>Ga0210144_1001088_pt1 | contig 11941 bp, 11 predicted proteins | sample Muzzi_PWA_D2_FD_185532 | JGI IMG/M metagenome (GOLD analysis project Ga0210144, IMG submission 185532) | Wetland microbial communities from San Francisco Bay, California, USA, that impact long-term carbon sequestration - Muzzi_PWA_D2 (SPAdes) | ecosystem: Environmental > Aquatic > Marine >...
GGTGCCGATCCGCAGGCCCGAGGGGTTCATCGGCGGCCGCTCGTCGAACGGGATCGCGTTGCGGTTGACCGTGATCCCGACCTCCTCGAGGCGCGTCTCGGCGGTCTTGCCGTCGAGGCCGCTCGGGGTCAGGTCGACCAGCACCAGGTGGACGTCGGTGCCGCCGGTGAGGACCGGCACGCCGCCGGCCTGCAGGCCCGCGGCCAGCGCCTGCGCGTTGGCGATCGTCTGGCGCTGGCGAGCCCGGAACGACTCGGTCGCGGCGATCCGCAGCGCCACCGCCTTGGCGGCGATCGTGTGCATCAGCGGGCCGCCCTGCTCGCCGGGGAAGACCGCTTTGTCGATCGCTTTCGCGTGCTCCTCCCGGCAGAGGATCATGCCGCTGCGCGGCCCGCACAGCGTCTTGTGGATCGTCGTCGTGACGACGTCGGCGTATGGCACCGGGTTGGGGTGCTCGCCGGCGGCGACCAGCCCGGCGAAGTGCGCCATGTCGACCATCAGCTTGGCGCCGACCGAGTCGGCGATCTCGCGGAAGGCGGCGAAGTCGAGATGCCGCGGGTAAGCGGACCAGCCGGCGACGATCAGCTTCGGCCGGTGCTCATGGGCAAGGCGCTCGACCTCGTCCATGTCGACCCGCAGGTCTTCGCGGCCGACGTGGTAGGCGACGACCTCGTACAGCTTCCCCGAGACGTTCAGCTTCATCCCGTGGGTGAGGTGGCCGCCGTGGTCGAGCGCCAACCCGAGGATCGTGTCCCCCGGCTCGATCAGCCCCATGTAGGCGGCGTTGTTGGCCTGCGCGCCGGCGTGCGGCTGGACGTTGGCGTGGTCGGCGCCGAACAGCTCCTTGGCGCGGTCGATCGCCAGCTGCTCGGCGACGTCGACCTCCTCGCAGCCGCCGTAGTAGCGGCGGCCCGGGTAGCCCTCGGCGTACTTGTTGGTCAGCACCGAGCCGACCGCTTCCAGCACCGCCTGCGGAGCGAAGTTCTCCGAGGCGATCATCTCCAGCGTCCCCTGCTGGCGCCTCAGCTCGGCCTCCAGCACGGCGGCGATCGCCGGGTCGACCTCGGCAAGCGGGGCGCTCTGCAGGTTCTCGGGCAGCTCGGTCACGTCCCGAGCGACGATACCAACGGACCGGGATAGCCGCCCCCATTACGCACCTCGGCTGCCGAGTCTCCGGTGCGCCTTATGTCCGATCTGGGTGCATAAGGACCTAAGGCGCACCGAAACGGTCAGGCGAGCGCCTGAGCCAAATCCGCGGTCGCGAGCGCACCCTCCCGCAGGATGGTCCACTCGCCGGTGGTGTCGAAGCGCGTCAGGTCGACCACGGTCGAGGGCAGGCCGGTGAGGGCGCCGCCGTCGATCGCCAGGTCGGCGCCGGCGACGATCTGCGACGGGACCTCGCCGAGGCTCGCCGGCGGCGGCTCGCCGCTGCGGTTGGCCGAGGTCTGGAAGAGCGGGCACATCCCCCCGGCGAGCGGGCCGCCGATCAGGCGGACGCCGAGCCGCTCCGGGTTCTCGCGGCAGGCGAGCGGGTAGCGCCGCTCCGGGTTGGCCACCACGAGGGTGACCGGGCCCGGCAGCAGCGCGCCGACCGCTTCGCGGCTTCGCGGGCCGAGCCCCTCGACCAGCTCCCGCATCGCCAGCGGCGAGAGGTACATCACCGCCGAGGACTTGCCCTCGTCGCGGCCCTTGAGCCGCTGGATGCGCTCGATCGCCGCGGCGTCGAGCGGGTCGCAGGCCAGCCCGTAGAGGCCGTCCGCCGGGAAGACGGCCACCCCGCCTGCGCCGATGCAGCGCTCCAGCGCGGCCCGAGCCGCCTCGGCGCCGTCGCGCTCGATCGAGATCAGCATCGCGCCCGCCCCTGTGACGAGTTGTTGTCGCATACCGACAACAACTCGTCACAGGCGGCCCTCCTCACAGGTTCGTCCCCACCACGACGCGCGGGATCCCGGCCAGGTCGAGGCGCGTCTCGACCGCGCCGAAGCCGGCTTCGAACAGCATCTCGCTCACCGCCGGCGCCTGGCCCGCACCGACCTCCAGGGCGACGACCGGCGCGACCCCGACCACGACCGGGATCGCGGCGCGCAGCACGTCGAGCCCGTCGTGCCCGGCGAGCAGCGACTCGCGCGGCTCCCACTCGGTGATCTCCGGCTCCAACCCGCTCCACTCCGCCTCGCCGACGTAGGGCAGGTTGGCGACGAGCAGGCCGAAGCCTCCGAGCTGGGGCGGCAGCATCGCCTCGACTAAGTCGACCCGCTCGGACAGGCCGAGCCGCGCCGCGTTGGCGCGCGCGACCTCGAGCGCCGCCGCCGAGATGTCGGTCGCGGTCACCTCGCAGCCCGGCAGCTCGGCGGCGATCGCCAGCGCGACCGCGCCTGAGCCGGTGCCGACGTCGAGCACGCGGCGCGGCCTCAGCTCCAGCGCCAGCTCGACCAGCAGCTCGGTCTCCGGTCGCGGGATCAGCACGCGGGGATCGACCGACAGCTCGATCGAGCGGAACCCTTTGCGACCGAGGATGTAGGCGAGCGGCTCGCGCCGCAGCCGCCTGCGCACCAGCTCGCCGAACCGCCGCGCCGCGCCGGCGGGCACCCCCGCCTCCGGCTCGGCCACGAGGCGCGCCCGGTCCCAGCCGCTCGCCTCGGCCAAGAGCAGTTCTGCGTCCAAACGTGGGCTCTGGACTCCAGCGGCACGTAGAGCGTCCACGGCAGCTGCCAAGGCCTCTCGACTGCTGCTCATGTCAGGAGCGGTGGCCACGCCTAGAACCTATCCCGGTAGGGGTGGAACGTCTTGTGCTTTTTCCGCGGCAGCGCTCGCAGACAGCCAACGACTGTCTTCGGAAAAAGTTAAGTGGAACCCCTACCGGGATAGGTTCTCAGACCGCGGCAGCCGACAAACGTTGCCGCTTCTCCTCCGCCGCCAGCGCCTCGGTGAACTCGCCCAGCTCGCCCCCCAGCACCCCGTCGAGGTTGTGCGAGGTGAGCTTGATCCGGTGGTCGGTGACGCGCCCCTGCGGGAAGTTGTAGGTGCGGACCTTCTCGGAGCGCTCGCCGCTGCCCACCTGCGCTTTTCGCTCCGCCGCGACCTTCGCCTGCTGCTCGGCCAGCTCGCGCTCGAAGAGGCGGGCCCGCAGCACCCGCATCGCCCGCTCGCGGTTCTGAAGCTGAGACTTCTCGTCCTGCATCGAGACCACGATCCCGGTCGGCCGGTGGGTGATCCGCACCGCCGAGTCGGTCGTGTTGACCGACTGCCCGCCCGGCCCCGAGGAGCGGTAGACGTCGATCTGGAGGTCGTTCTGGTCGACCTCGACCTCGACCTCCTCTGCCTCGGGCAGCACCGCGACAGTCGCGGTCGAGGTGTGGATGCGACCCTGCGACTCGGTTTCCGGCACCCGCTGCACCCGGTGGGTGCCCCCCTCGAACTTGAAGACCGAGTAGGCGCCCTCGCCCTTCACCGCGAAGGTCACCTCCTTGAAGCCGCCCACCTCGGCCGGCGAATGCGAGAGCATCTCGGTCGCGAACCCCCGCTCCTCCGCGTAGCGGGTCAGCATCTTGTAGAGGTCGCCGGCGAACAGCGCCGCCTCGTCCCCCCCGGTTCCGGCCCGGATCTCGACCAGCACGTTCTTCGCGTCGTTCGGATCCCGCTCGACCATCGCCAAGCGGATCTCCTCCTCCAGCTCCTCCAACCGCCCGGGAGCCTCCTCCACGACCGTCCGCAGCTCCGGATCGTCACCGTCCTCGGCCAGCAGCTCCCTTGCCCCCTCGAGGTCGCCCTTCAGCATCCGCCACTCGCCGGCCAACAGATGAGCAGCCTGAAGCTCCCGGTACTCGCGCCCGACCTCGGCATAGCGCTGGCGGTCCGAGATCACCTCGGGATCGGACATCAGCGCCTCGAGCTCGGAGAACCGAGCCTCGATCTGCTCAACCAGCGATTCGATCATGACGTGAACGATACGGACAGCTCAAGCGAGCTTGACAACCGCGGCTCGGGCGGGTGGCGTCGGGGTGGGGATGTCGAACCCGGGGGCGGCTCCCGCGGGTGGCGTCGGGGTGGGGGTGTCGAACCCGGGGGCGGCTCCCGCGGGTGGCGTCGGGGTGGGGGTGTCCCACCGGCGCGGCGTCCTGTTTTCGCCCCACCGGCTCAGCGAGAGACGCACCCGCACCTGGCGAAAACCCAGCGACGGGGGGACACCCCCACCCCGACGACAGGACCCGCGGGCCGAGCGAGTGGTCCCGGCGACAGGACCCGCCCGCCACCGCGCGTGGTCCCGACGACAGGACCCGCGCGCCGCTACGCGACGATCTCTATGGGCGACTCATCGGCAGCGATCGGCTTCTCCTCGGCCAGAACCTTGTCGAGAGAGGCAATCGCCACCGCGAGCTGCTCTTCGTCGGGCTCGCGGGTGGTCAGGTTCTGCAGCATCAGGCCCGGCCACATCACGGCCCGCACCCAGCGCTTGCGGCGGTTCTTGCCGGCCCACTTGATCACCTCGTAGGAGAGGCCGGCGATCAGCGGGATGCCGAGGATGCGCGAGGCGAGCAGCCAGTACCAAGCGGGCAGGCCGATCGGCGCGAAGACGAAGATCGCCAGCACCATCACGATCAGCAGGAAGCTGGTGCCGCAGCGGGGGTGCAGGCGCGAGTAGAGCTTGGCGCGCGAGGGGACCAGCTCGTCCTCGGCCTCGTAGCAGGAGATCGTCTTGTGCTCGGCGCCGTGGTACTCGAAGACGCGCCGCAGGTCCGGCAGGCGGCTGATCGCGACGAGGTAGCCGATGAAGATCGCCGTCCGCAGCAGCCCCTCGATCAGCCAGAAGAGGAAGGGCGAGCCGAGCTGGTCCTTGATCAGGCTGGTCAGCCCGACCGGAACGACGAAGAAGAGGCCGATCGCCAGCGCCATCGAGAGGACGATCGTCGCCCCCCAGATCCAGCCGCCGATCTCCTCCTTGTTGCCCTCCTCGTCCTCCTCCATCTGCGCGTTGGCGGAGATCGCCAGGGCGCGGAAGCCGATCTTCAGCGACTCGCCGAGCGCGACGACGCCGCGCAGCACCGGCAGCCGCCAGAGGCGATGGCGCTTCGCCCAGGGGACCAGCGGCTCGGAGCTGAGCTCGATCTGGCCCTCGGGGTTGCGCACCGCGACCGCCCAGGTGGAGACGGCGCGCATCATCACGCCCTCCAGCACCGCCTGTCCGCCGACCGGCGCGTCGCGCTTGGCGACCAGGGCGCCGTCGGGCATCCGCACCGGGTCGGCGCCGTTGCGCGTCGCTGTCTCCTGGCTACCCATGGGAGTCTGCGCTTCGCTCGCACGCGCAGAGCCGGATCTGGACGCGCGCTCGCTCCGCGCTCACAGCGCTACTTCCCGGCCTTGGCGTGCTTGGCGGCGCGCCGCTGGAACCTCTCCACCCGGCCGCCGGTGTCGACCAGCTTCTGCTTGCCCGTGTAGAACGGGTGGCACTCGGAGCAGAGCTCGACGTGGAGGTCCGCCTCCGTGGAGCGCGTGTAGAACTGGTTGCCGCACGAGCAGTGCACGTTGGCGAGGGTGTATTCGGGGTGGATCCCGGCTTTCATCGTCAGCCAAGTGTAGGGAAGTGCGCGCCGCCGCCCGACCCCGCGCTGAGCCCCGCAAGCAGCGTCTCGAGCGTGCGGCCGACCTCGGCCCGCATCCGCTCCGGATCCTCGGCGCGGGCGACCAGCATCGCCGCCTCGTCGAGCGCCCCCATCAGCAGGTGGGCGAGCGGGCGGATCGGCTGCTCGGCGATCGCGCCGGCCTCGACCGCCGCCTGCAGCGTCCCCTCGATCAGCCCGAGGCCGTGCTCGGCGGCGATCTCGCGCCAGCGGTCCCAGCCGAGCACCGACGGCCCGTCGAGCAGGGCGATCCGCTGGACATCGGGCTCGGTGCAGGCCCGCAGGAGCGTCTCGGCGCCCACCCGCATCGCCTCCAGCGGCTCCGGGGCGCCGGCGCCGAGCGCCGCGGTGGCGATCCGCTGGGCGAGCTCCGCCTCGATTCGCTCGTATACCGCCTCGAAGAGGTCTCGCTTGCCGTCGAAGTGGTGGTAGAGCGCACCCCTGGTGACGCCGGCCGCGCGGACGATCTCCTCGGTGCCCACATCGGCGTAGCCGCGCTCGGCGAACAGCGCCCGCGCCGCCTCGATCAGGGCGTTGCGGGTCGCCTCCGAGCGCTCGACCTGGGTCCGTTTGACATTCATACTGCCTGTATGTATCTTAACCCTCCCGTCGCCCGGAAACAACGCTCCGAGGAGGATGCGATGCCCCAGTCAGACCAGCGCCGCGAGATCGACCTGCCCGCCGGCACGATCCGCTACCGCGAGGCGGGCGCGGGGAAGCCGGTCGTCTTCGTCCACGGCTTCCTGGTCGACGGGAGGCTCTGGGGCGGCGTGGTCGACAGCCTCTCCGAGCGCTGCCGCTGCCTCGCCCCCGACTGGCCGATGGGCTCGCAGCAGGTCGCGATGAAGCCGGACGCCGACCTCACCCCCTACGGGATCGCGGCGCTGATCGCCAGCTTCCTCGAGGCGCTCGACCTGAGCGACGTGACGATCGTCGGCAACGACTCCGGCGGTGCGCTGTCGCAGGTGCTGGTCAGCCGCCACCCGGAGCGAATCGGCCGCCTCGTGCTGACCAACTGCGACAGCCACGAGAACTTCCCGCCGGGGATCTTCAAGGCGCTGCCGGCGCTCGCCAGGCTGCCCGGCGCGATGACCGCGCTGCTCGCCCCGGCCCGCGTCGGAGCCGTGGCGCGCGCCCTCTTCAAGCCCTTCGCGCGCACCCCGATCCCGGCCGATCTGGTCGAGTCGTGGGCGGCCCCGGCCCTGCACGATCACGCGGTTCGCCGCGACGCGAGGAAGTTCACGATCGGGATGAACAAGCGCTACACGCTGGAGGCCGCCGAGAAGCTGCGCGGCTCCGAGCTGCCGATCCTGCTCGCCTGGGCGCCCGGCGACCGCTTCTTCCCGATCTCCTACGCGGAACGGCTCGCCTCCGAAGTGGGCAACGCGAAGCTCGTCCGCGTCCCCGACGCGGGCACCTTCGTCCCCCTCGACCAGCCGACGCAGCTTGCGGACTTAATTTCTGATTTTTGCTAGTTGCGCTTTTTTTCGTCCGATCTACGCGCGAAGGTGTCAGCGTGGCGATTTTCAAGATCCGCGTGTGTGACTGGCGAGCGCCGGACCAAGCGAGGCAAGGACGCAGGGAGCCTGAATAGCAGCGCTATTGAGGCGACTGAGGACGCCGCATCGCGCAGCGTCCGCCGCCGTCAGGCACGTGCGAGGGCTTGAGAATCGTCGCGCCGACGCCCCCTACGGAGGAGAGTCCATGCCAAGGGAAATCTTCGACCAGGATCGGCCCAGGAGCGCGATGGCGAGGCGCCTCGACGAGGCCTTTGCGGGCTGCGAGCAGTGGACGCTCGCGCCGCCGGCTCAGCGGCGCAGCAAGACCGACTTCAGCCCACGAGCCTCCAGCTCCTCGAGGATGATCGGCAGGGCCGCCGAGGTGCGCGCCCAGGAACCGGGGGCGCTGTAGTAGTCGGCGTCGTGCAGGAGGACGATGTCCCCGCCGCGCAGGCCGGCGATCGCCCGCCGGGCGATCGAGTCCGGCGTGGCGCGACGGGTCCAGTCCCTGCCCCACTTCGACCAGAGCACCGGCCGCCAACCGCGGCTGCGGATCGCCCTTAGGGCCGAGCCGCTGTAGATCCCGTAGGGGGGGCGGTGGTCGGCGATCGCCTCGCCACTCGCCTCCTCGACCGCTGCCCGGCCCCGCTCGGCGTCGTCGAGGGCCTGGGACGCGGTCAGTCGCAGCATGTTGCGGTGGCGGTGGCAGTGCAGCTCGACCCGGTGGCCCGCGGCGACGATCTCCGCGGCCAGCGCCGGGCGCCGCGCCACCTGCTCGCCGACCAGGAAGAAGGTGGCGCGCGCGCCCGTCTCGCGCAGCGTCTCCAGGACCATCGGCGTGCCATGCGGATGGGGGCCGTCGTCGAAGGTGAGCGCGACGCCGCCGGCATCGTCCTGGCTGCGGCGGATCCGCAGTGCGCGCCCGACGGCCGGCACGACCGGGGCCAGGGCCGGCGCCGCCTGGGCGGCCACCGCGGCCGCGGCGCCGGCGCCCAGCACCCTGCCGGTCAAGGGTTTTCGTGCGCGACGGAGCGCCGAGGCCGCGCGCCCGCCGGGCGGGCGCTCTGCACCCTCGACGCGTCTTCGTCCCTGCCGATGTGGATGCGGCCCTCCAGCGGCTTGGCGATCACTCGGTAGGGGCTCTCGCGGTGGATCGCCGCCAGCAGCATCACCACGGCGACGAGAGCGAGGCTGACCGCCGCCGCGACCCTCTCCACACGCAGCCGCCAGACCGGTTGCGGCCGCACCCGCGGCCGCGCGGTCAGCACCCGCGAGGCGATCGAGGGCAACGAGGCGAACGAGGAATCGGGCGAGCGGCGCTCGCGGGTGACGTGGCGCAGGACCGACTCCAGCTCGTGCTCGGAGCGCGCCACCTCGGCCAGGCCGAAGCGCTCGAAGGCAGCGTTGTTGGCCCGCAGGTGGCCGGCCGAGAAGCCGTAGGAGACGACCGGGCAGCCGCGGATGTGCGCCTCCAGCACGGTCAGCCCGGCGGTCGAGTGGACCATCGCGTCGGCCGCCGCCATCCAGTCGCTCATCTGCTCGGTGAAGCCGAGCACCCGCACCCGGGGCTGCTCGGCGAAGCGCTGCTCGAGCTTCTCGCGGGCCGCCTCGTTGCGGCCGGCGATGCAGGCGACGGTGGTGTCGGCGTCCGACAGCGCCGCCCGGATCGCCCCCTCGAGGTCGCCGATCCCCCAGCCGCCGCCGGAGACCAAGACGAGTCGCCCGTGTGCCGGCACGCCGAGTGCCCGCCGCGCGTCGACCCGGGTGCGGGGCATCAGGAACTCGGGGGCGATCGGCGGCCGCATCCACTCGACGCTGGCCGGCCCGGCCAGCGCTTCGACCTCCTCGATCGACTCCGGGTGGGTGACGTAGTGCAGGTCGACCCCCGGGTGGACCCAGTAACGCAGCCCGGCGAGGTCGGTGATCGCCGAGTGGACCGGCACCTCGAAGCGGCGGTTCTCGCGCAGCATCCCGAGCACGGCGGTCACGCCGGGATAGGTGGAGACGACGACGTCGGGCCGGTGCGCGGCGATCGTCCGCAGCAGGCCGCGCGAGCCGAGCAGGTAGCTGAGGTGGTGCATCAGCCAGCGGGCCGGCGCGAACTTGGTGATCAGCCAGTACTGGACGTCGAACAGCCAGGGCAGCCATCGAAAGGTGAAGCGGGAGCCGTCGCGGGCCACCGAGGAGGAGATCCTGCCCATCGCCTGCAGGCCGTCGACGATCTCGACCTCGGCGCCGGGGATTTCGCGCTCGACGTCCGCCTTGATCATCCGCGCCGGCAGGTCGTGGCCCTCGCCGATGTCGGCGGTCAGCACCAGCACCCGCGGCGGCCGCTCCCCCGAGCCACGGGCATCCGCCGCCATCGCTCCGGCGGGGCGCCCGTTGCCCTCGCTGTTCCCGTTGTGGCTCAGATCCGGCTTCAAGCCGGGCACCGGGTCGGGCGGCCGGGCGGTGTTGCGCACCCACTCGACGTAGCGGCGCACCCCCTCGCGGAAGCTGGTCTCGGCCTTCCAGCCGATCTCCTCCAGCGCCCGATGGTTCGAGATCTGCTTGCCGGGGAAGTCGCCCGGGCGGGGCGGCGTGTGGACGATCTCGCAGCCGCCGGTCATCTCCTGCACGGTCTCGGCGATCTCGAGGATCGTCACCACCTCGTCGCCGGAGAGGTTGTAGGTACGGCCGGCGGCCGGCGGGGCGAGCGCCGCGACGATCCCGCCGGCGAGGTCCTCGACGTAGATGAAGCTGCGGGTCTGGCTGCCGTCGCCGGCGATCGTCAGCGCCTCCCCGGCCAGCGCCAGGTCGGTGAACTTGGCGACCACGCCGGCGGCGCGGGCGCGCGGCCCGTAGGGGATGCCGAAGCGCAGCACCGTGTACTCGAGGTCGTAGAGCTCGGCGTAGCCGGCGCAGTAGGTCTCGCCGGCCAGCTTGGTCGCCGTGTAGAGGTGGCGCGGCGCCGGGATCGGCGTCGACTCGTCGACCGCCCGCTCGACGCAGTCGCTGTAGACCCAGGTGGTCGAGCCGTAGACGACGCGGGGGGCCTCGACCCGGCAGGCGGCCTCCAGCACGTTCAGCGTGCCGCGCGTGTTGACCTCCTCGGCCAACACCGGGTCGGCAAGCACGTGGGCGACGTCGGCGACCGCGGCGAGGTGGATCACCGCGTCGCAGTCGCGCATCGCCAGGTCGAGGTTGGCGGGGTCGGTGATGCTGCCGGTGAACGTCTCGACCTCCAGCGGCGAGTGGTAGGCCGAGGCGCTGAGGTCGAAGATCCGCGGTGTGTCGCCGCGCGCGATCAGCCGGTCGACGACGTGCGAGCCGATGAAGCCGCCGCCGCCGGTGACCAGGACCCTCATCTGCCTTCCTCGCCGAGGGCGGCGGCGCGGCTCTCCGGGCGGTAGTAGAGCGGCACGCACCAGTGGTTCTCGGCTACCCAGTCGCTGTTCGGCAGGTTCGTGTCGCGCCCCATGATCCGGTGACAGGGCTGCTCGTAGACGCGCCCCGTCGATTCCTCTATCGGCTCGAAGACGACGTACTTGTAGTAGCCCGAGGTCATTCCCTCGGGCAGCTCGAGGCGGGCCGGGTGGGTGGGGTCGAGGTGCTCGCGGGCGTATTCGGTCTTCCAGGCGACGATCTCCTCCATCCGGTCTGCCTGGACCAGGCCGAGCGCCGCCGCGAACTCGCTCATCCGGAAGTTGAGCCCGTCGACCTGGTGCTCGAGCTTGCCGTAGTTGCGGAACTGGGCGGCGAACTCGATCAGCTCGGGGTCGGAGGAGACGAGCACCCCGCCCTCGCCGGTGGAGACCGTCTTGGTCGCGTAGAGCGAGTAGACGCCGGCATCGCCGAAGCCGCCCGGCCGGCGGCCGTCCCAGCCCGCGCCGTGGGCGTGGGCGCAGTCCTCGAGCAGGAAGATCCCCTTCTCGCGGCAGTAGGCGGCGATCCGCTCGGAGTCGAAGGCGATGTGGCCGCCGACGTGGACGAGGATCGCCGCCCGCGGCCGGTGCCGCTCGGCCTGCGCCTCGAAATCCTCGAACGACATGCAGAGGTCGTCGCGGCGGCAGTCGACGAACTCGACCTCGGCGCCCGCCTTGATCGCCGCCAGCGGCGTCGCCATGAAGGTGTTGGACGGGCAGAGCACCGTCTCCCCTTGCACCCCGGCGAACTCGAGCGCCGCCAGGGCGCCGCCCGCCCAGCTCGACAGCCCCAGGCTGGGCAGGCCGTTCCACTCGGCCCAGCGCCGCTCGAAGGCGTCGAGCATGCGGCCCTCCGACCACTGCTCGGAGTTGAGCACCTCGGTCCACAGCTCGAACAGGCGGCGGCGGTCGCGGTGGTCGAACCCGATCGCGAACCTGCTCGCGTCGACCCGGGTTGTGTCTGCGGCTCCTACGGTGGCTCCTTGCCTCTGACTGGGGTTGCCTTCGCAGGACGAAACACCAGGCCGTTTATCAGCGAGCGGAAATTTACCAGCGGACCCGGACCGGACGCAGACCGCTGTTGACTCCTACCGGGCTATAGAGCGCGAAGATCCGCAGCGCGGCGGCCGCCTCGCTCGCGGGCCTGGGCGGAGCCGAGAACGGCGCCAACCGAGCGGGAGCCGGCCAGCAGGATCGTGCCGGCGAGGGCGAGCACCATGAAGGCGGCCAGGGCCGCCCCCCCGAGCGGGGTGTCGTGCCAGGACTCGCCGAAGATCAGCGGCGCCAGCAGCACCGGGACGGCGACCTGGACGGCGAACATCACCGGCGCCACGTGGGTCGCCGCCCGCCTCTGCAGGGCGCTCATCTCGCTGAGCAGCGCCAGCCCCTCCGAGGCGGCGGCGGTGGCGAGCCAGGCGAG
>Ga0210144_1001089_pt1 | contig 11917 bp, 11 predicted proteins | sample Muzzi_PWA_D2_FD_185532 | JGI IMG/M metagenome (GOLD analysis project Ga0210144, IMG submission 185532) | Wetland microbial communities from San Francisco Bay, California, USA, that impact long-term carbon sequestration - Muzzi_PWA_D2 (SPAdes) | ecosystem: Environmental > Aquatic > Marine >...
CCCCCCCCCGCCTCGCCGACGATCCCCACCGCCTGGCCCTGGCCGGCAAGCGCCTGCTCGCGGGCGCTCTCCAGGGCATCCATCTCGCCCTCGCGGCCGACGAAGCGCGACAGACCGCGGCGCCGGCGCGCCTCCACCCTGCCGGTCGCCTCGCCGCGGCCGGTCAGCTCGTAGATCCGCAGCCGTGCGCCAGCACCCTTCGGCTCCCGCTCACCGAGGTCAACCAGCTCCAGATAGCCCTCCACCAGGGCCGCGGTGTGCTCGGTGAGGCAGATCTTGCCGGGCTCTGCCAGCTGCTCGGCGCGCTGGGCGAGGCCGACGGTGTGCCCGATCGCCGTGTAGTCCATCTCCAGGTCATCGCCGATCGCCCCCACCACCACCTCGCCCGAATTGAGGCCGATGCGGATCGCCAGCTCGAGGTCCTGCTCAGAGAGCAGCTCCTCGGAATAGGAAGCCAATGCCTCCTGCAGCTCGAGCGCCGCATAGCAGGCGCGCCGCGCGTGGTCCTCGTGGGCGATCGGCGCCCCGAAGATCGCCATCATCCCGTCGCCGGTGAACTTGTCGACAGTGCCCTCGTAGCGGTGCACTGCATCGCAGCTGAGCGAGAAGAGGCGCGCCATGATCCCCCGCCAGGCCTCGGGGTCAAGCTGGGAGGCGAGCTCCATCGAGCCGACCACGTCGGCGAACAGCACCGTGACCTGCTTTCGCTCCCCCTCAAGGGCGCTGGCGTCGGCGCGGATCTTCGCCGCGAGATCGTCCGGGATCTGGGAGCGTGGCTCCGGCGGCGCCTCTGACTGCGGCGCCGCCGTGCTCAGCTGCCGGCCGCAGCCGTCGCAGAAGCGTTGGCCGAGGGAGTACTCGGCACCGCAGTCGGGGCACTGCAGTGATTCAGCCAACGACGCTCCGCAGCTCCTACAGAAGCGCGCCTCAGGCCGATTGGGGTGACCACACGCTGGACAATCCACGTCAAACCTCACCGAACAGATGCCATCCGGGCGAGTCGAGTCGGCGCGCTTGGGTGTTCACCCATACCCGGGGTTGGTGAAGTGCAGCGCGATCAGCCACGCAGGCCGCCCCGTCGCTTTGGCGAATTGGAAAGGCGAGAGCGTGGAGGTGTTGGCGCCAAGCCTGCCTGCTCCGCTAGGCGCCGCCGCCGCTTGGCTCCGGCGAGCCGTCGGGTTGCTCTGAGGCCCTCCGCATCGCGCGCCGTGTTCTCCTCCTGGCTACAAAGCGAGGGATTGAAGGGGCGCTGCGGGCGATTCGCAGGGCCAATCTGTCGCCCCTCCTGGCAGTCTCGAGGTTGGGCGCCAGTCGGTCCGGCGCCTGCCGTGCCGCGGCATCGCGGGAGGGAACCGCCCCCCGCTCTCTCACCGCCAGCAGGTTCCAGCTTCCCGGTACGCCCTTCAGCTCGTGTGTGCCTTGGTCGTCGAACTCGATGCCCGAGCCGACCACGAGGTCCCGCACCGCGCTTGAGACCAGCACCTCGCCGGGGCCCGCCTCCGCGGCCACGCGGGCGCCTATGTGCACCGCCATCCCACCGACGTCCTCCCCGAGCTGCTCGCACTCCCCGGTGTGGACTCCGGCGCGCACCTCGATCCCCAGCGAGCCGGCGCCCTCGACAACCTCACCGCCACAGCGGATCGCCCGCGCCGGCCCGTCGAAGGTGGCGAGGTAGCCGTCGCCGAGGCTCTTGACGACCCGACCGCCGTGCAAATCCACCTGCTGCCGCACGCCTTGGTCGTGGCTCGCGAGCAACTCGCGCCAGCGCCGGTCTCCCAGCTGCGAGGCGCGCTGCGTCGAGTCGACGATATCGGTGAACAGCACGGTGGACAGGACCCGGTCAGGCTCGCGGCTCTGCCGAGCTCCGGTCAGGAACTGCTCGATCTCGTCGAGCAACGCATCGGCATCCCCTAGCCAGGGCGTGTGGTCATCACCAGCCAGCTCGACGTAGCGGGCGCCGGAAATCCGCTCCGCCATGTAGCGGGCGCCCTCCACCAGGACCACCGGATCGCCGACGCGGTGCAGCACCAGCGTCGGCACACCGATTACCGGCAAGGCACCGGTGACGTCGATCTCCCATAGCGCCGCGATCAGAGAGGTGATCAACGCCGGGCTCGCTGAGGCCCTCTCGAGCAGCCCGAGGCTTCGCCTGATCCCCTCCTCCGAGGCGAGGCTCGGCGCGAAGATATCGACCATCTCACCCTCACCCCAGTGCTCGACCATCGAGTCGAACCTCCGCCGGAGCTCGTCGTAGAAGCGACGCCTCGACTCGGAAAGCATGTCTCTGTAATGAAAGTCCGGACTGGACCCGTAGAGGACCATCGCGCTTGTGCGCTCGGGGTAGGTCGCGGCGAAGAGGATGCTCATCGGCCCGCCTTCGGACACTCCGAGGAGGGCCGCATGCTCCGATCCGACGGCGTCCAGCACCGCGTGCAGGTCCTCCATCCTCTCCTCCAGGGTCGGGACCCCGGGCACCGGATCGGAGAGACCGGTGCCCCGCTTGTCGAACAGGATCAGGCGCGAGAAGGAGGCCAGGCGCCGAAAGACGGCAGCCGCCTGAGGAATCGTCCACAGGAGGTCCAGATGCGAGATGAAGCCGGGTACGACGACAAGGTCCAGGGGCCCGTCGCCGACCACCTGGTAGGCGATGTTGACGTCGCCGTTTCTGGCATAACTGGTTTTCGGCTGCTGCATTGGGCGGACCTACGCGAGACAACTCACAGAGTAGCCCCCCCTGCCGCATCAGGGCACTCCATGGCCGACCTTTGTCGCGCCCGAGACCGTCCTTTTCGCTGGGTCGGCCAAGCCTTCCGCGGACTCGATAGCGTCGAGCCGACCGGCCGATGCATCGCCTGATCCCCAGCACCGCCTTCCTTGCCCTGCTCGCCGGTTCCCTTGGCCTTCTCGCGCTGCCGAGCTCGCCCGCCAAGGCGATCGACTACGACTGCGCGGACTTCGCCAACCAGGCCGAAGCGCAACGGCATCTGCTTCCGGGCGACCCCTATCGCCTCGACGGGGACCACGACGGCATCGCCTGCGAGTCGCTTCCCTGCCCCTGTTCCCAAGGCCGCAGGCGGCGGCTCAGGCGGTGGCGGGGGCAATGCGGTCCCGCAGGCCCGCCTCCCGATCCTGGGAAGGAGGAGGGCAAGAGCGCGCAGCCCCCTCCACCTCCTCGGCCCCCCGCCAAGCCTGGCAGGTTTGGCCAAGAGCCTGTCGAGCGCAAGCGTCGGTAGCTAGGCTGCGGGGCATCAAGGTCGCCTACATCTTCTCCACCTCCGGACACACCGCGAGCTACAAGCTCGGCAAGATGATCCTGCCCCAGCTCGAGCAGGGAGCCCACGGGGTGGAGGTCATCGGGATGTTCTTCTTCGATGACAACACCTACGTGCTGAGGGCGGGCGATCCGCTCGGCGAGCGTCTCGCCGAGGTTGCCGAGCGAGAGGGGATCATGCTGATGCTCTGCGACCGCTGCGCGATCGAGCGCTCACTGGCAGAGGGGGAGCCGGGTGACTGCCGTCCCAGCGGCACGGTGGCGGGGGTGCGGGTCGGCTGCTTCCCGGATCTATATCGAGCGCTGTCCGGGAACCCGCCCGACCATCTGATCACTCTGTAGTCGGGAGTCTCAGGCGATTCCGGGCTCGGTTTGCCAGCCCGCTAGGTCGGCGCCTCGCCGCCGGCAACCGAGGCGAGCTGAATGTCGGTGGGCTCAGCACAGCAGAACCAGGCCTCGGTGAGCCGCGGGCGCGGCTCGACCCGGCCAAGGCGGTCGCCGGGGTGGGCTGAATGTCCCGCGGCAGCGGCTACTGCCCGATAGAGGTTACGGAAGGTCGACACGGGCTTGACCTCGGCCGCGACGTCGGCCTCGACGATCTCGGCGAGCTCGGCATGGAGCCGATCCAGCTGTGGGTCCGCGGCTTGCCAGTCATACGTGAGGCGGTCGCGATCGTAGCCCCGCAGGTACGGTCCCATCTCGGGGCGAGCGAGCAGCAGCGAGCCCTTGGGCACGAGCAGGCGGATCGTGTACTGGATCGGATCCACGTTCCCGACCATCCCGTTGGCGATCACGAAATCGAGGATCTCGAGGATGTCGTGCGCTGTCGCCCAGGGCGTGAAGGGCAGCCACGACGGGCGGATCTCGATCCCATGCTCGCGCAGCAGCGCCACCGCCTCGGCGGCTTCCTCGGCGCTGTGGCCCTTGTCGAGATGGGCGAGGATCTCGGGGTTGAGCGACTCGAAGGCCGAGACCACGAAGAGACACCCGTACTCGCTGAGCTCGGGCCACACCTGACGATGCTCGAGGATGTGCTCGACCTTGGTCGTGCAATCGAAGCTGACCTCGGGGAAGCGGCGGTGAAGCTCGCGCGCAACTTGCAGGGAGTGCTTGACGCCGTTTAGGAAGTCCGGGTCGCCGAAGGTGATGTGGCGCGCACCGGCCGCCACCAACTGAGCGATATCGGCCATCACCACGGAGCTGCCGACGATTCGGATCCGGCCGTCATAGGCGACCGGGACCGGGCAGTGGCGGCACTTGTGCACGCAGCCGTGACTTGCCTCGACGTACCCCACGAGCTGCTCCTCGCCATCGCGCTCCAACCGTGCATAGCGCTCCAGCGGCTGCAGCTGCCCTCGGCTGGGGGTGTGAAACTCGTGACGTCTCAGGTCGATCGAGCTCCTCGCCGATTGCGGCGCCAACCCCTCACCGAGCGCCTCGATCCACTCCACCAGCTCGGACTCGTACTCGCCGGCGATCAGGCGGTCGACCAGCCCACCGATCGTCGGGTCGTCACTGACCGCGGCGTAAAGCCCGTAAAAGCAGATCGGCAACTGCGGCCGGACCGCTCGAATCTGCTCGGCGGCGCCGATCGCCAGCCGCATCGCGGTATGCATCGGGACGGAGATGCCGATGGCGTCGGCCCAGTCGATCTTGTCTTGGTCTAGCTGCTCTACGGAGAGATCGATGCAGCGGACCCGATGCCCGGCGGCCTCCAGGCCGGCCGCCGGCGAGGCCAGGTGCAGCGGCTGATGACCAAGCTCGTAGGTGGAGATCAGCAGAACCCGCACAGCGCCAGGATAGCCTCCGCCGGGCGCCGCTCACCCCGACCGCCCCTCGATCACGATCTCGAGCTGGCCGTGGGCGGTGCGCAGCGCCCGCTCGACATCAGCCGGCGTCTCGCCGCGGGCAAATAGGAAACCGAGATAGCGATCGGCCTCGGGCAGCGCCCGCACCCGCTTGCCGGGCGCGATCGAGATCTCAAGTCCGGTGACGCCGGGCACCGCCTGTGCCTCGGCCTGCCCTCGGACCTCCCTCAACACTCCCTCCTTCGCGATCGGCAGCATCATCACCCCGGAGGCGGCGGCCTCTCTCTCTGGGCCCTCGATTGGCAATCCGAGCGCGTGGCGCAGGATCAGCTCCTCAAGGCTGGCGCCCATCCCGAAGCGCAGCGAACGCGAGCACAGCCCACCGATCGAGCGGGCGGCAAGCTCGAGCATCCAGACGCTATCCCCGTCGATCCGCAGCTCGGCGTGTATGGGCCCCTCGACTAGGCCGAGTGCGGCTACCGCCTCAGTCGTCCGCAGGCTGACGGCATCGAGGGTCTCGGCGGGCAGGCGCGAGGGGGTCACGTAGATCGTCTCCTCGAAGTAAGGGCCCTCGAGGGGATCGGGCTTGTCGAACACCGCCAGAATCTCGAGAGCGCCGCCGTGCAGGAGGCCCTCGACAGCCACCTCGGCGCCAGGGACGTAGCGCTCGATCAACAGCGGTGCCTGGAGATCCGCGCGGGCTGCGGCGAGAATCGCCCTGACCCGGTCGGCCGCGACGTCAGCCGCAGCCGGATTGTCGGCACGGATCACGCCGCGGCTCCCCGACAGCGAAACTGCCTTGACCACGCATGGAAAGCCGACCTCGCCGGCGAGCTGTGCCACGTCAGCCTCGGGCCCGGCGAGCCGGTAGCCGGGCTGCCGCACGCCGGCGGCCGCAAATGCTCGGCGCATCGCGGTCTTGTCCCTGGTCGCTGCCACCGCCTGGGCCGGGTTGTGGGCGAGCCCCAAGCGCGAGGCGGCCAGCGCGGCCACTAACACTCCCTGCTCGTCGACGCCGAGGACCGCGTCGAGCGGCTTGTCCTGGGCTCGGGCGACAATCGCCTCGGCGGCTGCCTCGGACCGCCTCAGGTCAACGACCAGCGCCCGGTCTCCGATCATCCCCGACATCGCCTGGCGGCGCTCGGAGGCGACCACAACCTCTGCATCCAGCGCCCGCGCCGCGGCCAGGAACTCGCTCGCGCGGTAGGTCGCGGTGGGCAGGATGAGGAGTACCCGGGCCAAGTGCGTATCGTAGGTAGCCACGGCTGGAGCCACCAGCGAGGGCTACCAGCCACCCGAGATATGAGATGAGCGCCGAAAACACAGCCGAGCCGACGCTCGGAATCACCGAGCAGGCGATAGAGAAGGTCAACGGGTTTCGTGCGCAGTCTGAGGACCCCGAGAGCCAGGCGCTGTGGGTAGAGGTGAGCGGTGTCTCGGGCGGCGAGTACGCCTACAAGATCTCGCTCAACGCCTTGCAGGTTGCCCGCCAGGGTGACGTGGTCCAGCGCCACGGCGACCTGGCGATCGTGGTGCCGGAGTCGAGCGTCGAGAAACTGCGGGGCGCAACCGTGGACTGGTCGGAGGACCTCGCACAGAGCGGCCTGGCCCTCGTGAACCCCAACAAACCCTCCGCCCCAGCGGAGTTGCCGATGATGAGCCCGCCGATGGCACAACCCGTGAGCCCGCCCATCGACACGCCCCCGCCCGCCGACCTCAGCGGCGGCGTCGCCCAGCGGGTGATCCAGGTGATCGAGCACCAAGTCAACCCGGCGATCGCCGCGCACGGCGGTCATGCGGAGTTGGTCGCAGTCGAAGAGGACACCGCCTACGTGCGCCTGGGCGGTGGCTGCCAAGGCTGTGGCATGGCCACCGTAACCCTCGGCCAGGGGATCGAGGTCGCGATCATCGAGGCGGTCGCGGAGATCGCCCGCGTGGTCGATGTCACCGACCACGCCGTCGGCACCAACCCCTACTTCGAGCCGGCCAAGAAGTAGGGGCCGTGCGAAGCCGCTCGCCGATGTGGATCTCGGCCGAAAGCCGTAGGGCTGAGGGCTTTTTAGAGATCTCCAGAGCGGGTCCGGGTCAAGCGGAGGGGGTGGGATTCGAACCCACGAAGCGCCTAACGACGCTTAACAGTTTTCGAGACTGCCCCGTTCAACCACTCCGGCACCCCTCCGGGGAACTGCGGGACTCTGATCCTAGCGAGGGCCGCCCAGCCCTGGCGAGGCAGGCCGTTCTTCGGGCTCGTGGAGGGCGGCGACATTGCCGCCGCCTCCCCCTCGTTGCCGGTTCGCTCGGGCACTTGACCACGATCCCGCGCACCCGCCTGGCTCGCCGATCAGCGCACTCTCGCATTCCGGGAAAAGGCGTTAGCTCCACGCGCGCCGGGACTGCTGCTCGTCCTGAGCAGGCGTGTGGGCGACGCCGACACGGACGCCTGCTCCTCCGCAGGAGCGGGCGCGCGGTGAGGCGCTTGCCCCGGGGCGGCGCTTCTGCTCTTTATCGAAGCTAGACCGCGCCGATCCCTCGATAGTACTCGATCGCGCCCGTTCGCTCGAGGTCATCGAGGAGGATCGTCTCGATGTCGAGGGTGACGTCGATCTGGTTGCTGACGACGACCCCGCCGCCGGGCAGCTCGTCCTGCCAGGAGACGTTGAAGTCGTGGCGGTTGATCCTCGTCGTAACCTCGAAGCCGATCCGGCGCATGTCGCCCTTGTTCTCGTCGCCGACCCAGAACGGCGTGTTCCACTCGCCGCTGTAGGCGATGTCCAGCGGCACGGTCTTGGTCACGCCGCGGATCGTCAGGTCGGCCTCGCCCTTGAAGTCGGCGGGGCCGGTACGCTCGGTGAAGCGGCCGGTGAAGATGATCTTCGGGTGGCTCTCGACGTCGAAGAAGTCGGCGCTGCGCAGATGGGCGTCGCGGTCGGGCTCACCCGTCCAGATGCCGGTCGCGTCGATCTCGCCCTCGAAGCTGGCGTCAAGGCAGCGATCCCAGTCGAGCTCGAGGTGGCCGCGGATGCCCTTGAAGAGGCCCACGACCCAGGTGACCATCATGTGGCGGGCGCGGAACGCCGCCTCGCTGTGTCCCGGCTCGAAGATCCATGTGGCCATCAGGCGGTTCTCCCTCGGTCAGGGTTGCATGCAGGTACAAGCATCTCTAACAAAGTCGTCAAGGAGGCTGACGCCGTGGTCGGCGTTCGCGATGGTCGAGCGCGGAGCGAGGGATATCAGCGGCGAGGGCATCGAGTCTGTTCCACATCCACGGCGGCTAGGCCATGCGACAGGTCTTCTACTTCGACCGCCAGCGCACGCTGGTAGCTCCCTCCTGCTGAGGTCGGGTTGCATCACTCGGGGAAGCAGTAATGCTTTGTAGCCGGAGCGGAAGTGTTCGCCGGGGCAACGGTCGCTCTCCCTCAGGATGACCGTGCGGGCGGGCGACCAGGACCGAGGCTCGCGCTCGCACCTTCATCCAACGCGACAGCATGTTGAGCGTGACCGGGTATCGCCTGCATGCCGTGCGAGGGGAGGCACGACGGACAAGGACGAGCTCCCTGCTCCTTTGCATGGGAAGCGGCGCTTTTCAACCGACGCTAGCTTTTCGCGCAACCCAGGCGAGGATGGGCGCAGGAGGTCATCAGGCTCCTTCTTCCCGGGAGGCCGGCAAGCGCTCGAGTTCGATCTCCTCGCGATTTCTCTCGTCCTCGGCCTCCACTGCTCGGGCCCCGGCGAGTACATCCTCGACCTGCCCGTCCGGGATCACGACCGCCCCGGAGCTATCGGCGAACACGTACTGACCCGGCAGCACCCCAACGCCTGAGAGGACGACCGGTACGTTGACCTGAAACGGGGTCACCTCGCCACCGCCCCACTTCGTCGCCTCGCCTGAGCAGAACGCCGCGAAGTCATAGCCGGCGAGCTCGTCGAAGTCCCGCAGTCGGCCATCGGTGAGCACTCCGGCGCATCCGTGCCGCTGGAGGCGGGAGAGCTTGGTACCGCCGCCCATCGAGGCGTCGGTGTACCCGTTGCTCGCCAGCACCACGATCTTGCCCGCCGGCTCGTCTCCGACGGCTTCATAGAAGAGATTGGCGAGGTTGCATCGCTCGGGATCGAGCGCCGCCGAGCAGCTCGGGAAGTAGGAGATCGTCACGGCCGGGCCAAAGAGCTTGCCCTGATCAGCCCGGAGAACACCTGCGACTGGGGCGACTACGCCGGCGCCACACCCGACCCGCGACGCCCCAACGTGGTGTGGGGGTCGAACCAGCTGATGGGGCCAAAGCGGATGAGCGATCCCACGCTACCTCACTGGCTGACACGCAACTTCGCGCTCGTTCGTCGGCGCTGAGTCCCGGCGCGGCGCCCCTCTTTACGGAGTCGCTGCAGCGGTTCGGTTCCCGCCGGTGCACGTGTTTGGGTGGAGATCACGGCTTGCCGCGCGAAAAGCCGCGGCGACTTCGCCCACGTCCGGCCTGAGTGACCGCCTCCTCGAGGGCAAGAGCGATGGCGATGCCGGGTCAGGAGTGCGAAGGCGCGAGCGCGTTGCGACGGCTCATCGCCAGGGCGAAGGCGCCGCCGGTCAACAGCATGAAAGAAGCGTAGACCGCGGCGGGGATTGTCACCTCGTCGGCGAGCGGGGCGCCGACGGCGATCGCCAGGGCCGCGTTGTGGATGCCGAGCTCGAGCGCGATCGCCGTCGCCTGGCGATCGCCGAGTCGGGCCAACTTCGAGATCGCATAGCTGCCGGACATCGCCGCCACGTTGAGCGCCAGGGCGGCGCCGCCGACCTCGGCCGCGTTTTCGGCGACGGTGTCGTACTCGCTGAGGATCGCGCCGAGGACAACGAACGCAAATAGCGCGAGCGAGGCGTTGCGCATCCGCGGATAGGCCGCCTCCACCCGGAGCGGCCGCCGCCGCCGCAGCTCCATGCCGATCGCCACCGGGACGATCGTGATCGCAAAGACGCGAGCGACGACCCCGAGCATGCTGGCCTCGCCGATGTCGCCGGCGTCGAAGAAACCCGTGGAGAGCGCCAAGAAGAGGGGCACGGTGACAATTGCCCCGACGCTGCTGATCGCCGTCATCGTTACCGACAACGCCGTGTCCCCACGCGAGAGGTGGGTCAGCATGTTGGCCATCATGCCGCCGGGGGAGGCGCCGAGCAGGACGAGGCCGACGGCGAGCTCCGGCGAGAGGCCGAACAGGCTCGCCGTGGTCAGGGCCAGCAGCGGCGAGATCAGCCCCAGGTTGAGCATGCCGATCGCGACTCCGCGTGGTGCTGAGAAGACGCGGCGGAAGTCGGCCGCCGTCAACGTCATCCCGAGGCTGCACATGATCACCGCGATCGCGGCCGGGAGCACGACCGAGGTGAGGAGCGGGCTGTCCACGTAGGGAACCTAGACGAGGGCGGCGCGGACCGCACCCTCGGCTCGCACGAGCCGCCTGCGCCCTCACGTCTGCTCTTTCAAGGGCACTCAGGCCGCGCCATCGGCGTCAACCGGGGCGACGAAGGAGCGGCGCCCGACGCGGACGACGATCGCGCGGGTCCGCGCGACCTGACGGCGAGCGCGCCCACGGACATCCTGAGCGGCCGTCGGCGTAATAGGGTCGGGGAATGGAAGTCAGCAGCCAGGAGAGCTGCCCGCTGCCCGAGCAGCCGGTGCTGGCCGCGATGGCCAGCGCCCTCAACCAAGCCGGGGTCTGGGCCTATGTGATGGATCGCGACTATCGGCTCGTCTACATAACGCAGGAGTCGCGTCTGAGCAACGGCGGCTTGGTCGAGATGTGCCCGGTGCCACTCGGCGCCTATGTGTTCGGAACCGAATACACCGACGCCATGCTCGGCTGGTCTGGCCCGGGCTGGAGCCTGATGCAATGCGCTCCAGCTTCTCCAATTTGGGTCGGTGGGCACTCGCCGATGCGCCGGGAGGTCGGGAGGAACTGCGCGAGCTTGTGGACCCGCGCCTCCGCGATCTTGTCGACGGACTCTCGCCAGCGGAGGACCTGACGGCGTTCACCTACGTGCTCGCCAGCTTCGCCATGGGCGTCAGCGCTCCGTCTGACTTCAAGGTCCTGGTGACGCGTATCCACGACGCGAGCGGACAGTTCGTCGGGATCGTGCTTCAGGCAATGACCCCGGTGGGGATGGCGACGCTCGGGGCGCTGGCCTTGATCGGGGACCTCGGCCACTTCGAGCGAATGATGGGCGTCGCCAAGGCGGGACGGCGCCCGGCGGCGATTCTCTTCGCCGACCTCGAAGGCTCCTCGGCGCTGTCGCGGCGCCTCTCCACGGCGAGTTACTTCAACCTCGGCCGTCGCCTCGCACGAGCCGCGGATCAGTGCGTGATCGACGCCGGTGGCCTGGTCGGCCGCCACGTCGGCGACGGGGTCGTGGCTTTCTTCCCGTCGGAGACCGCCGGGTCGGACTCCGCCGCGGCGCGTGCCTGCATCGAGGCTTCCCGCTCGCTGCGTGAAGCGGTCGCCGAGGTCGCGGCCCGCAGCGAGCTACAGCCCGAGGCCGTCGTCCTGCGCTTCGGCCTGCATTGGGGCGCGAACCTCTACGTCGGCAACATCTCCACCGCTGGGCGCTCGGAGGTGACCGCGCTCGGCGACGAGGTGAACGAAGCCGCCCGCATCGAAGCTTGCGCCAGCGGCGGGCGCGCGCTCGCCTCCAAGGACCTGATCGAACGGCTCGATCCAGAGGACGCCGCGGCCCTCGGCCTTGACCCTGACCACGTCACCTACACCCCGCTCGGCGAGCTCACCACCGCGACCGAGAAGGCCCGCCGCGACGCTCCGACGATCCCCGTCTGCGAGGTGTAGGGCGGACATTTGTCAACCG
>Ga0210144_1001090_pt1 | contig 11900 bp, 10 predicted proteins | sample Muzzi_PWA_D2_FD_185532 | JGI IMG/M metagenome (GOLD analysis project Ga0210144, IMG submission 185532) | Wetland microbial communities from San Francisco Bay, California, USA, that impact long-term carbon sequestration - Muzzi_PWA_D2 (SPAdes) | ecosystem: Environmental > Aquatic > Marine >...
GGCTCCGGTGCTGCCGCAGCATCGGAAACTGGTCCATCACCTCTTCGATGCGCGCCCGCACACCGGCCTGGTCATGCGAGGTGACGCCGCCCAGTTCCAGGTTGTGCCAGACCGAAAGCTGCGGGATCACATTGCGCCCCTGCGGTACGTAGGTCACGCCGTGTCCGAGCATCTGCGCCGGCGTCTGGCGGGTGACGTCGCGTCCATCGAGCAGGATCTCGCCGGAATGGATGTTCAGGAGCCCGAAGATCGCCTTGAACACCGTCGACTTGCCGGCGCCGTTCGGGCCGATGATGGTGGTGATCGAGGCCTTCGGAATCGCGAAGCTGACCCCGTTCAGGATGGTGATCCTGCCGTAGCCGCCGTAGATGTCCTTCAGTTCCAGCACGGCTCAGCCCCCGAGATAGGCATCGATGACGGTCTGGTTGCTGCGGATCTCTTCGGGCTCTCCCTCCGCGATGATCCTCCCCTCGGCGAGCACGATGATGCGGGTGCACAGAGCCATGACGAATTCCATGTTGTGCTCGATCACCACGAAGGTGGTGCGGTGCTCGCGGTTATAGGTGACCAGCCGCTCCGTCAGGCTGGCGAGCATGGTGAGGTTGACGCCGCCGGCGGGCTCGTCGAGGAGCACGAGGCCGGGACCGGCCATGAAGGCCATCGCCGCATCGACGAGCTTCTGCTGACCATAGGAAAGCGAGCCGGCCATCTCGTCGCGCAGATGGCCAAGGCGGAAGAAATCGATCAGCTTGTCGGCCTCCTCGGTCAGGCCGGCATCCGGGGCGCCTAACAGACGGCTGAGCATCGTGCCGTGATGCTCCTGCCCGGCAACGATGATGTTGTCGAGCACCGTCATCTGGGGAAAGACCGAAAGCTGCTGGAAGGTGCGCCCGACGCCGAGCTTGTTGAGGTCACAGGCGCGGTGGCCGGAGACGGACCGGCCATTGACCTCGACACGGCCGCCATCCGGCTTGAGCTGCCCGAGGATGCAGTTGAACAGCGTCGACTTGCCGGAGCCGTTCGGGCCGATGAGGCCCAGGATCTCGCCCGGATGAACGTCGAAGCCGACGCCGTCGACAGCCCTGATCGCGCCGAACGCCTTCGACAGATCGCGGACCGACAGGACGGGCTGCATCGGGTTCAAAGCTGGGCCCCCGCATTCATGTCGGCCCTGACCACCGGCTTGCGCTGGAGGCGATCGCGCAGCTTCCCCCCGAGACCGATCAGGCCGGACGGGCAGACGGCCATGAGCACGATCACCAGCGTGGCATAGATCATCAGATAGTAGCCCTCGGTGAAGCGCAGGAATTCCGGCAGCAGGATGACGATGGCAGCGCCGAGCACGGGGCCGAAGAAGAAGCCTGCACCGCCGACGACCACCATCAGCAGGATGCGCAGCGAGTGGACGAGGGCAAACGAGCCGGGGTCGATATACTGCACGAGCGGCGTTACCAGTGCGCCGGCGACACCGCCATAGGCGGAGCCGATCGCAAAGGCGATGAGCGTCAGCCGGCGCGTGTCGACGCCAAGGCTCTCGGCGCGGATCGGGTTCTCGCGGAGCGCCTTGAAGGCACGGCCCCAGGGCGAGCGCACGATGCCGTACATCAGGGCCGCGGTGACCACGAACACGAAGACCGTGAAGTAGTAGAAGGGCACCTGCTTCATCATCGCGAAGCCGAAGACGCTTGGCCGCGGCATGTTTGACAGGCCGTAGGTACCGCCCGTCAGCCAGTCTTCATTGCGGCTGACGAGAAAGACCAGCGAGTTGAAGGCCAGGGTGACGAAAGCCAGGAAATGGCCCTTGACCCGCAAGGCGGGAAAGCCGAGCAGGAAGCCGACGACAAGGCACTCGATGACGCCCAACAGCATGCCGACGACCCAGGGCCAGCCGGCGAGGGTGAGGATCGCCGTGGTGTAGGCGCCGATCGCCATGAAGGAAGCCTGGGCCAGCGAAATCTGGCCGGCATAGCCCAGCGTCAGATTGAGGCCCATCGCGGCGATCGAGAAGATCAGCCAGGAGCAGAGCAGATAGACGACGTAGGTGCCCTGGCCGAGCGGCGCGACGATCAACGCCGCGAGTCCGACCAGCAGCAGAAGCGGCTTCACATAGGGCCGCATCACACTTCCCTCCCCTCGGAAGTGCCGAGCAGTCCCTGCGGCCGCCACATGATGATGACGATCAGGAGCACCAGCGGCAGCGCCGCGCGGTAGCTGGCCGTCACATAGGTGGCGATCAGGTTGTCGAGCACGCCGATCAGCAGCCCGCCCACCAGCGCGCCGCGGATCTGGTTGAAGCCGCCGACGATCGCCGCGATGAAGGCAACGATCCCCAGCGTCTCGCCGTTGGAGAACTTGGCGAGATAGATCGGCGAGATCAGGAAGGAGGCGAGCGCGGCAAGCGCCGCATTGATGAGGAAGGTGTAGAGCACCATCCGCCTGGTCTTGACGCCGAGGATCTCGGCAACGGCGGGATTCTGGGCCGTGGCCTGGATGCACCGCCCCGTGCGCGTGCGGTCAAGGAACAGAGTCAGCGCCACCACGCAGGCGAGCGAGACGACGAGATTCAGAACGTCCTGCACCGAGACGACCGCCCCGGCAACGTTCATCGTCGTCTGGGGAAACAGGTGCGGGAACGGCTGCGCCTCGGCGCCGTAGAAATACTTGGTGCCTTCCTTGAGCAGGATGCTCAGCGCCATGGTAGCGATGATCAGCGGCAGCCCGGTGTTGGGCAGTATCGGCTCGACGATCAGCTTCTTGAAGAGCACGCCGAGCACGATGACCGCCGTCACGAGCCCGAAGGCGAGCGCCGCCCACAGCGGCCAACCGAACCAATGGATGGCGATCAGCACGAAGAAGGCCGGGAGCATGACGAACTCGCCCTGGGCGAAGTTCACCGTGCGTGCGGCCTGCCAGATGAGCGTGAAGCCAATGGCGGCGAGCGCATAGATCGAGCCTGTCGCCAGACCCGACAGCAGCACCTGAAGAAACTCGGGCATTGCCAGCCGCCCGGGTGATACGTGGGCTGAGCTGCGGCGCCCGCGCGCGAACGCCGTAGCTCAATCGCGGTCCGGCGCCGTCAGTTCGCCGGAACCGTGCCGACGACGACCTGCTTGCCGTCCTTGACCTCGGTCATGAAGCTGGCGCGCGACAGTTCGCCAGTGTCGTCCCAGCCGGTGTCGAGCATCATACCGGGATACTCCTCGGCCTTCAGCGTCAGGCCGTGCATCTTGTCGGCGAAGGCCTGCTGGTCGAAGTCGCCGATCATCTCGGTCACATACTTGATGGCATAGACGCCGATATAGCCCTTGATGCCGTTGTGGTCGGTGTCGCGGTTGTAGGTGTCCTTGAACTTCTTGACGAAGTCCGCGAAGACCGGCGCGCTGGTCGCGACCCCGACGTGGGCGAAGGCGCCGTTAGCGGCGTCGCCGGCGAGATCGATCACCTTTTGACCCGTCAGCGTCACCTCGCCGACGAGCGGAATGGAGAGGCCCTGCTTCTTCGCCTCCCTCAGGAAGCGGGCGTCTTCCTCTTCGTTCAGATAGACGAACGCCGCTTCCGCGCCGGACTGCTTGATCTTGGCGACGTCGGCGGCGAAGTCGGCCTGGCCCTGCTCGCTCGGCACGTCCGCCACGACCTCGATCCCTGCATCCTTCATCTGATTGACGAACACGTCGTGGCCGCCCTTGCCGAAGTCATTGTTGACCCAGGCAACGGCGATCTTCTTCACCCCAAGCGTGTCCTTGAAATAGGGCGTCAGCGCCGGCACGCCCTTCTCCGCCCCTGACGAGGTGCGGAAGATGAAGGGGTTGCCCTGTTGGGTGATGTTCGGCGCTTCGGAACCGGTCAACTGCGGGACGCCGGCCTGCTGGGCAACGATCATATTGACGATCGTCGAGCCCGAATAGACCGTGCCCATCACGGTGTAGGCGCCCGCGTCGACGGCCTTTTGCATCAGCGCGCGCGAGGTTTGCGGGTCGGTCTGCGTGTCGTAGTCGGGCATCTCGATCTGCTTGCCGAGGATGCCGCCTGCGGCGTTGATCTCGTCGATCGCGAGATGTGCACCATCGCGGTAGTTGGTGCCCGAAACGGCACCCGCGCCGGAAAGCTCGCAAACGCACGGGATCAGCACGGTGTCAGCGGCGCGCGCGGCGGTTATCGGTCCGCCCGTCAGGAAAACCGATGCAGTCAGCGCTGCTGCGGCAACCATAATTCTTCTGGATTGCATTGTCATTCCTCCCTTCGATTTCCAGCTTTCGCCGGAGCCATTGCTATCAGTGTTCTCGGCTTCGGCAATAGCTGCTAGCCGACTTGCTATTGAAGACACGAAGCAGACCACGCCTACTGCGGCACTCCTGCTTTGCGTGTCTTCGATGGGCCGAAGCAGCGATTCCCGCTGCCCGACAGGGGGGTAGTCCCTCGAACGACACCCGGTTCGGGTTGGCAGAGCACCGCTCGTCTGCCCGCGCTCTCCGCCCGGCAGGAACATCGCCTCCGTGCCATCGGCAAGACCTGCGGCCCGCCGCCGTTGCGACATGGCAGGTCCAGCAGATGGCAGGCTGGGATTCATCGCTCAAGCACCCGGGGTCTTGGCGCGGATGTCATCGGACAGCAGCGTCCGCAGTTCCTCGGTCACTTCCGGCGTGCGATCGAACCAGTGGCGAAAGCCTTCAACTGCCTGATGGAGCAGCATGCCCAATCCGTCGACAGTACGATGCCCCCGGGCCTTCGCAGCTTTCAAAAACCCCGTCTCCAGCGGCACGTAGACCACGTCATAGACGATTGCCTCCGGCTTGAGCGGAGCCAGATCGATCTCGAGCGGCGGCTGCCCGACCATGCCGAGACTGGTCGTGTTGACGAGCAGGTCGGCATCGCCCATTAGCGCCTCCAGCTCATCGAGCCCCTGGCCGGTCACCCCTTTGCCGAAGTGCGCGGCAAGCGCTTCGGCCTTCGCGACGGTCCGGTTGCACAGGGCCACCTCCAGCCCGCGGCTGCGAAGCCCGTAGACGGCCGCCCGCGTGGCGCCCCCCGCTCCGAGGATCACCGCCCGCCTCGCGCCGCGGTCCCATCCGGGCACTAGTTCGTCGAGGTTGCCGATGAAGCCCATGGCATCGGTGTTGCCGCCGACCAGCGCATCGCCTTCCCACCACAGCGCGTTGACGGCGCCGATCGCCTTCGCCGCATCGTCGATGCGGTCGACAAAGGGGATGACGGCCATCTTGTGCGGCACCGTCACATTCCCGCCGACCCACCCCGCCTCCTTGAAGCGATCAAAGAAGGCCGCAAGTTCTTCGGGCGGAACGTCCACCCGCTCATAGCTGCCCGGTATGCCATAGCGTTTCAGCCAGTAGCCGTGCAGCATAGGCGAACGTGAATGAGCCACCGGATGGCCTATCACAAAAGCCCGTGGAGGTGTCATGATCTCACTCACTCCTCATGAGGTGCACAGGTTCTCCCGCTGCATCATAAATCCTGGCTGGTTCGGCGTTGCGGCCGGTGTCTCCTCGCATTGGCGCTCTCATCCTCCTTCCTTCGGTCCGCCTCGACTGTCGCTGACACCCTCGGCATGCCTTCGGGCCTGAGGTAACGTTTCTGCGCGGCGATCCGGAAGGGAGCGTTGGGCGCTCCGTAACCGCTATAGCCGCCGCGCCGCTCGACAATCTCGAAGAAAAAGCCCTCGCCGAAATTGGGGCTGTAGAACTGGAAGTACTCGCCCGCCCCATCCTGGTCGTAGAGGATGTTCTCCTCGCGCAAACGGTCGGCGAATTGCGGCTCGAGGCCGAAGCGCGCCTCGACATCGTCGTAGTAGTTGCGGGGGATCTGCAGCGGCGTAAAACCGTTGGCCCTGAGCGCGTCGGCCGTGGCAAGGATATCATCTGTGGCGAAAGCCAGATGCTGGACGCCGGAACCGAAGCTTTCGGTGACGAAACGGCCCGCCAGCGTCCTGCGGTTCTCCGCGCCGTTCAGCGTCACGCGCAAAGCCCCGTCCCGACTTTGAACGACCTGGCTGCGTACGAGACCAGCCGGATCGGCGATGTCGACAAGCGGTGTCTTGGCAAGCTCGAAAATCGACGTATAGAAGAGAAGCCAGGTCGACATCTCGTCGACCGGCATGGTCTGCGCGATATGGTCGATCCGGCCGAGGCCGGCATCCCTCGGCGCCGCTCGGTCCTCGATCGCCTCGAATTCGATCTCCCATACGTCGCCGAGCTCGGTCTTCTCGTCGATGAAATAGATCAGCCCGCCGCCCACCCCGCGGATGGCGGGGATCACCAGCTCGCCCGGCCCGACGGGCTGTTCGAACGGATCGGCCCCAAGCACCGTTGCCCTTTCGGAGGTCGCCCTCGCGTCGTCGACCATGAGCCCGATCGCGTAAGCCGAGGTGCCGTGAACGAGGAAGGAAGAATGGGCCAAACCTTCCTGCTCGGTGTTGACCACGATGTTGATGTCGCCTTGCCGCCATAGCTTCACGGCCTTGGACTTGTGCCGGGCGGAGGCGCGGAACCCCATAGTGTGAAACAGCGCGGCGAGGTCGTCGGCCTCCTCGGGGCCGGCCGCGAATTCCACGAACTCGACGCCTCTGACGGGGCTGCGTGCCGGCATTGGCGGCACGTCGATGGCAATGTCCGGTTCGCGCCGGCGCACCTCGTCCATCAGGTAAATGAGTGACCGGTGGCCGTCGACCGAGATAAGCTTCGGCGAGCCGCCGCGAAACTGATCGTTGAAGATTTCGAGCGACAGGGAGCCGTCGTAGCCGGTCGCCACCACCGCCCGCGTGAAATCGAGAACCGGCAGGTCCCCCTCGCCGGGCATGTTGCGGAAATGACGACTCCAGTAGAGGAGGTCCATGTCGATCATCGGCGCGTCGGCTAGCTGCACGATGAAGATACGGTCGCCCGGAATGGCGCGAATGGAACTGACCTCGATCTTGCGCGACAGCGTGTGGAAGGAATCGAGGATCAGCCCGATATTCGGATGGTTCGCGCGCCGCACGATCTCCCAGGCGTCACGGTGGTCGTTGATGTGGCGACCCCAGGCGAGCGCCTCGTAGCCGACCCTGAGCCCCCGTTTGGCGGCACGATCCCCAAGTTCGTGGAAATCATCGGCTGCGCGGTCGATGCCTCCGAGCGCGATCGGCGATACATTGGAGCATACAAGCATGAGGTCGGTGCCGAGCTCCTCCATGACGTCGAACTTGCGCTCGGCGCGGTCGAAGGCACGCGAACGCTGCGGCTCGGGCATGCCTTCGAAGTCGCGGAACGGCTGGAACAGCGTGATCCCGAGCCCGGCGTCGCGCACCATCTGGCCGACCTCGCGCGGCGATCCGTCGAAGGTCAGGAAGTCGTTCTCGAAGATCTCCACGCCGTCGAAGCCCGCCGCCGAAATCGCTTCGAGCTTCTCTTCGAGGTCGCCGCTGATGGAAACCGTCGCGATCGAGGTCTTCATCGAGCCATCCCCCGGCGCACAGTCTCTCCTCGCGGCACGTGCAGATCGTTTTCGGTTTGTGACAGAGCAGGCAAGAAGCGAAGGTATTGCAACAGGATGGGCACTTGGGCGAGCGCCATTTCCTCGCCGGTCTGGATTTTCGTGCCGTGCCGTGCGGCTTCGGTGAGCCATCGCGTGACCGCCGGCTTGGTGACCGCATCCGCGACGATGGAGGCCGAACCGAGTTCCTCCGGTGGATAGGGGTACGGATCGTTCGGCTGCATGCCCGTCGGCGAGGCGTTGATGGCAATGTCGATCGTCCGGTCCGCCGGCAGGCGGTCGAAGACCGCGAGGTTCGGATAGAACCGCGACAGGTCCGCGAGGAGAGCCCGCTGGCGCATCCGATCACGCTCGACGATCGTCAGTGACGCTGTACCCTCCTCCGCAATTGCATGGGCGATCGCTGTGCCCGCCCCGCCGGCACCGACGATCAGCACATTGCAGCCGGGAATGCTGATTTCATGACCCTTGAGCGCGGCGACCATGGCTTTGCCGTCGGTCATGTCGCCGACAAGCTTGCCGGAGGCAGAGCGACGGATAATGTTGACCGCCTTCGCCCGTCGCGCCCGCTCGGTCACCTCGTCGGCCGCGGCGAAGGCAGCCTGCTTGTGCGGCATCGTCATGGTGCAGCCGACACAGTTCTCCGTCGCCTTGAGAACGTCGAAGAAGCTGCCCACGCGCTCGGGGCGGATGTCCATCGCCACGACAACGGCGTCTATTCCATGCTCGTCGAACCAGCGGTTCATGGGGCCGGGAGTCTGGACCTGCTCGACGGGGTGCCCAATCAGCGGAATGATGAGAGTCCTGCCCGTTACTGCGGGATTTCGTGGCATCCGCAATCGAGGCCCTCGAGCCTCCTCCCGTTCGATGCGCCCTCGCGAGGATTTGCCTTATACGCGGGTCGGCGGGCTGCTCCTTCGCTCTCCCCTCCACGCGCATTCGACTTTTTCTTGAATTTTCATCGCCGCAATCGGAATCGCAAGCACCAAAATGTCAGCAATGGATAACATCATGTTATCTTTTGGGGACCAAACGCGCCCGTTCCCTGCCTTGACGCCTCCGCCATTTCCGCCCGAAGAAGCTCGATGAAGGCCTCGGCATAGGCGGACAACGCCACATCGTTGCGATAGGCCGCATAGGTGTGAAACGTGCTGTCCCCCTCGATCTCGAGGCATTTCACGCCCGGCAGTCTGCCGTAGGCGACGGTGAACTCGTCGACAATGGCAAGCCCGAGTCCTGCCGCCACGAGGCTGCCCGCCATCGTGCCGAAGCGGGCCTTGATGTTCATGCGGTAGGTGAGACCGGCGCGGCTGAACATCTCGGTCATGATACGACCGTAGGGATCGTTCGGATCGATGCCGATCAGCGTATGCTCGACGATTTCCTCCGGTCGGATGGAGGTCTTTTCCGCCAGCTCGCTGTCGAGTGGCACGATGCAAAGGAGTCGCCCGGTGGCGAGCGGCGCAAAATCGATGATTGAGTGATCGAAGCGCGAGCTGACCGCCACGACCTCGCCGCGAGCCAGCAGGAGATAATCGATCACCTCTTCGATCCTGAGAATGTTGATGTCGATGCCCAGTTCCGGGAATTGCCGCCTCAGCCGTTCCACGGCGCGCGGCACCATCACATTGGCGATGCTCGGCACCGAGGCGAAGCTCAGTTCGCGCCCCTCACCCTTGCCGAGCCGGTCGATGGCGAACTGCAGATCCTCGACCTTCCGGTAGATGTTGTCGAGGATATTGAAAATGCTGTGCGCTTCCGGCGTCGGCACATAGCGCCCGTGTCGCCGATTGAAGAGGCGCACGCCGAGCATCTCCTCGGTATACTTCATGAGGCGACTGATGCCCGGAGCCGAGACGTTGAGGAGTTTGGCGGCGCTCGCGATCGTGCCGGTCACCATGATGGCGCGGATGACCTCGATCTGGCGAAGTGTCAGCAAGTCGCGGCGCCCCGGCTTGTGGTCGCGGAATCCGTTGGAAGCGGCTTCCGGATTCGACAACAAGACGTTTCGTTCCGCAAGCTGCGGGTTTTCGATGTGTTGCCAGAGAACTCAGTGAGCGGAGGCGCCGTGCCGGACATTCCATCCCTTGCCGTGATCGGCGCCGGCGTCATGGGGCGCCGTCATGTCGACGCCATCGTCGCGACCGGCGGCGCAGCACGCCTTCACGCGGTCGTCGACCCCGCCGACGCGGCAAAAGGCTACGCCGCGGAGCTGGGCGTTGCCTGGTATCCGGATCCGGCCGCGATGATCGCAGGCGGCCGGCCGGACGGCGCGATCATCGCGAGCCCGAACCATCTCCATGTCGAGCACGGCATGGACTGCACCAAAGCCGGCATCCCGGTGCTCGTCGAAAAACCGATTTCCTCCAGCGTCAGGTCGGCGCGCCACCTCGTGGAGGAAGCGGAGCGCACCGGTGTCCCGCTTCTGGTCGGCCATCACCGCCGTCACAATCCGCTGATCGCGGCAGCGAAGCGGGCTCTCGAGTCGGGCAGGATCGGCGCGGTCGTCGCGGTCCATGCGATGTTCTGGTTGTACAAGCCGGATGACTATTTCGCGGTCGAGTGGAGGCACTTGCCCGGCGCGGGACCGGTCTTCGTGAACCTCATCCACGACATCGACCTTCTCCGCCACCTTTGCGGCGAGATCGCCTCGGTGCAGGCGCTGCAATCCAACAGAACCAGAATGAGCCAAAACGAGGACACGATGGTCATCCTCCTCCGGTTTGCCGGCGGAGCGCTCGGCACGGTGAACATGTCCGATACGGTGGTTGCGCCGTGGAGCTGGGAGCTGACAGCGAAGGAGAACCCCGTCTACCCGCCGACCGACCAGTCCTGCTATCTGATCGGCGGAACGGACGGCTCGCTGGAACTGCCGGGCCTGCGCATCTGGTCGGGTCGGGGCGGCGGGAAGAGCTGGACCGATGAGCTCGCCTGCGACGTGCTCGACGTTCCGGGCGAGGACCCGCTCGTTCGCCAGATCCGCCAGTTCTTGGCCGCGATCCGTGGCGAGGAACCGCCGCTGGTTCCGGGCCGGGAGGGGTTGAGGACGCTCGAAGCGATCGAGGCCATCAAGCGGTCGGCGGAGGCCGGAGCGCCGATCGACCTGGCCGAGGCATAGGTCTTCCGGTCCTTGTTGCGGGTTGCGGGTTGCGGGTTGCGGCTTGCGTCATCCGCCGAAATCAAACAGCCGCCGCGGGGTCTCCCAAAAGAGGACGCGGCGGTCGTCGGGATCGGGAAACAGAAGCTCGACCAGTTGCACCAGTGGCCCGTAGTCCTGCCGCTCGGCGGCGCGCAAATAGGGCCAATCCGAGGCCCACATGCAGCGCTCCAGGGTGAATGCATCGACGATTGCGCGGACGTAGGGCCAGGCGTCCTCGAACGGATAGGGAGCCCGGGCGAACTTGGCGTAACCGGAGAGCTTGACGTGCACGCGCCCCGTCTCGGCAAGCCGCAACAACCCTTTGAAACCGGGTTGGTCGAGGCCGGCTTCAGGCGTGGGACGCCCGCAATGATCGATCAGCACGCGGACCGGCATCTCTTCGATCCAGGGCAGGAACATCAGCAACTGGTCATGCTCGCTCTGAATCTGCACGAACATGTCAAGCTCCGCGAGTTTCTCGATCAGAGCGGCGGAGCGCGTGTAGTATTCGGTACCGTGGAAGGTCGGATTGAAGGCGATGCCTACGACGCCCTGGCTCTTCAAGTCGCCAAGCGTCGCCAATTCCGCATCCAAATCGGCAATGGCGACGCCCTTGAACACACCCTTGTGTCGCCCGATCGCGTCCAGCATGCAGCTGTTGTCGCTGCCGTAGCCGGAGTTGGGTTGAACGAGAAGAAGATGGCGGGTGCCGTAGGTCTTCATGACCTGGAGGAGTTGCGCTGTCGTGCCGATTTCCTGCCCCGAGGGCTTGTACTGGATGTCCTTGCCGTAGGGAAAACGGGCCGGATCAAGCACGTGGGCGTGGCAATCGATCTTCGGTTCCTCGAAAACGCTCATGATTTTGCCCTCCCGACTCCGCTGCTCAAGTAATGATGTCAGCGATCTCGCAGGACGCGTTATGGGTTGATCACAGCCATTCGCGCAAGGCTCGTATGAACCGCAGCCACCCTGGCCCGTTCGGACCACGACAGAGTTGGTGCGACGTACGTGGCGATCTTGGCAAAGGGGGAGCAGCCTTGGACGCCGAAACCTCTTGTATACGAGGCCGTCCCGTTTCTCGACGATGAAGGTGGAGATAGCGGGGAAGATCGCACGAATGGTCGAGGTCCGACTCGGCCACCCGGAAAAAAAAGCCGCTCTCGATCGGACAACGGCTCGTTCGGCAAAATTGGTTGCGGGGGCAGGATTTGAACCTGCGACCTTCAGGTTATGAGTTTGCTCCAGGCCATTTTCGCCACACTATCCGCCTCTACGCCCG
>Ga0210144_1001091_pt1 | contig 11887 bp, 10 predicted proteins | sample Muzzi_PWA_D2_FD_185532 | JGI IMG/M metagenome (GOLD analysis project Ga0210144, IMG submission 185532) | Wetland microbial communities from San Francisco Bay, California, USA, that impact long-term carbon sequestration - Muzzi_PWA_D2 (SPAdes) | ecosystem: Environmental > Aquatic > Marine >...
CAGTCATCCGCGGCAACATCCCGCGCCACCCCGATGATGCGACTTTGCGGGTGTACCAGTCCGCTGCGGTACATGCGTGCCAGCGCCGGCATGAGCTTGCGCTTGGTCAGGTCGCCAGTGGCACCGAAGATGACGATATTGGCCGGATCGGGCTGGTATTCCCTGACGCCCTCGATCAGTGATTCGCTTGCCATGTAAGGTATCCGGCCGGGTTGTTTCGGGAGGTTATGGATGGTCGAGGCCGATTGTAACCGGCACTGCCGGGGTCAGCCAGTTCACGTGAACCGGCAACAGGGGACGAACAAGGCAGCCCCGGCTGCACAGTGGCGTTCCCCGCAGTGGCTCTGCGGGCTGGTTGTTCCGGTCTGAACCATGCACCACGAAAACGGTCTCAACAACAGGCGGTTGCAAGGGCATGGCTTGCTTCCTTGACGCGCATACCGCCCGACTTTAGATTCCAGCTTGCGTTTTCTGTATTACCGGGGTGTAGCGGGTATCGATCGGATGAGACAGGTGTTGATCCTCTGTTGCGGGCTGCTGGGTCTGTCGCTGGCACAGGCCGCCGGCACGCGTGATCCCGCCGCGTTCTTCTTCCAGGAGACCTTCGGGGATTTCCACGAGGAGGTGGAGCAGGCGCGGGCGGAGGGCAGGCAGGGTATCCTGATCTTCTTCGAACAGGAGGATTGCCCGTTCTGCTATCGCATGAAGACCACCATCCTCAATCAGCCGGAGGTGCAGGACTACTACCGCAAGCACTTCCGGATCTTCAGCGTGGACATCGAGGGCGACCTGGAGATCACCGACTTCAGCGGCCGCCATACCACGCAAAAGGATTTCGCCTTCCGCCAGTTCAATGTACGTGCCACGCCGGTGTTTGCCTTCTTCGACCTGGACGGCCAGCTGGTCGCCCGCCACACCGGCCCCACCGCTGACCGGCAGGAATTCCTCTGGCTTGGCGAGTACGTCGCCGATGGCCACTACCTTACGGAGAATTTCACCCGTTACAAGCGCGCCCGGCGCGAGCAGGCCTCCGGCGGATGAGGGCAGACGCGCGGCGCAGGCATTGCTGTGTGCTGGCGGCATCCGGGTGGTTGTGGCTGATCCCGCTGGCCGGCGCGGACACGCTGCCCGATCCGCTGACACTGGAGGCTGCGTTGCGGGCCGGTGATGATCACCCGGCGCTGGCACTGAGCCGTGCCAGGCTGGCGCAACTGGAGGCAGAGGCGGACCAGGCTGATGCGAGTGATGCCATCGACATCGGTGCCAGTCTGGAGGCGCGTGCCGTTGATCCACCGTCCACGGCGTCTGACCAGGGCAATGATGATTCCCGTGCCACCCTGTATGCGCGCAAGCGTCTCTATGATTTCGGTCATACCGCGGCGCTGGAGGCGGCAGCAATGACCTCGGTCGAGGGTGGTCTGTTGCGTACCCGCCTCGAGGCAAGGCGCCATCGCATTGCCGTCATGCAGGCCTTTTTCGATGTCATGCTGGCCGATCTCGAGTTCGCGCGCGACAACGAGGCGATGGCGGTCGCCTATGTGCAGGCCGATCGCAGCCGGGACCGCAATGAACTCGGGCAGCTGTCTGACGTTGAACTGCTCCGGCAGGAGTCGGTGTTCCAGCAATTGCGTATGACGCGCAGTCGTGCGCTGGCACGCCAGCGCAGCACCCGTGCGAAACTGGCGCAGTTGCTGAATCGCCCGGAACAGTTGTCATCCAGCCTGGAGAAACCGGACCTGTCCTCCAACGACCAGCCGTTACCCGAATACGAAGCGCTGGTGGCGACCACCCTGGCGTCCAATCCGGGCATCCTGGCGTTGCGCGCCGACATGGAGGCTGCCCGCCTGCAGGTCCAGGCACAGCGTACCGGCAGGCGCCCGGTCCTGACGGGTTCGCTGGGCGCGGCGGCGAACCGGCGTGATGTCAGTTCGCGCAATCCGCTGGAGGCCGAATTGCGCCTGGATATACCGCTCTATGACGGCAGGCGCACTGACGCTGCAGTGGCGCGCGCACAGGCCGATGTCTATCGCCTGAGTGCAGAGTTGCGCCAGCTGGAACTGGACCTGCGCCAGCGCGTGCTCGATATCTGGCTTGATATCCAGACCCTGCAGGCGCAACGTGAACAGGTGGACGTCTTTACGAAATCGCGCAAGCTGGATTTTGATCGCGCGCAGGCCGAGTACGAGCTGGAACTGAAGACGGACTTCGGTGACGCCCTGGTCGGGCAATCCGAGTCGGAACTGTTGCGCGCGCAGACGGAATTCGGCCTGGCGCTGGACTGGGCGCGCCTGGCCGCGCTGACCGGTGAAGCGTATTCCCCCTATATTCCGGCCGCGGTGCCAACAATATCCGGAAACGGCCCGCATGAATAAACGCCAGCTTTTGGTCTTGTTGCTTTCACTGCTGTCACTGCCGGCCGCGACGGCAAGTGCGGCGGAGGAATTTCCCGCCGTGCTGGCCTGGTCGCAGCGTGCGGTACTCAGTGCGCCGGTTTCGGGTGTCCTCGGCAAGGTGGCGGTCAGTCCGGGTCAGCAGGTCGAGGAGGGGCAGCCCCTGCTGCAGTTCGACCAGCGTCCGTTCGAGTCAGCCGTGCGGGATGCGCAGGCGCAGGTTCACAAGCACCGGCTGCTGCGCGCCGAGGCCATGCGTGAACTGGAGCGGACCCGCGAGCTGTATGAGCGCACGGTGATCTCCAGCCACGACCTGCAGCTGGCGGAAATTGCCTACGCGGTAGCGGACTCCGATTACACCAGTGCCGTCGCTGACCTGGACAAGGCGAATCTGCATCTGGAATACAGTTCGTTGCGGGCTCCGTTTGCCGGCATCGTACTGGAGGTTCCGGTCACGGCCGGCATGACCGTCATCAACACCCAGCAGGCCACGCCGCTCGTCACGCTGGCCCGTCACCGTCCCATGCACGCGCTGGCGCAGGTCCCCGGGGTGTCTGCGGGCGGTGTCAGCACCGGCCAGGCGGCGAGTGTTATCGTGAACGGCAACCGCTATGCCGGCACACTCGCCTACCGCAGTGCGGAACCGGACAGCAGCGGCGTGTATACCCTGACCTTTGCCTTCGACCCCGGGCAGAGCGTGCTGGGTGCCGGGCTGCCGGCGCGTGTCGAGATCGAGTGAATCACGGGCCCGGTGCCGGGCGGGATGTGGATGTCTGAATCATTCAGGGAGTTTGCATCAACAGGGCCAGACCCGATCGATCCGTCAGGTTGCAATCAGACTCAATCGACACTGACCCTGTTGATTCACGTAGTGTGCGGAGTGCCGCCAGCCAGTCCGGAACAGAGGGACAGAACCGCTGCCCCCAGCAGTCCCGCCATGGCGCCGGTGGAGGCATCGAGCCCGATAGCCGTGAACAGGACAAGACCCAGGCCCATGGACTGGGGCAGCGCCACCGCGCTGCCCGCTATACCGCCCAGCAGATCTCCGGGCAACGAGCCGAGCCTGTTGCGGAAGGGGATTTGCCCGGGGCCTGATTCCATCGGTGCTAGGTAATTACGGTCGGTGCGCTGCGCCCCGTGCGCGTCCCGATTTCCGCCAGTGCGGTTGCAATCGCCACCAGCTCCTGCATGACCTCTGCCGTGTTGCGGTCCTGGCGCGCGGGATCGGGTTCGTACGTCTCGAGGTAGACACGCAGCGTGGCGCCGCTGGTACCGGTGCCGGACAGCCGGTAGACGATACGCGAACCGTCCTTGAAACCAATGCGAATGCCCTGGTTCCGAGACACGCTGCCGTCCACCGGGTCGGTGTAGGCGAAGTTGTCGGCATACTCGACGCTGTAACCGTCCAGCGTGCTGCCCGGCAGTCCGTCGAGACGGTCCTGCAGGTGCTGCATCAGGCCGTTGGCGGCGTCGCTGTCGATGCCCTCGTAGTCGTAACGGGTATAGTAGTTGCGGCCGAACTCGCGCCAGTGTGCGTGCACGATACCGGCCACGGACTCCTGCCGCACTGCCAGCAGGTTGAGCCAGCACAGCACCGCCCACAGGCCGTCCTTTTCACGGATGTGGTCGGAGCCGGTGCCGAAACTCTCCTCGCCGCACAGCGTGATGCGTCCGGCGTCCAGCAGGTTGCCGAAGTACTTCCAGCCGGTGGGTGTCTCGTAGCAGTCCAGCCCGAGCTTTGCCGCGACGCGGTCCACCGCCTGGCTGGTCGGCATGGAGCGTGCCACGCCCTTGATACCGCCGGCATAGCCCTTGATGCGCGTGGCGTTCGCCGCCAGTACCGCGAGGCTGTCGCTGGGCGTGACGAAGCAATCGCGTCCCAGGATCATGTTGCGGTCACCGTCGCCGTCGGAGGCGGCGGCGAAATCCACCGCGTCGGGACCGGTGCTCAGCGCGACGATCTCGTGTGCATGCACCAGGTTGGGATCGGGGTGGCCGCCGCCGAAGTCCTCCCGTGGCACGCCGTTGAGCACGGTGCCGGGCGGCGCGCCCAGCATGTCTTCCAGGATGCGTTTTGCGTAGGGCCCGGTGATGGCATGCATGGCATCGTAGCGCATGCGGAACTTTCCGCCGGCGCACAGCGCGCGGATCTGGTTGAAGTCGAACAGTTCCTGCATCAGCGCGGCGTAGTCCGTCACCGGGTCGATGACTTCCACGCGGGTTGCACCCAGCGTGACGGTGCCGGGCCGGTCGAGGTCCACGTCTGCTGTCTCGATCGTGCGGTATTGCGTGATCTCGCGGGTGCGCGCGTAGATGGCCTCGGTGACGCCCTCCGGCGCCGGGCCGCCGTTGGCGGTGTTGTACTTGATGCCGAAGTCCTCGTCCGGGCCGCCGGGGTTGTGGCTGGCCGAGAGGATGATGCCGCCCCTGGCGCGGTGCTCGCGGATTACGCAGGAGGCAGCCGGCGTGGACAGCAGGCCACCCTGTCCGACCAGTACATGGCCGATCCCGCTGGCAGCGGCCATGCGCAGGATGACCTGGATCGCCTGGCGGTTGTAGTAGCGGCCGTCGCCACCCAGCACCAGCGTGCCGCCTTCGAGGTCAGGCCGGGTGTCGAAGATCGACTGCACGAAGTTTTCCAGGTAGTGCGGTGTCTGGAATACCCGGACCTTCCTGCGCAGGCCGGAGGTGCCGGGGCGCTGGTCGTGGAATGGTCGGGTGGTGATAGTTGCAATATCCACGATGTTTCGTCCTGCAGTGGGGGATGGCCTATTCAAACACAGCAACCGGCACCATGAGAACCCGCAGTGATGCCTGCGTGCACATAGGCAAGGCGGGCGAAATCTTTCGCATTCCGCGTCCCGCTCCGGTATAGTGCCCGCCAATCCGTTGCACTTCGGTCAGCACCGGTTCCTCGCGGTACCCTTCCGGATCACCTCGAACCTTTATCGTATTCTGCCTGGACCGTCCGGCACAGCGTCGGCAGGCCGATGCAGGAGCAATTCCAACATGTCATTCGATACGCTCGGCCTGTCGGCCGAACTGCTACGTGCTGTCGCCGGTCAGGGCTACAGCGAACCCACACCGGTACAGCGCGCGGCGATCCCGGTCATTCTCGAGGGCCGCGACATCCTGGCGGGTGCGCAGACCGGCACCGGCAAGACCGCCGGTTTTACCCTGCCGCTGCTGCAGCGGCTGGCCGCCGTCCCGCGCACGGGCAAGGGCCGTCACCCGGTGCGCGCGCTGATCCTGGTGCCGACGCGGGAACTGGCCGCGCAGGTCGGTGAAAGCGTGGCGACCTACGGCAAGCACCTGCCGCTGAACTCCGCGATTATCTTCGGCGGTGTCAAGATCAACCCGCAGATCCAGAAGCTGCAGCGTGGTGTGGACATAGTGATCGCCACGCCGGGCCGGTTGCTGGATCATGTGTCACAGCGCACGGTGGACCTGTCCACCATCGAAATCCTGGTGCTGGACGAGGCCGACCGCATGCTCGACATGGGGTTCATCCGCGATATCCGCAGGATCCTTGCGCTGTTGCCCAAACAGCGCCAGAACCTGCTGTTTTCCGCCACCTACTCGACGGAAATGCGCCAGCTGGCCGATTCGCTGCTGCATAATCCGGCGCAGGTCGAGGTGGCGCGGCGCAATACGCCGGCCGAGCGCGTCGCGCAGGTGGTGCACCCGGTGGACCGCGAGCGCAAGCGCGAGCTGCTGTCGTTCATGATCGGTACGCAGAACTGGCGCCAGGTGCTGGTATTTACCCGCACCAAGCACGGTGCCAACCGCCTGTCCGAGCAACTGGAAAAGGACGGTATCAGCAGCGCGGCGATCCACGGCAACAAGAGCCAGGGCGCGCGCACGCGGGCGCTGGCCGATTTCAAGGCCGGTGCCGTTCGGGTGCTGGTCGCCACCGATATCGCGGCACGCGGGCTGGACATCGACCAGTTGCCGCACGTGGTGAATTACGAGTTACCCAGCGTGCCGGAAGACTACGTACACCGCATCGGGCGCACCGGGCGTGCCGGCAACGACGGCCAGGCGGTATCACTGGTGTGTGTGGACGAGAACAAACTGCTGGTGGATATCGAGCGATTGCTCAGGCGTGACCTGCCGAAGGTAGTCATACAGGGTTACGAGGTCGATCCGGCGATTCGCGCCGAACCGATCCGCAAGCCGCGGGCCGGGCAGGGAAACAGGTCAGGCAGTGCTGCGGGTAACCGGCAGGGGAACAAGACAGTCCATGCCGCAGGCAAACACCCGGTCGGCAAGTCCGCCGGCGCTGCGGGCAAGCGCCCGGCCGGCAAGTCCCGCAACAAGCCGGGCAATGCCCCCGGTCGTGGCCGCGGCAAGGCGCCGGCGCGCGGGAACGGGGCGCGGCAGGTGCGCGCCCGCTAAGGGCAACTAGCGGCGCTTGCGTTTGCGTGCTGCGAACGGGTCGTCGAAACTTACGCGCAGCGAGCGGTCGCCATTGCCGACCAGGTTGCCGTCCAGGGCGGCCTGTGCGGCGCGCGCCTCGTGGCCTTCCATCTCGACCTGTCCAAAACCGCGGCACTTGCCGGTAAAGATATCGGATGCGACCCTGATGGAACGCACCGTGCCGAATGCGGAGAACATTTCCCGTACCGATGCCTCGCTGGCATCGGGCGGCAGGTTGCCGATGAACATTTTTTTCATGGTTGTTTCCTGTTCAGTGGCTGAGCACTGGTAACGCACAAAAAAAGAACCCCGCCATAAGGCGGGGTTCCTTGCTGTTCTGCCCGGATAACCGGTCAGGCAGCCGTTACATTGACGGCTTGCAGACCCTTCGGGCCCTGTTCCACGTCGAAGTTAACCGACTGTCCTTCCACCAGGGTCTTGAAACCCGAACCCTGGATTGCGGAGAAGTGTACGAACACGTCGTCACTGCCGCTGGACGGGGCGATGAAACCAAAGCCCTTGGACTCGTTAAACCACTTGACTGTACCTGTTGCCATAAAAATATTACCTGTCTTGATAAATGAAAAAACAATTAATCGCAGATCTCAACTCAGGTAGTACAGTAGATTCCTTGTGGGTCTTCTGGTAACCAGGGGAGGTGCAACTAATTTTTGTCATCCGGATAGCCAGCTTGCACGGCGTTAGTTGCCTGTGGGGCATCCGGACTGTACAAGAGTATAGGTCCGTGCTGCGAATAACAAGCAATATTTTCTTTTTCCCTGAGGTTTCGCGCCGCATGCGGAGGTGCTGACTATTGGCAATGATTCTCATCAACCGCCGGTCCGGCTGGTTCCTGTGATACCGTTTCCGGCATGCCTGGTACGGACGAAACCCCTGCATGAGTGATGCCCTGCATTACCTGGTCAGTGCGCTGCAGCAGCCGGCACTGTTCCCGCACCCGGTGACGCGCTTTGCGGTGGTGGAGACCCATATATCGGTCATCCTGCTTACCGGTCCGTATGCCTACAAGTTCAAGAAGCCGGTGAACTTCGGTTTCCTGGACTTCTCCACGCTGGCAAAACGCCGTCATTGCTGTGCCGAGGAATTGCGCCTTAACCGGCGGCTGGCGCCGCAGCTGTATCTCGACCTGGTACCGGTCAGTGCGGGGCCGCGCCTTGGTGATGCAGGCGAGGTGATCGAGTACGCAGTGCGCATGCGCGAGTTCGACCAGGAAGCGCAGTTCGACCGTCTGCTCGCGACCGGCCGGCTCGACCCCCGCTATATCGATGCCCTGGCCGTGCGCATCGCGGATTTCCATGCCGGCGTTGCGGTGGCGGGAACGGGCGCGTCGTTCGGGACGCCCGCGGCGGTGCAGGCACCGGTCGAGGAGAATTTCCGCCAGATACTGGACAACCTCGGGGACGCGGAAGCGCGCCGCACTCTGGCGCCGCTGCAGGACTGGTCGCTGCGGACATTTCATGAATTGCAGCCGCTGTTCATCGCGCGCAGGGACGGCGGTTTCATCCGCGAATGTCACGGCGACCTGCACCTGCGCAATATCGCGCTGGTGGATGATGCGCCGCTAGCCTTCGACTGCATCGAATTCAACGATAATCTGCGCTGGATCGATATCATCAGCGAGGTGGCCTTCATGGTCATGGATCTCGAGCAGCGCGGCCGGCCCGGGCTGGCCAGCCGGTTCCTGAACGCCTGGCTGGAGCGTGGCGGGGACTACGCCGGGCTGGTCCTGTTGCGCTTCTACCAGGTGTACCGTGCGATGGTGCGCGCCAAGGTCGACTGCCTGCGTGCGCACCAGGCGGATATCGACACTGCGACCAGCACGGCGATCCTGCGCGATTACCACGCCTACGTCGAACTGGCCGCAGGCTACACGCGGCCGGCACAACCCGCGTTGCTGCTGATGCACGGCCTGTCGGGTTCCGGCAAGACCACGGTCAGCAGCTACCTGCTCGAGCATCTGCCGGCCATCCGTATCCGTTCCGATATCGAGCGCAAGCGCCTGCACGGCCTGTCCGCGGACGCGCGTACCGGCGCGGGCATCGACCAGGGTATCTACGACCGCGCGTCCGGCGAGCGTACCTACCGGCGGCTGGTGGAACTGGCCGCCACCGTGCTGGAGGCCGGTTATACGGTGATCGTCGATGCGGCCTTCCTGCACGCGGCGCAGCGCGTGCCGTTCGCAGCCCTGGCAGGCGCGCGTGGCGTGCCCTGTGTCATTATCGACTGCCGTGCGCAGGAGGCCGAGTTGCGTGCGCGTATTGCCCGGCGGGCACGCGACTCGGCGGATGCCTCCGAGGCCGACAGCCAGGTACTGGACCACCAGTTGGCCGGCTACCGCCCGCCTGAGGCCGGGGAGGCGGGAGCGCAGGTGATCGTGACCGGCAGTGATGCGCAGGACCTGGCCGGGTTGCCCGGGACGCTGCAGGCGCGGCTGGGCACACCACCGGCGTGAGCCCGGATACTTCCTGATTCCCGCACTGCTCGCGGCCGGGGCAGGGAACAGCAACCGGCCGGCCGCGTGCGGGGTAACTTCACGAACACCCGCTGGCCACGCCAGGGGCCGGTTACTGGAACGGCAGCATCTTCATCGGTTTTGCCATCTGGTGGACGTTACCGGCCATGTGGCCGACCGTGATGTTCATGCTGGCGAACTGCTGGTTCATCTGTTGCAGGTTGGCCGTGATAGCCAGCACGCTGGCGTTCATGACGCGGATCTGTTCGACCATGCCGGTCATGTCGCCACTTAGCGAAGCCATGCTGATATCCATGTTGTCCACCGACCGGCTGATCTGCGGCACGACGGTGATGTTGTCATTGATTGCCGCGAGATTCTGCCGGACCTGTCCGACCTCGGCGGCTACGGTGGTGAAGCTGTTTTCCATGCTCGCCATGTAGCCGGACATGTGCTTCATTTCCACGGTGACCGTGGAAAAGTCGCGGGTCAGCACAATGATCAGGAAAAACAGCGCGGCGCCCAGAATGGTGAGTCCGGCCATGCCGAAGCGGACAATCTGCGTGGTGCGGCGGCCGATGCGGATGCCCATCTGGAGCTGGACCTCCATGGCCTGGTGTAATTCCCGCATGGAATTTTCGATGATTTCGGCAATTTCCCGGCCGTTGTTATTGTTCTCCATACCGCCTCCGGGGACATGTTTTCTGTCTGCAAGTATATATATATCATAAGGAGGTGCAGATTAATTAGTCATTCCGGGCGCAGCGCAGCGGAGACCCGGAATACAGTTGTGATGATTTAAGCGCTTGCCGGATGCGCGGCACTCACCCTGCGGGCGTTCAACGCGCTACGCGCTGTTGTCCTGCCTGCGCCGGAATGGCGCTGGATGAATTAACCGGGCAGTCCATGAATCTTCGCCTGTGCTGCCGTGATGCGTGTCGAGACTGGCGGTGCCTGTCTCGACCTCGATCGAGGCCTGCAGCTTGCCGTCGATCTCGGCATACATTTCATCGCCAGGCTGGTTGATCTCGACAGGACCGACAGCAGGGTGATTGTACGGGTGCACCGCAGCATGGCCGGGCAAGGTTCTCCCTGGAAAATCCCTGAAGCAGTGCGTGGGCAGTTGCTTTCCCCCTGCGTACTCGCTGATTCGAGCGCAGCACCCAGGCGTGGCGGGTGTGAATATTCACGCGTCGTGTCGTGCATGGTATGCATCGTCGACTGCGTGCCTGTACTATGCTTGCATAACAAAACGGTACGCAATGCAGAGCTGCGGTTTGCTGTGACAGCGCGATGCGTTCCGGTACAACCTGAAGGGGGAAGGACGGATGGCAACAGCTGGAGAGAATGCGCGCCTGGCGGAACTGGTACGGTTGCCGGCGGTCGCTGGCGGACTGATTGCGGTGTGTGTGATCGGTGCCCTGTTGCTGGCGCGTGGCAGTGGTGGACTGCAGTTTCTCGATCTCGCCACCTGGGACCTGTTTATTTCACTCAAGACCGGCTCCGCCACACCCAGTGACCGGCTCGCCATCGTCGCGGTTACCGAGGACGATATCGCCAGCCTGGGCAGCTGGCCGTTGTCCGACGAGACGCTCAACCACGCGCTGGAAGCCATTGACGCGGCCGGTGCGCGCGTGATCGGGCTGGACATGTATCGCGATACGCCGATCCCGCCCGGCTCCGAACAGCTGACCGCCACCTTCAAAAACAACGGCAGGATATTCGGCGTGAAGAAATTTGCCTCGGCTAATGCGCCGGGCGTACGCCCGCCTCCGGTGCTGGCGGCAGCCGGGCGGGTCGGGTTCAGTGACGTGGTGATCGATACCAGTGGCATCGTCAGGCGCGGGCTGCTGTTTCTGGATGATCGCAATACCGTGTCTTACAGCCTGGCCCTGCAACTGGCACTGGCCTACCTGGCCGGGGAGGGTATCTACCCGCAGCCGGGCAGCCCGGATCCGGCGCACATCCGCCTCGGGGAAGTCACCCTGGCGCCGCTCGAGAGCAACGACGGCCCCTATCACGGCGCGGATACCGCCGGTTACCAGTTCCTGCTCGATTACAGCGACGGCAAGCGCGGATTTCCTGTCGCGACGCTGGGCGAGTTGCTGGACGGGCGGTTTCCGGACGGTTTTTTCAGGGACAAGGTGGTGATCTTCGGCGTCTCGGCGCAAAGCGTGAAGGATATTTTCTTCACCCCCTATAACAGTGGCATCGGGCTCAATGCGGGCACCCCCGGTATCCAGGTGCATGCCATGATCACCAGCCAGTTGCTGCACGCCGCTCTCGACGGGCGCATGCCACCACGTTCCGTCGCGGAATCCTGGGAGATGCTGTGGAGCCTGTTCTGGATCGTGGCCGGTATCGTGGTCGGCCTTGCCACAGGATCCTTCTACCGTCTGTTCGCCATCATGCTGGCCGGTGGCGCGGTCATCCTGGCCACCGGTTATGCTGCATTCGCTGCGGGCTGGTGGTTCTCGGTGATGCCGCCCATGCTGGGCTGGCTGGCCTCGGCGGGCATCATGACCGCCTACCTGTCACGCTATGAACGGCTGCAGCGCAGTCTGTTGATGAACCTGTTCGCGCGCCACGTATCGCAGGACGTCGC
>Ga0210144_1001092_pt1 | contig 11883 bp, 11 predicted proteins | sample Muzzi_PWA_D2_FD_185532 | JGI IMG/M metagenome (GOLD analysis project Ga0210144, IMG submission 185532) | Wetland microbial communities from San Francisco Bay, California, USA, that impact long-term carbon sequestration - Muzzi_PWA_D2 (SPAdes) | ecosystem: Environmental > Aquatic > Marine >...
TCAGGGCGGCTCGACGTTCCTGGCGTCGAAAATCAACGAAGCTAAGGACCGGCTTCTGAGATTGCATCGGTGAGTCCATTACGCGTTACCAGACAGGGACCCCGGTGATTCATTACCACGTCAGCGTGACTTACACGTTCACTCCGCGATGGCGTAACAGGCGAACTTCTGCTTGGTCAGATAGGCGCATGCAGCCCACGCCTCCTGCTTGCTGGCGAATCCGGCGAAGCGGGCGCGATAGAGCGTCGTCGAACCCTTGACGACCGGCTCGGTATAGGGCGAGGCATCGCCGAGCACGGAGTCACCCGTGGCTTGTGCCCTCTCGAGAAGCTGAAGCGCCGACGCCTGGCTCGGCGTAGCCGCGATCTGGATTTTCCATCCGCTGACGACCGGCGTTGTGGCAGTATCGACCACCATATCGTCACCGATGTCGCCCTGGGAGCGTGGCTCGTCGGGCACCGCGGAGGCGACCGTGGCGACCGAACCTGTCTCGATCTCACCGTCGCCATCAGGCCTCGGCCGCGGTGTCGGCAAGCTGGCGACGGTCGGAGCGCCGGCCGGAAGGATACGGCCGGCGACTTGCGGTCCGGCCGAAGCCTTGGGCAGATAGGTCTTGATCAGGCCGGCCATCCGCTGGTCGCGCGATGACGCGGTGCTACCTCCCAGAACGACAGCGATGAGCCGACGATCGGGGAGATTGACGGACGTCACCAGATTGAAGCCGGCGGCGCGGATGTAGCCGGTCTTGATCCCGTCAACACCCCGAACTTTGCCGAGAAGGCGGTTATGGTTGCCGATCTTGGCCCCGTTGTACGTGAAACTCGTCGTCTTGAAATAGCGGAAATAGGTCGGGAAGCGGTCCTGAACGGCCCGGCCGAGGATCGACATGTCCCGAGCAGTCGTGACCTGGGCGGCATCGGGCAGGCCCGAGGCGTTCCGGAAGGTCGTGCTCTTCATGCCGAGGGATCGTGCTCGCGCGGTCATCTGAACGGCAAAACTGCTTTCACTGCCGCCGAGGTATTCGCCGATCGCGGCGGCGATATCGTTGGCCGAACGCGTGACCAGCGCGAGGATGGCATCCTCGACGGAAATCGTCTGGCCTGGCGTCAGCCCCAGCTTCGATGGCGGCTGGGCGGCAGCGTGCTTGGAGACGGTGATCCGCGAGGAGAGGGAGACCTTGCCGTTGTCGAGCGCTTCGAACAGCAGGTAGAGGGTCATCATCTTGGTGAGGGATGCGGGATAGGTCCTCGTGTCGGCGTTGCTCGAATAAAGAACCTTGCCGGTCTTCGCATCGACGACGATGGCGGCGCTCACAACTGCCTCTGCGCTGCTGGCGCCAATGGCCGCCGAAGCCGCGCATGCCACAATCAGGATCTGCAACCAAGTGACGCCGCGCCGATAAAGCGCCCGAAGTCGCGTCGTCATCAATTCCTAACTCCGCACCCTGCCGGCCGAAACGCGGCCGTCTGTCCCACGCACTCCCGGAAGATCGTCAGGCGCAAAATCCGTCGCTTTCTCCCGCGCTCAACTCCGAACGCCGGAGGCGGACCTTCGAGATCCCTGGCCTGAAACGCCGATCTGACTGGCGGTACAGTCCCACTCGTACCGCTGCCGGTCTCGCGAGTCACAGTATGGAGGCGAAGTTACAAATCCGTAAAGCCCCTAATTGGCGCGGCAAGCCCGCAGAGGTAATATTGTGCAATGCACAAAATTGACTTGACACAAATGCTGCAGCGCACATATATGATCGGGAACCGCGCCGCGTCGCGCGGGCAACGGTTACCCGGAGAGGACGATCACGATGATCAACGGTTTCGAGGACTTCCAGAAATTCGGCAAGAGCAATGTCGACGTCGCCCTGAAGAGCGCCGGCGCAGTGAGCAAGGGCTTCCAGGCTCTCGCCTCCGAGGCGGCTGACTACTCGAAGCAGTCCTTCGAGGCAGGTGCCGCAGCCTTCGAGAAGATGCTGGCTGCCGGCAGCTTCGACAAGGCGGTTGAGGTTCAGACCGAGTATGTGCGTTCGGCCTATGAAGGCTATGTCGGCCAGGCCACCAAGGTTGGCGAGATTTTCGCCGACATGGCGAAGGACGCCTACAAGCCCTACGAGAGCCTGTTCGGCGCGTTCGGCAAGTAAGCCGAAGCCGACACGCCCGATACCGAAAGTGGCTCGCGGCGCGTCCGCGGGTGGAAGGAGTCCGGCTCTTGGCCGGGCTCTTTTTTTGCCCGCGGCGTGGCATTGGATTTGTAGCGGCTGCCACCTAGATAGTGAGGGCGGTCGCCGGGTCTCCTCTTGATCCTTCCGATGCAGGTGGCACATTAAATTTGACGGGAGTGGATTGCGCGTCGGAGACTTTCCCGTCAGGATTCGGAAGTGCGTTGATTGTCGAGCCGCAAAGATGAGCAATTCGATCCGGCGACCCGATGACGGCGACGCTGGGACGGGCGTCGTCACAAAAACAAAGCCACGAACAAAACGCCCGAGTTTGTACCGGGTTCTACTTCTCAACGACGACTACACGCCAATGGAATTCGTGGTTCATGTGCTGGAGCGGTTCTTCCAGAAGGGTCGAGAGGAAGCGACCCGCATCATGCTGCATGTGCATCAGCACGGCGTGGGGGAATGCGGCGTGTACACGTTTGAGGTGGCGGAGACGAAGGTGACGCAGGTGATGGATTTCGCCCGCAAGCATCAACATCCGCTACAGTGCGTCATGGAAAAGAAATGAGGTCTCCCGTGCCGTCGTTTTCCCGAAGCCTCGAAAAAGCCCTGCACCAGGCACTCGCTTTTGCAAGCGAGCGCCATCAGGAATACGCCACGCTCGAGCATCTGCTGCTGGCATTGATCGACGATCAGGATGCGGCCGCGGTGATGCGCGCCTGCAACCTCGATCTCGACGTCCTGCGGCGGAACCTGATCGAATACATCGATACCGAGCTTGCCAATCTGGCGACGGGCTCGGACGAGGATTCGAAGCCGACCGCCGGCTTCCAGCGCGTCATCCAGCGCGCGGTGATCCACGTCCAGTCGTCGGGACGTGAGGAGGTGACCGGCGCCAACGTGCTGGTCGCCATCTTCGCCGAGCGCGAGAGCCACGCCGCCTACTTCCTGCAAGAGCAGGACATGACGCGCTACGACGCGGTCAACTACATCAGCCACGGCATAGCCAAGCGTGCCGGCATGTCGGAGTCGCGTCCCGTGCGCGGCGTCGATGACGATGCAGCCACATCGGAGGGTCGCGAGGAGGCCAAGAAGAAGGCCGATGCTCTTGAGGCGTATTGCGTGAACCTCAATGACAAGGCGCGGAAGGGCCGCATCGACCCGCTGATCGGCCGCGAGTCGGAGATCAACCGCACGATTCAGGTGCTCTGCCGGCGCCAGAAAAACAACCCGCTTTTCGTCGGCGACCCCGGCGTCGGCAAGACGGCGATCGCCGAGGGACTGGCGAAACGCATCACCGACGGCGACGTGCCCGACGTGCTCAGGGATTCGACGGTCTTCGCGCTCGACATGGGGACGCTTCTTGCCGGCACCCGCTATCGCGGCGATTTCGAGGAGCGTCTGAAGCAGGTGATCAAGGAGATCGAGGACTATCCGGGCGCCATCATGTTCATCGATGAGATCCATACGGTGATCGGCGCCGGCGCCACCTCCGGTGGCGCGATGGATGCCTCGAACCTGTTGAAGCCGGCGCTCGCTTCCGGCACGATCCGCTGCATCGGCTCGACCACCTACAAGGAATACCGCCAGTTCTTCGAGAAGGACCGGGCGCTAGTCCGCCGGTTCCAGAAGATCGACGTCAACGAGCCGACGATCCCGGACGCCATCGAGATCCTCAAGGGCCTCAAGCCCTATTTCGAGGAATACCACCGCGTCCGCTACACCAATGATGCGGTGCGGTCCGCGGTTGAGCTGTCGGCCCGCTACATCAACGATCGCAAGCTGCCCGACAAGGCGATCGACGTCATCGACGAAACGGGCGCTTCCCAGATGCTTCTGCCCGAAGCCAGGCGCCGCAAGACGATCGGGGTCAAGGAGATCGAGGCGACAATCGCCACGATGGCCCGCATCCCGCCGAAATCGGTGTCGAAGGACGACGCCGAGGTGCTGAAGAACCTCGACACGACGCTTCGCCGCGTCGTCTACGGCCAGGACAAGGCGATCGAGCGGCTCGCCTCGGCGATCAAGCTCGCCCGCGCCGGGCTGCGCGAGCCGGAGAAGCCGATTGGCAGCTATCTGTTCGCCGGTCCGACCGGCGTCGGCAAGACCGAGGTGGCGCGCGCTCTGGCCAGTGCCATGGGCGTCGAGCTCATCCGCTTCGACATGTCCGAATACATGGAGCGCCACACGGTCTCACGGCTGATTGGCGCGCCTCCCGGCTATGTCGGCTTCGACCAGGGCGGGTTGCTCACCGATGGCGTCGACCAGCATCCGCACTGCGTCCTGCTCCTCGACGAGATCGAGAAGGCGCATCCGGATCTGTTCAACATCCTCCTCCAGGTGATGGACCACGGCAAGCTGACCGACCACAACGGCAAGCAGGTCGACTTCCGTAACGTCATCCTGATCATGACGACCAACGCCGGGGCGGCAGAGCTTGCCAAGCCGGCGATCGGCTTCGGCAGTTCGGTTCGCGATCCCGACGACCAGGAGGCGATCAACCGGCTGTTCACGCCGGAATTCCGGAATCGCCTCGACGCCGTCGTCAATTTCGCGTCGCTGCCGCCGGAGATCGTCAATCAGGTCGTGCAGAAGTTCGTGCTTCAGCTCGAGGCCCAGCTCGCCGATCGCGGCGTGACCTTCGAGCTCTCCGAGGACGCGGTGAAGTGGCTCGCCGAGAAGGGCTATGACAGCCGGATGGGCGCGCGTCCGCTCGCCCGGGTGATCCAGGAGAACATCAAGCAGCCCTTGGCCGACGAGGTGCTGTTCGGCAAGCTCAAGAAGGGCGGCACTGTCAAGGTCACGGTCAAGGAGGACGGCAGCGGCCTCGACCTTGATGCCATCGAGGACGGTCCGGTCCGGCCGAGGCCCGAGCCGCTGCCGCGGCCCAAACGCCCGCGTCGCCGAAAGCCGACCGCTGCCGCGAAAAAGCCGCCAAACAATGGGAAGCCCCCCGGCGGCAGTCGCGGACTCGTGCCGAAAGTGCCGCTGAAGACGACGTAGTGGCAGCGTCGTCAGGCGTCACGATTCAGGCGATCCCGCGCCATTTTCGCGAGAGGAGGGCGGTTGGTATCGGAGACGAACCATGCGCGCTGAGCCGATCAGAAAGCACTTCGGCTGGATTGGGGCAGCGGTCGCGGCCCTGCTGACCGTGACCGGCCCTGTACAGGCCGGGACCGACGCTGGTCCTGCATCGACGCCCCAGGATCCATGGGACATGTGCACGTCGCCCGATCCTGATACCGGGATCGCGGGCTGCACCCAGGTTCTCGACCGCGGCGACAAGGAGTCCCAGCGCAACAGGGCCATCGCCTACCGCAATCGCGGCCTGGCCTACAAGGACAAGGGCGATATCGACGCGGCGATCGACGACTACACTCAATCGATCGCCCTCGATCCCTCCTATGTTGCCGCCTACAACGACCTCGGCATCGCCTACCGGGCAAAGAACGACATCGATCGCGCGATTGCGGCATACAGCGAGGCGCTGCGACTGGACCCCAACTACGCCTATGGCTACAACAATCGCGGCAACGCCTACCGCGATCGCGGCGACGTCGACCTCGCCATTGCGGACTACAACAACGCGATCCGGCTCGATCCGCAGTACGTCTATGCGTACAACGGCCGCGGCAATGCCTACCAGGACAAGGGCCAACTCGAGCAGGCGATCGCCGACTACAGTCAGGCGATCCGCTTCGATCCCACCTATGCGGCCTCCTACAACGGCCGCGGCAACGCCTATCGCGACCTTGGCCAGCTTGACCTTGCCATCGCCGACTATGCGGAATCGATCCGGCTCGATCCCAACTACGTGTTTCCGTACAACGGGCGCGGCAACGCCTACAAGGACAAGGGCGAGCTCGACCTGGCCATTGCCGACTACAACAAGGCGCTGGAGCTCGATCCGAACTACGCGTTCGCCTACAACGGTCGCGGTAACGCTTACGCTGCCAAGGGCGACCCTGAGAAGGCGGTCTCCGATTACACCAAGTCGATCGAGGCCGATCCCAACTATGCCGTAGCCTACCGCAATCGCGGCCTTGCCTATGAAGACCTCGGCAAGCCCGATCTGGCGCTCAAGGACTACGAGATGGCGATCCGGTTCGATCCCAACTACGCCTATGCGTATAACGACCGCGGCATCATCTTCGACAATCGCGGCGAGCACGAGCGCGCGATCACCGAATACAACGAGGCGATCCGCATCGATCCCAACTACGCGTTTGCCTACAACAACCGCGGCGTCGCCTTTCAGAACATGGGCAATCTCCAGCGGGCGGTGCTCGACTACGAGGCGGCGCTGAAGATCGACCCCGGCTATCAGCGGGCGAAGGACAACCTGAAATCGGTCATGGCCGATCTCGGCGGCGCCATGCCGGAGGTCGCCACCGTCGAGCCGGGCACCACCCGTTCGGGCTCGCCGTCGGCGGCAGGCACGCGGACGGTGGTCAACGTGCCGGCGCCGTCGTACCAGCGTTCGGGCAGCGGCGGGCAAAACCGCGGAGACAGCCTCTTCCAGCAATAGGCAAGGCATCGCGGCATCCGTGGCGCATCTCCTCGGACATGCGCCGCGGCTGTCTTCGCTGTCGGCAATCCTCAGTCGCGCGCCAGCGCCGCCTTGATCTTTTCGGCGTTGGCCGCAAGCACCTCGTCCGCCTCCATTTTTCCGGTATGTGGCTTGAGCGGCACCCCCTCGAAGCGCGGGATGACGTGGACGTGGAGGTGGAACACGGTCTGTCCGGCGGCCGGTTCGTTGAACTGGATGACGGTCACCCCGTCCGCCTCGAAGGCGTCCTTGCTCGCCCGGGCGACCTTCTGCACGGCGCGCATCAGCCGGCCAAGCGCCTCGGGGTCGGCGTCAAGCAGGTTGCAGGACGGCGTCTTGGGAATGACCAGCGTGTGTCCGGTGCCTTGCGGCATGACGTCCATGATCGCGACCGCGTCATCGTCCTCGTAAATCCGGTGCGAGGGGATTTCTCCGCGCAGAATCCGGGCGAAGACATTCTGGTCGTCGTAGGTCCGCTCGCTCATTGGTCAGGCTCCGTCCTTTCCTGTTCGCGGAAGGGCAGATACTGCGCCAGAACGGCGTTGTCACGTGCCACCTGTCGCCGCTCCTGACGGAGGTAGTCGGCGACGGCCCGGCGGAAGCCGGCATCCGCGATCCAGTGGGCGGAATAGGTGGCCATCGGACGGTAGCCGCGCGCCAGCTTGTGCTCGCCCTGGGCACCAGCCTCGACCCGCGAAAGGCCGTGGGTGATCGCCCAGTCCATCGCCTGGTAGTAGCAGAGCTCGAAATGGAGGAACGGCTGATCCTCCGCTGCGCCCCAGTAGCGGCCGTAGAGGGCATCCGAACCGATCAGGTTGAGTGCGCCGGCGATGTAGCGCCTGCCCCGTTTGGCCATGATGAGCAGGATGCGGTCAGCCATCCGTTCGTTGATCAGCGAGAAGAAGCGACGGTTGAGGTAAGGGCGGCCCCACTTGCGGGAACCGGTGTCCATGTAGAAAGCGAAGAATGCGTCCCAGGCAGCTTCGCTCAGGTCACGACCGGTGAGATGGACGACCTCGACGCCTCCGGCCAGGGCATCGCGACGTTCGCGGCGGATTGCCTTGCGCTTGCGCGAGGCGAGGGCGGCGAGGAAATCATCGAAGTCGCGATAGCCTTCGTTGAAGAAGTGGTACTGCTGGTCGGTCCGCTGCAAATACCCGGCCTCACCGAGGAGCTGCCAGTCCGCCTCTGTCGCGAACGTGACGTGAACGGACGAGACGCCGTGTCGCTGGGCGAGGGCGGCCGCCCCTTGCGCCAGGACGCTGCGCCGGCGATCCGCCTCGGGCCCGGGCCGGACCAGCAGCCGCCGGCCGGTAACCGGCGTGAAGGGCACAGAGACCTGCAGTTTCGGATAGTACCGTCCGCCGGCGCGCTCGAATGCGTCGGCCCAGCCGTGGTCGAAGACATACTCGCCCATCGAATGCGACTTGAGATAGCAGGGAAGCACCGCTGACGGGCGTCCGTCGCGTCCGGCGAGCACCAGATGCTGGCCGAGCCATCCAGTCTTGCGCGTCGCCGCCCCTGACTGCTCGAGCGACCAAAGGAAGTCGTGTGAGAGGAAAGGATTGTATTCCGACGCGAGGTCAAGAACCGGCGAGGAGGTGCCGCGTTCTTCACATCGGACTTGAGGATGCGCCTCTAATCCTCTGCTGTCTGGATGGGAACTGCCGCTGTCGGCGCCAAACAGCCGCGGGTTGGCGCACGCATCCCAATCGTCGCGTGCGACATCGGCCAGCGACGACACTACGGTCAGGGTCGCGTCGGATTTGGTGCTCTGGTTCACGGGCTAGCGTCACTCAACACGAGGCTCATCCCATCACCTAGGTCGGCATGCTGCAAGCGCAACTATTTGGCAACGCGATGGACCAGACCCTCGGGCGCGCGATCCGAACGTCTTCGCTATAGTCAACCCGCGTCTTCAGCAGCGCGGCACGGAGAACGTCGTGGCAAAATCCAACCTGGTCCCGGCTCTGGCTGTAGCCGTAGGCGTCCTTGCGCCTCACGCGGCTACGGCCGCCACGCCTCTCATCACGGGCGCAGCGACATACGAGCTGACGCTGGATGAGGACTCGACGGCCGTCGGGCTGATGCTTGGGGTCAGCGGAACCATGACAGCGACTATGACCCAGGCTTGTGAGACCTATCGCACCGAAGTCGACCTCGCCGCCGAGCTTGAGGGACCCGGTGGAGGCACGCTCCCGATGAGGATGCGGTCGGTTGAAGTCGAGGATGCGGAGAGCCTCAGCTTCGATCTGCTGGGAGAGTTCGCTTCGATCGAGATCGAGCGCGCCGAGGGACGTGCCAGCAAGACGGACGAGAGCATCGTGGTTTCGCTCGCACAGCCCAAGTCCGAGCAGTTGCGCTTTGGCGGCGACGTGCTGTTTCCGATCGCCATGCTGCGACAGACCATGGCCGCGGCCAGAACCGGCGAAAGACTGATCGAGTTTCAGACCTATGACGGGTCAGGCTATGGTCGTCAGGTCTGGCGTGTATCGGTCCTCATCGCCGAAGCCGATGAAGCGGACGACATCGACGAGGAAGGCCTCTTCGCGGCGGGACTGGGCTTCGCCGACATGAGCCGCTGGCGGATGAAGTTCAGCTATTTTTCGCGGGAAGCGACAGGCGAGATGACGCCGGCCTTCTCCACAGAAACCATCGTCTACGACAACGGCTTTTCGCAAGCTGCGGTCTACGACTTCGAACAGTTCGCCGTGCGGCTCAAGCTGGTCGAGTTCAAGCCGATTCCGCCAGAACCGTGTCGGTAGTCCGAACATCGGGATCGAAGTCTTCGAAGATGATCTGGTCGGCATAGCGTCGGGCAACCTCGCGGTCTGCCGGCGTGCGGACCGTCCAGGTGAGAAGCGGCAGCCCGAGGTGGCGCAGCAGAAGAGGCGCATTCGCCGGCAGCGCCGCGACGCCATAGGCGATGAAGTCCGGGCGTACTGTCGGCGCATGGAGAAGGTGCCGGAGCGCGAAGCGCCGTTTCCACGACAGTGCGCGGTTCTCTTCGTCGTCGAAACGGTCGGCCACCATGCCGCGCGGCAGGGCGGGGGCAAGCGCGCGCATCGCTCGCACCGTCGCCGGATCGAAGGACATGACCGCCACCTGACCGACATAACCGCCGAGAATCCCCGCGACGCGGGAAGCGAGCCGGCGGTCGCCGTCGCCATCGCTTTTGAGCTCGATGAACAGCGGCACGGCACCGGCAACGGTCGCCAGCAGTTCGCCAAGCGTCGGAATGCGGTCGTCGGTGTCGTGAAGCCGCACAGCCTCGAGCTCGGCCAGGGATCTTGCGCCGACGGGGCCGGCCGCGGTCGTCAGACGGTCGAGCGTCTCATCGTGGAAGACGATGACCTCACCGTCGGCCGAAAGCCGGACATCACATTCGACGGCAAAGCCGCACGCCGCCGCGGCCGTGGCCGCGGAGAGAGTGTTCTCTACCCGCCCCGCAGCCCGGTCATGGTAGCCGCGATGGGCAACCGGCCGGGCGATCAGCCACCCATGTCGCGCCACGGCTGGTTCAGGCGATTTCGGCGATTGCCTCGACCTCGACGGCCACCCCGAGCGGCAGGGTTCCCATGCCGACGGCCGAACGAGCATGCTTGCCGCGCTGATCGCCGAGCACATCGGTAATCAGGTCGGATGCGCCGTTGATCACCTTGTGGGGTTCGGTGAAGTCGGGGACGGCGTTGACAAACCCAACCACCTTGACGATCCGCGTCACCCTCTCCAGGTCGCCGAGGGCCGCTTTCAGCACCCCCAGGATGTTGACTGCGCAAAGCCTCGCCGCCTGCTGGCCTTGCTCAACAGAAAATTCCCTCCCGAGCTTGCCGACGAACTTGACCCCATCAGGCGCCATCGGCACCTGGCCGGAGACGAAAACTTGCTTGCCGCTGATGACGAAGGGGACATAGTTTGCTGCGGGCTTTCCGGGCGTCGGAAGGTCAATGCCAAGCGCGGCGAGCCGGGCTTCGATTTCGCTGGCCATTTTCGCTCCTCGTTGGGGTTGTCGGTGCCGGCTGTGTGGCCCAAATCGCTTGCTCCGGCAAGAGGGAAGGGCCCTTGTTTCCGCCACGGTCCGGGGGCATGAGAAAGGGTTGAGAGGGGATTCGCCTTGATGAACTGGTCGAAACCGTTTGCGATGGTCCTGGTCGGCGTCGCCGCGCCGATTGTCCTGCCCAACGCCGGCGAGGCGGCGCCGATGAGCCTTGCCGCTCACCGGGCGGTCTATGACATCTCCCTTCTCGACAGCGCCGAGGGCGCCGACGTCAACGACGTTTCCGGCCGTCTGGTGATGGAATTCACCGGCTCGGCCTGCTCTGGATACAGCTCGAAGCTCCGTTTCGTGACCCGCACCGAGGATCCCGACGGCGCAGAGCATGTGACGGACGCCCGCTCGGCAACCTTCGAGTCGCCGGACGGGAAGAGCCTCGACTTTTCCAACGAGACCTATGCCGGTCCGATCCTCGCCGAGGAGTCGAGCGGCACCGCCAGCCGTGACAAGGACGGCATTACGGTGGCGTTGACCAAGCCGGAAGAGAAGAAACTGGAAATCAGCGGTCCCCTGGTGTTCCCCACCGCCCAGATGGGCAAGATTTTGGCCTCTGCCGTCCGTGGCGACGCCTTCCTGTCCATGGAGGTGTACGACGGGTCGGAGGACGGCCAGACCGTTTTCGAGACGGCAGGTGTGATCGGCCCGGTATCGACGGCGACCGACGATGTCGGCGACGAGACGGTCATCGCCGACGCCGGTCTGGCGTCGCTGCGCCACTGGCCGCTGACGCTGAGCTATTTCGACCGGTCGGATACCGGCGACGACCCGCCATTCTACACGATGTCGTTCGTCATGTATGAAAACGGCGTCGGCCGGACGCTGAAGATCGACTACGGGGATTTTGCCCTGGCCGGCAAGCTGACCAGGCTGGAGCTTCTGCCCTCGCCCCCCTGTCCCTGACCGGCGCGGCGACGGGTCGAATTCAGCCCTCTCAGATGACAAAGAAATCGTCGTGGTGGAGGTTGGGGGTATTGTCGATCACGGCGAACAGCGTCTTGCCGCCAGCGGCGTCGCCGTTGGAATCGTAGAACACCTTCCCCGTGCTGTGCTGGTAGAGGATGTGGTCGTTGCCGTCCTGGGCGTGGGCGCCGGTGTGGAAGTATTTCGCCGCCAGCGTCCCGT
>Ga0210144_1001098_pt1 | contig 11828 bp, 12 predicted proteins | sample Muzzi_PWA_D2_FD_185532 | JGI IMG/M metagenome (GOLD analysis project Ga0210144, IMG submission 185532) | Wetland microbial communities from San Francisco Bay, California, USA, that impact long-term carbon sequestration - Muzzi_PWA_D2 (SPAdes) | ecosystem: Environmental > Aquatic > Marine >...
CCATCGGCCATGTCGACGTCTATCCCAACTCGCGGAACGTCATCCCCGGCAAGGTGGTGTTCACCATCGACTTCCGCTCGCCGGACAAGGCGATCCTCGACGGCATGAAGGCGAAGCTCGAAGCCGAAGCGCCGAAGATCGCCGAGGAGCTGCGGCTCGGCATCGAGATCGAGGTGGCGGGACATTTCGACCCGGTGACCTTCGACGAGACGTGCGTCAAGGCGGTGCGCGACGCGGCCGAGCGGCTCGGCTACTCGCACCGCGACATCATCTCGGGCGCCGGCCACGACGCCTGCTGGATCAACCGGGTGGCGCCGACGGCGATGGTGATGTGCCCGTGCGTCGGCGGGCTGTCGCACAACGAGGACGAGAACATCACCAAGGAATGGGCAACCGCCGGCGCCGAAGTGCTGTTCCATGCGGCGGTTGACACGGCGGAGATCGTCGAGTGAGCACGCCGCGTGCCGGCAACTCCGCGGCCATTGCGGCCTTCGACCGGGTCGAGGGTAGACTACAGCCGAAAATCCATCACGGCGGGCCCGACTTCGGCACGTCGTGATGGACTCCGGCTTCCGCCGGGGCGACGGTTTGTGTATCGATGCGGGCCATTGTCCGAGCAACTGATTGGCCAGGGAGAAGCCAGATTTGACGGTAGACCGACGTGAAATCCTGATGGGGATGTACCGCGCCTACAACGAGCGCGACATCGACGGGGCGACGGAATTTCTCGCCCCCGAAGTCGACTGGCCGAACGAGGCGACCGGCGGCCATGTGCGCGGCCGGTCGGCGGTGCGCCAATACTGGGAGAACCAGTGGAAGGAGAGCAATCCGCGAATCGAGCCGCTCGAGATCGACGTCGATGACACGGGCCACGCGCGCGTGCGCGTCCACCAGTTCGTCACGTCGCTCAACGGCGCCATCCTCGAGGACCGCAAGCTCGAGCATGTCTACGCCTTCGATGGCGCCTTCGTCGCCAAGATGACCGTCCTCGACACCGCCCCCGAAGACGACGACCCAGACGACGACGGCGGCGACGGGGACGGTGGGGAATCCTGAGCGGCGGCAGCCGCTCGACACGCGTTGATGAGGAGTTGCCGATGTCCACAGTGATCAAGGGCGGCACGATCGTTACCGCCGACATGACCTTTCCGGCCGACATCAAGATCGAGGGCGAGACCATCAGCGCGATCGGCAAGGACCTTTCCGGCGACACGGTGCTCGATGCTGCCGGCTGCTATGTGATGCCGGGCGGCATCGATCCGCACACCCACCTCGAAATGCCGTTCATGGGCACCACCGCCTATGAGGACTTCTCCTCCGGCACCAAGGCGGCGATCTCCGGCGGCACCACGATGGTTGTCGATTTCGTGCTTCCCGCTCCCAACGAATCGCTGATCGACGCGCTGCAGACCTGGCACCAGAAGGCCGGCAAGGCAGCCACCGACTTCTCCTTCCACATGGCGATCACCTGGTGGGACAAGCCGGTGTGGGAGCAGATGGGCGAAGTGGTGAAGCGCGGCGTCAACACCTTCAAGCATTTCATGGCCTACAAGGGCGCGCTGATGGTCAACGACGACGAGATGTACCAGTCGTTCCTGCGCTGCGCCGAGCTCGGCGCCCTGCCGCTGGTCCACGCCGAGAACGGCGACGTGGTGGCGCGGCTGCAGCAGAAATACATGGAGATCGGCGCAACCGGGCCGGAAGGCCACGCCTTCTCGCGGCCGCCCGAGGTCGAGGGCGAGGCGGCCAACCGCGCGATCATGATCGCCGACGCGGCCGGCGTGCCGCTCTACATCGTCCACGTCTCCTGCGAGGCGGCGCACGAGGCGATCCGCCGGGCGCGGATGCTGGGAAAACGCGTCTATGGAGAGCCGCTGATCCAGCACCTGACGCTCGACGAGTCCGAGTACTTCAACGAGAACTGGGATCATGCGGCGCAGCGGGTGATGTCGCCGCCCTTCCGCAACAAGGTGAACCAGGATTCGCTGTGGGCGGGTCTTGCCGCCGGCTCGCTGCAGGTGGTGGCGACCGACCACTGCGCCTTCACCACCGAGCAGAAGCGGATGGGACTCGGCGACTTCACCAAGATCCCCAACGGCACCGGTGGCCTGGAGGACCGGCTGCCGATGCTGTGGACCAAGGGGGTGAGGACCGGGCGGCTGACGATGAACGAGTTCGTCGCGGTGACTTCGTCGAACATCGCCAAGATCCTCAATGTCTATCCGACGAAGGGCTCGATCACCGTCGGCGCCGACGCCGACCTCGTCGTCTTCGATCCCAAGAAGTCGAAGACGATCACCGCCGCCAAGCAGGCCTCGGCCATCGACTACAACGTCTTCGAGGGGATGGAGGTGACCGGGCTGCCGCGCTACACGCTGTCGCGGGGCGAGGTCGTCTTCGAGGACGGCGCCATCAAGGCGGCGGACGGCCGTGGCAAGTTCATCGAGCGGCCGCCGAATCCGCCGGTCAGCGAGGCGCTGTCGTCGTGGAAGGCGCTGACCACGCCGCAACCGGTGGAGCGCTCGGCGAAGAACATGCCGATGGGGGTGTGATGGGGGCAACGCTGGGGAATCAGGGGAGGCGGAGCTCCTTGCCGGTGCTTCCCTCCCCCCTTGCCGCGGAGAGTCAGAGAGGGGGGTGGTCTCCCATCCGAGGCGCCGCCATTCACCCCCCTCTAGCTTCGCCAACCCGGGCTCCGCTATCTCCCCCGCAAGGGGGGAGAAGAACGGCGGCTCAGCGGCGGGTCGCTCCCCACGCTCTCCCAAGCCTCCAAGGACACAAACCGCGCGCACCGGAAACGACGCCATGGATGCGATGACCGGGCCAGCGCCGAAGCCGGCTGCGTCGGCAACGGAGACACCGGCAGAGACCGTGACGAGCGCGCCGGAAGCGGCCAAGCCAACGGCGACTGCGCCGACGGCGACTGCGCCGGAGCCGGCCAAGCCGGCGGCGGCCGGCCCGCCGGTGATCGCCATCAACAACCTGTCGCTGACCTTCCAGACCCGCGACGGCCCGGTAGAAGCCCTGTCCAACATCAATCTCAGCGTCAACCGCGGCGAGTTCGTCTCGCTGATCGGGCCGTCGGGATGCGGCAAGACCACGCTCTTACGCCTGATCGCCGACCTCCAGAAGCCGACGGTCGGCGGGATGACCGTCAACGGGGTGACGCCGGAAGAAGCGCGGCTGAAGCGGGCCTATGGCTACGTGTTCCAGGCGGCGGCGCTCTATCCGTGGCGGACCATCGCCCGCAACGTGGCGCTGCCCTTGGAGGTCATGGGCCTGCCGCGGGCCGAGCGCGACAAGCGGGTCGCCGACAATCTGGCGCTGGTCAACCTTACCGGCTTCGAGCGCAAGTACCCGTGGCAGCTCTCCGGCGGCATGCAGCAGCGGGTGTCGATCGCCCGGGCGCTCGCCGTCGAGCCGGAACTGCTGCTGATGGACGAACCGTTCGGCGCCCTCGACGAGATCGTCCGCGACCACCTCAACGAGCAACTCCTGCGACTGTGGGCGAAGACCAACAAGACGGTGATCTTCGTCACCCACTCGATCCCCGAGGCGGCGTTTCTGTCGACCCGCATCGTGGTGATGTCGCCGCGGCCGGGCAAGGTCTCCGACGTCATCACCTCGGACCTGCCACGGGAGCGGACCCTCGACATCCGCGAGACCGCGGCGTTCCTCAGGATCGCCCACCGGGTGCGCGAGGGGCTGCGGGCCGGGCACAGCTATGACGACTGAGCAGGCCCAATGATCAGGGCGGTCTCCTCTTCGTCGCGCGGAGGCGCATTCCGGAAGCCCCCCTCCTGTCCTCCCCGTTGCAGGGGAGGGACGCAATGGCGACGCCCATCAACCTCCCCCCTCGAGGGGAGGTCGAAATCGGCGAGCGACGGCGAAGCCGATTTCGTGAGGGGGGGACCACTGCCGGAAAGCATGCCCCCCTCCCGAAATCCGCTCTCGCGGATTTCGACCTCCCCTCACGGGGGAGGTTGGCGGCGCCCTGCCCCGACGGGATCGCGCCCATGACCGCCGTAGCCGCCACCATGAGCCATGCGCCGCGGCGGGCGGGCATTGTGGCGCGGTTCCTCAGGAGCCGGTTCGTGGCGGTGACGGTGATCGTCGCCGCCATCCTGGTCATCTGGTACATCGCCGCGGCGCTGCTCAACGCGCCGTGGCAGCGCCACACCTTCGCCAACGCCAACGTCACGCCGACCACGGTCGAGTTCATCGAGGCGACGTGGTCGCAGGACCGGCCGGTGCTGCCTGCGCCGCACCAGGTCGGCGAGGAGCTCTACAAGTCGGTGTTCTTGCTTGCGCCGACCTCGAAGCGCAGCCTCGTCTATCACGGCTGGGTGACGCTCTCCTCGACGCTGCTCGGCTTCGTGCTCGGCACAATCCTCGGCATCTGCCTCGCCACCGCCATCGTGCACGTGCCGAGCCTCGACAAGAGCCTGATGCCGTGGGTGGTCGCCTCGCAGACCATTCCCATCCTCGCCATCGCGCCGATGGTGATCGTCGTGCTTGCCTCGATCGGACTGACTGGGCTGCTGCCCAAGGCGATCATCTCGACCTATCTCTCCTTCTTCCCGGTGACGGTCGGCATGGTGAAGGGGCTGCGCTCGCCCGACCCGATCGATCTCGACCTGATGCGCACCTTCAGCGCGACGCCGGCGCAGACCTTCTGGAAGCTGCGGTGGCCGTCATCGGTGCCCTTCCTCTTCGTCTCGATGCGGGTGGCGATCGCGGCGAGCCTGGTCGGCGCCATCGTCGGCGAGCTGCCGACCGGGGCGGTCGCCGGCCTCGGCGCGCGGCTGCTCACCGGCTCCTACTACGGCCAGACCGTCCAGATCTGGTCGGCATTGGTAATGGCGGCGGTGCTGGCGGCGGTGCTGGTCGGCATCGTCGGCGTCGCCAACCGCATCGTGTTGAGGCTGATGGGGATGAGGCCCGCATGATCCCCGGCCGCGAATCCTGGCTGGCGGGGCTGGCGCTGGCGGCGCTGGTGGCCGCGACAACCCTGCCGATCAACGCCGTCGGAGCGCCGATCTATATCCTCGGCTTCGGCATCAACGCGATCCTGATCCTGCTGATTCTGTTCCTCGCAAGCCTCGCCGCTTTCCGCCCGATGGCGCTGGAGGTCGCCGACCTCGTGCTCCTCGTCGCGGTGCATGTCGGGGGCTGGTACGCGCTCACCCTGCTGCCGCTCGTCGAGAAGAACGCCGGCCCGGGATTCTGGGGGCTGGTCATCGGATTGTGGCTTCTCGCCTGGCGGCTGGTCGCCGGCCTGTCGGTGTTCAAGGCCGGCAACCGGATCATCGCCGCGATCATGAAGGTCGTCGTCCCGCTGATCTTCGGCATCTGGCTGCTCTTCCTGTGGGAGGTGATCGTGCGCGGCGCCGGCGTCCCCTCGGTGCTCTTACCGGCGCCGAGCGCCGTCTGGACGCGGATCACCGGCTCCACCGACATCCTGTGGGCGGACTTCAACCAGACCTTCCTGAAGGCGGTGCTCGCCGGCTACGCCATCGGCTGCGGCAGCGGTTTCCTGGTCGCCGTCCTCGCCGATCGCAGCCCGTTCCTGAAGCGCGGGCTCCTGCCGGTCGGCAATCTGGTCTCGGCGCTGCCGATCATCGGCATGGCGCCGATCATGGTGATGTGGTTCGGCTTCGACTGGCCGTCGAAGGCGGCGATCGTGGTGATCATGACCTTCTTCCCGATGCTGGTGAATACCGTCGCCGGGCTCTCGGCGGCCGACGCCATGGAGCGCGACCTGATGCACACCTATGCGGCGGACTACTGGCAGACGCTGTTCAAGCTGCGGCTGCCGGCCGCCCTGCCCTTCGTCTTCAACGCGCTCAAGATCAATTCAACGCTCGCCCTGATCGGCGCGATCGTCGCCGAGTTCTTCGGCACGCCGATCGTCGGCATGGGGTTCCGGATCTCCACGGAGGTCGGCCGTCTGGCGGTCGACATGGTGTGGGCGGAAATCGCGGTGGCGGCATTAGCTGGCTCCGTGTTTTATGGCGTCATGGCGCTGATCGAACGCGCCGTGACGTTCTGGCACCCGTCGCTCCGTACCTGAGAAGACGGACGGCGGTTCACACATCGACCGGAGGGGTCCTATGAGAAGAATACTGACAACTGCGATCGCGGCGACCGTCGGACTGGGCTTCGGCCTCGCATCCGCCTCGGCCGCCGACGACGTTACCTTGCAGCTCAAATGGGTCGCCGACGCCCAGTTTGCCGGCTATTTTGTCGCCAAGGACAAGGGCTTCTACAAAGACGAAGACCTCAACGTCACCATCAAGCCGGGCGGGCCGGACACGGCGCCCGAGCAGGTGATCGCCGGCGGCGGCGCCGACGTGATTGTCGACTGGATGGCGGCGGCGCTGGTTGCCCGCGAAAAGGGCGTGCCGTTGGTCAACATCGCCCAGCCCTTCAAGCGCGGCGGCCTGGAACTCACCTGCTGGAAATCGAGCGGCATCAAGACGCCGGCCGATCTCAAGGGAAAGACGCTGGGCGTCTGGTTCTACGGAAACGAGTATCCGTTCTTCACCTGGATGTCGATGCTCGGGCTGAACGCCCAGGGCGACAATCCCGACGTGACGGTCGTCAAGCAGGCCTTCAACGTCGACCCGCTCTTACAGCATCAGGCCGACTGTATCTCGACCATGACCTACAACGAGTACTGGCAGGTGCTGGAAGCCGGCGTGAACCCGGATGAGCTGGTGGTCTTCAAGTACAGCGACGAAGGCGCTTCGATGCTCGAGGACGGCCTCTACGTCCTGCAGGACAGCCTCAAGGACAAGGCCTTTTTCGACAAGATGGTCCGCTTCGTGCATGCCTCGATGAAGGGCTTTGACTACGCCCAGCAGCATCCGGACGAAGCCGTCCAGATCGTCATGGACAACGACACCACCGGCGCCATCGACGAGACCCACCAGACCCACATGATGGCCGAGATCAACAAGCTGACCGAAGGCTCGACCGGCGTCCTCGACCCGGCCGCCTACGAGCAGACGGTCAAGATGCTGCTCGATCAGAACATCATCACCAAGGAGCCGGAAGGCGCCTGGACCCACGAGGTGACCGACGCCGCCGGGCTCGGCAAGATGTGAACCGGCACGGGGCCCTATCCGGGCCATGAGCCATGGAACGGGCGCCCTCGGGCGCCCGTTCCAGCCCCCACACGCCAGCGCCAATTCCGGGGCGGGTCCGTCTGAACTGGACTGCCCTGAGTAAAGCTCGCGTGACTGAAATTAACGGATCGGTGAGGCAGCGGGCACGACTATCAAGTTCTATTGAATCGACATTGATCTCCGAGCGATGATACCTGCACCGGCGAAGGAATTCACTTAGCAAACCCTTGGAGTTCGATGATGAAGAAGTTGCTTCTGGCGTCGGTTCTTACCGGCGCGATGTCCGTCCCGGCGTTCGCCCAGATGTCCCACGACATGAGCTGCGCCGATTTCATGGCCATGGACGCCAACGCTCAAATGGAAGCGCTCGGGCAGATGGCCGGCGATGGAATGGCTGCCGACAATATGGCTGCCGATGACATGGCGGGCGACGACATGGGCTCCGACGATATGGCCGCCGACGACATGGCCGCCGACGACATGGCCGCCGACGACATGGCGGCCGATGACATGGCGGCCGATGACATGATGGCCGAGGATACGGTCACGGCCGAGGCTGTCGCCGCGGCCTGTGCGGATAATCCCGACATGATGGTCAGTGACGCGATGATGCAGGCGGGGAGCAACTGAGGCCGGTCATCGAAGATGCAGCGGGGGAGCGGAGGCGCGTGACGCCTCCGTCCCGCAACCTCAACAGGCATACCAATGTCCGATGTCGAATCCAGCGCGGCCCACCAGGGCACATCCGAGCGCGGCGGGAGCCTGATCTACCGTCACCGCGTCTCGACCCGGCTGTGGCACTGGACGAATGCTGTCGTCCTGCTCGTCATGCTGATGAGCGGGCTGATGATCTTCAACGCCCATCCGCACCTCTACTGGGGCCAGTACGGCGCCAACCCCGACACGCCCTGGCTGGAGATCGGCAGCAGCGGAGACCGTGGGTTCCTCAAGATCGGCGACCTGACGATCGACACGACGGGCGTTCTCGGCCTGTGGCGAGGCCCGAACGGACAGCTGCAGCAGCGCGCCTTTCCCTCCTGGGCGACGATACCGTCCTCCTACAACCTTGCGGTTTCGCGCCTGTGGCATCTGACCTTTGCCTGGCTGTTTGCGGGCGGCCTCGCCCTGTACGCAATCTGGAGTCTGTTCAATGGACACCTGCGGCGCGATCTGCTGCCGCGGACGGCGGAGTTGAAGCCCGGCCACATCCTGCAGGAAGTCAAGCACCACGCGACCTTGCGGTTCGCCAAGGGCGAAGCGGCCCGCAACTTCAATGTGCTTCAGAAGCTCACCTATCTCGTCGTGCTGGTCGTTCTGATTCCGCTGATGATCCTCACCGGGCTCACCATGTCACCGGCGATCGACGCCGCCTGGCCGTGGCTGCTCGATCTGTTCGGCGGCCGCCAGTCCGCCCGCTCGATCCATTTCATCGTGGCCTTCCTGCTCGTCCTTTTCTTTATCGTCCATATCGTCATGGTGGTTCTGGCAGGGCCGATCAACGAGGTGCGCTCCATGATCACCGGACGGTTCCGTCTTCCGAAGGAAAGGCCATGACACAGAAGAGCTTCCTCAGTCGTCGTCGCTTCCTCACGTCGTTTGCCGTCGGCGGTTCGGCGGCACTGGTCGCCGGCTGCGATGCTTTGAGCCGGAGCCCGACGTTCCGCGAATTCCTCGGCACCGGCGAATGGCTGAACTACCGGATTCAAAGGCTTGTCGGCGGCGCCGCGCTGGCGCGGGAATACACGGAGGCCGACCTGTCGCCGAACTTCCGCACCAATGGCAACAGCCGGCCGCGCAGCAACGAATGGAACCGCCTCGCGGCCGCCGACTTCGTTGACTACCGGCTCACGGTCGACGGCCTGGTCGAGGAGCCGCAGTCCCTGTCGCTGGCCGAGCTTCGGTCGATGCCGTCGCGGACGCAGATCACCCGGCACGACTGCGTCGAGGGCTGGAGCGCGATCGGCAAGTGGACCGGCGTGCCGCTGTCCGCTGTCCTCGACCGGGCGCGGCTATCGGACAGGGCGCGCTTCATCGTCTTCCACTGCGCCGACGATTTCCGCGGGACGAGCTACTACGAGAGCATCGACATCGTCGACGCTTTCCATCCCCAGACGATCCTCGCCTACGGCATGAACGACGGCATCCTGCCGACCGGACACGGGGCACCGCTCAGGCTGCGGGTCGAGCGCCAGCTCGGCTACAAGCAGGCCAAGTTCATCACGCGCATCGAGGCGGTCGACAGCCTGTCCGACATCGGCCGCGGCCGCGGCGGGTATTGGGAGGATGTCGGGAGCTACAACTGGTATGCCGGCATCTGACGTCAGGACGCCAGGTTGCTGCGCTACCGCTTGCCGATTTTCCGCGCCGCCTCAAGCCGAGCCGCGGAGCGCATGATGTCGAGGGCAAGACGCGCCATCTCACCCCAGCGGGCGCGGTCCTTCGCGCCGATCAGGATCCAGTCCATCATCGGCGGCTTCGACTTGAACGGCGCCAGGTACTCCCACTCCTTGAGCTGCAGCGAGAAGACATCGACGTCCTTGCCGAGCCGAACACCGAGCCCGGCGAAACGTCCGCTCGCGGTGTAGAAGGCGAACACCTTGCCGTTGAACTTGACGGCGTCGGACGACATCATCCGGCCGCGCTCAACCCCGGCTTCGTCGGCGATCAGCCCGTCGGCCAGTTTTCGCCACGCGGCGAGATCGCTGTCGCTCTCCGTCAGCATTCCGGCATCCACCCTCTTTTCCATTGCTGCTCCTGCGTTAAACTCAATGGTAAAACAAGCCAAGCCGCCCGTCGGCGCGTCGGTTATCTCTGCTGACAGGTATAGGAGCGCACGCGTTGGACAAGGTTCTGCACAGGCCGCAGCTCGGCGGCGATCTCGTCAGTTTCCTCAAGGAGCTGGCTGGAAACAATAACAAAGAGTGGTTCGAGGCGCACCGTGCCTGGTACCAGAGCGCCTATGTGGACCCGGCGCTGGGACTGATTGCGGCGCTGAGCGGGCGGCTCGCCAGGCTCGACCCGCCGCTTGCCGCCGAGCCGAAGGTCAACGGCTCGCTCCGCCGCATCAATCGCGACGTCCGCTTCTCGAAGGACAAGCGCCCCTACGCGCCGATGCTGCACCTGATGTTCTGGGCCGGCGATCGTCCCAACCGGGGCGCCGGCATCCATCTCGTTGTCCATCCCGACCATTTCGCCTTCGGCGGCGGCCACTGGGCGTTCGAACCGGACCAGCTGGAGCGCTACCGCAAGGCGGTGACCGCCAAGGACGGCGCCAAGACACTCGCCGCGGCCGTCGCCAAGGCAGAGACGGTCGGCTGCGTACCCGACGCGCCGCAGCTCGCCCGGGTGCCGCGCGGCTTCACCGCAGAGGAGCCGGTCGCCACCATGGTTCGCCGCAAGGGGATGGTGGTGCGCAGCCCCGACCTGCCGATTCCGAAGGAGCTGTTCGGGCCGCAGGCCGTCGACTTTTGCCTGTCGCGGATCAAGCCGCTAATGCCGCTGATCGCCTGGCTCGACCGTACGGTCTATCGCGCCGGACGCTAGGCGATCGGCACCAGCGGCCGGCCGACCGCCCGGCGCAGCGCAAACTTCGATTCGATGCGGAAGACGCCGGGGAGCCGCCCAAGCACGTTGGCGTGCAGCTGCTCGAAGTCGGCGAGGTCGCGGGCGACGAGTTCGATCAGATAGTCGCTCGCTCCCGACATCAGATGGCAGGACAAGACGTTGGGGCACCTGGCGAGCGCCGCCTCGAACGTCCTCAGCTCCTCATCGCTCTGACGTTCCAGCGTCACCTCGACGAAGGCGGTGACGCCGAGGCCGACGGCATCCGGATCGACGATCGCCCGATAGCCGGAGATCACGCCGGCGGCCTCGAGGCTCTGGATACGCCGCGTGCAGGCCGACGGCGACAGGCCGACGCGGTTCGACACCTCGACGGCCGAGAGGCGGCCTTCGTTGGCAAGCACCGCAATGATCTTCCGGTCGAATGTGTCGAGATGCATGAAATCCTCGTGCTGCCTGCATATCATGCATGTTTGATGATCAAAAGGCGTTAACCGCACGCGAAATGCACGAAACCGCCGCCTTGAAAGCGGCAGAATGGGCGCCACATCCGATCTTGGGAGGATCATGCCATGCTGATCGGCGTTCCGAAGGAAATCAAAGTCGGCGAAGCCCGGGTCGGACTGACCCCGGCGGCGGTGGTCGAGTACGTGGCCCACGGCCACCAGGTGCTGGTGGAAACCGGCGCCGGAGCCGGCATCCGGGCCGACGACGCGGCCTATGAGGCTGCCGGCGCGACCATTGCCAGGACGGCGGCGGAGGTGTTCGCCAAGGCCGACATGATCGTCAAGGTCAAGGAGCCGCAGCCGGCGGAGTGGAAGCAGCTCCATCCCGGCCAGATCCTCTTCACCTATCTCCATCTCGCCGCCGACCCCGACCAGGCGCGCGGCCTGATCGAGTCCGGCGTGACGGCGGTCGCCTACGAGACGGTCACCGACGATCACGGCGGGCTGCCGCTGCTCGCGCCGATGAGCGAGGTTGCGGGGCGGCTGTCGATCCAGGCGGCGGCAACGGCGCTGCAGAAGCCGAACGGCGGGCGCGGCGTGCTCCTGGGCGGCGTGCCCGGCGTGCCGCCTGGCAAGGTCGCCGTCATCGGCGGCGGCGTGGTCGGCACCCAGGCGGCGCAGATGGCGGTCG
>Ga0210144_1001099_pt1 | contig 11820 bp, 8 predicted proteins | sample Muzzi_PWA_D2_FD_185532 | JGI IMG/M metagenome (GOLD analysis project Ga0210144, IMG submission 185532) | Wetland microbial communities from San Francisco Bay, California, USA, that impact long-term carbon sequestration - Muzzi_PWA_D2 (SPAdes) | ecosystem: Environmental > Aquatic > Marine >...
CCCGGTCGACGCCTTCGGGTTCTAGCCCTCTCCCCGGCGTTCGCAGTTCCTGTCGCTATGCGCCAGGAACTGCGAACTCACCGCCGCTCGACCGAGACCGAGGCGACGGGCTAGGGGGAGGTGGTCGGGCACCCCTCCGAGCGGCTTGTACTTTTTCGTCGTTGGCCGCCGCGGTCAACCTGCGACGCCGCACCGAAGAAGTTGAGAGAGGAGGGGCGCCCGACTCCCCCTCCCCCTATTTGGACGACTCGTCCGAGGTCTGCTCGATCTCCTGCGCCAGCTCCTCGAGCTCCTCGGCGAAGGAGGGGCCGAAGCTCTCGACCGGAGCCTCCTCGCCCTCGATCCCCAGCTCGGCCGCCAGCTCCTCCTCGTCGAGGAGCACGTCGTCGCCGGGAGGCTCGATCGGCACGGCCGGCTCGACGGCCAGCGTCCGGTAGTGCTTGAGCCCGGTCGCGGCCGGGATCAGCTTGCCGATGATCACGTTCTCCTTGAGCCCGACCAGCTTGTCGCGTTTGCCCTCCAGCGCCGCGTCGGTGAGCACCTTGGTCGTCTCCTGGAAGGAGGCCGCGGAGAGGAAGGACTCGGTGGCCAGTGAGGCCTTGGTGATCCCGAGGATGACCTCCTCGCCTTTGGCCGGCGTGCCGCCGTCTTCCTTCGTCTTCTTGTTGAGGCGCTTCAGGTTGCCGCGGTCTTCGAGCTGGCCGGGCAGCAGGCTGGTCGAGCCCTTCGACTCGACTTTCACCTTCTTCAGCATCTGGCGGGCGATCAGCTCGATGTGCTTGTCGTTGATGTCGACGCCCTGGGCCCGGTAGACCCTCTGCACCTCGGCGACGAGGTACAGCTCGGTGTCGGTGCGGCCGCGGATCGCCAACAGGTCCGCCGGGTACAGCGAGCCCTCGTTGAGCTGCTGGCCGACCTCGACCTTGTCGCCATCGGAGACGTGCAGTCGGGTCCGGGCGGGGAAGCTGTAGGAGTGCTCCTCGCCGCTCGACTCGGTGACGATCACCTTCACCGCCTTGTCGGTCTCCTCGACCGAGACCTTGCCGGCGGCCTCGGCCATCTGGGCCAGGCCCTTCGGTTTGCGCGCCTCGAACAGCTCGACGATGCGGGGCAGGCCCTGGGTGATGTCCTGGCCAGCGACGCCGCCGGTGTGGAAGGTGCGCATGGTCAGCTGGGTGCCGGGCTCGCCGATCGACTGGGCGGCGATGATCCCCACCGCGTCGCCGATCGCGACCGTCGAGCCGGTCGCCGGCGCGATCCCATAGCAGGCGCGGCAAACGCCCGACTCGGCGTCGCACTTGAGCGTCGAGCGCACCGGGACCTTGACCTCTTCGTCGCCGAACGCCTCGGCGATCGCCTCGACCTCGGCCAGGGTGATCTCCTGGTTGCGCTTGAGCAGTTCGCGGCCTCTCTTGGTCTGGAACTTCTTTGCCGCCAGCCGCCCGATCAGATTGTCGTTGAGCGAGCCGTCGTCCTTGCGGATCGCCATCTCGATGTGGTCTTTGGTCTTGCAGTCCTCTTCGCGGACGATCACGTCCTGGGCGACGTCGACCAGGCGCCGGGTGAGGTAGCCGGAGTCGGCGGTCCGCAGGGCCGTGTCGGCCAGGCCCTTGCGGGCGCCGTGGGTGGAGATGAAGTACTCCAGGACCGAGAGGCCCTCCATGAAATTGGCCTTGATCGGCCGCTCGATGATCTCGCCTTTCGGGTTGGCCATCAGGCCGCGCATCCCGGCCAGCTGGCGGATCTGTTTGAACGACCCGCGGGCGCCCGAGTTGGCCATCATGAAAATCGGGTTCAGCTCGTCGAGGTTGTCCTCCATCGCCTGGGCGACCTCGTCGGTGGCTTTGTTCCAGTGCGAGGTGACGGCCTCGTGGCGCTCCTCGGCGGTGATGTAGCCGTCGTCGTACTGGCCCTGGATCGCCGCGGTCTGCTTCTCGTAGCGCTCCAGGATCTCGGCCTTGTCGGGGGGCGAGACGACGTTGTTCTTGGAGACCGTGATCCCGGCCTGCGTGGCGTAGTGGAAGCCGAGCTCTTTGAACGCGTCGAGCACCTGGGAGACGGCCGGGGCGCCGTAGGCCTCGACCAGGTCGGAGACCATCTCGTTGACGTCGCGCTTCTTCAGCGCCCGGTTGACGAACTCGTAGCGCTCCGGGTCGAACTCGTCGCCGAGCGCGTCGCCGAGGGCGCGCTCGATCCGCTCGTTGAAGATGATCCGCCCGACCGTGGTCAGGAAGTGCTCGTGCCCGGCCCGTCGGTACTCGGCCAGGTCGTGCAGCTTGCAGCCGCCGTTCTCGTAGACCAGCTCGGCCTCCTGGGCGGAGCGGAACACCTTCGGCCGCGAGCCGTTGACGGCCGCGCCCTTGCCCGACTTCAGCTGGTCGTCGAGCTTCACCAGCTTCTCGCCGTCGGGACCGTAGGTGAGGAAGTAGATGCCCAGCACCATGTCCTGGGTCGGCGTCGCCAGCGGCGCGCCGTGGGCCGGCGAGAGGATGTTGTTGGCGGAGAGCATCAGCACCCGTGCCTCGGCCTGCGCCTCGGCGGAGAGCGGGACATGGACCGCCATCTGGTCGCCGTCGAAGTCCGCGTTGAAGGCGTGGCAGACCAGCGGGTGCACCTGGATCGCCTTGCCCTCGACCAGGACCGGCTCGAATGCCTGGATGCCGAGGCGGTGCAGGGTGGGCGCCCGGTTGAGCAGCACGGGGTGCTCGTGGATCACTTCCTCGAGCACGTCCCAGACCTCGGGGACCATCGACTCGACCATCTTCTTCGCGGCCTTGATGTTCTGGACGGCTTTGCGCTCGACCAGCTGCGCCATGATGAACGGCTTGAACAGCTCCAGCGCCATCAGCTTCGGCAGGCCGCACTGCTGCAGCCGCAGGCTCGGCCCGGAGACGATCACCGAGCGGCCCGAGTAGTCGACCCGCTTGCCGAGCAGGTTCTGGCGGAAGCGCCCCTGCTTGCCCTTCAGCATGTCGGAGAGCGACTTCAGCGGGCGGTTGCCCGGGCCGGTCACCGGCCGGCCGCGGCGGCCGTTGTCGAACAGCGCGTCGACCGCCTCCTGCAGCATCCGCTTCTCGTTGTTGACGATGATCTCGGGCGCGCCGAGGTCGAGCAGCCTTTTGAGGCGGTTGTTGCGGTTGATCACCCGTCGATAGAGGTCGTTGAGATCGGAGGTGGCGAAGCGCCCTCCGTCCAGCTGCACCATCGGCCGCAGCTCGGGCGGGATCACCGGTACGCAGTCGAGGACCATCCAGTCCGGCTTGTTGTCTGAGTTCAGGAACGCCGAGGCGACCTTCAGCCGCTTCACGGCGCGGGCCTGTTTCTGGCCCTTGGAGCTGTTGATCGTCTGCTCCAGCTCCTCGCATTCGGCTTCCAGGTCGACCTGCTCGAGCAGGTCGCGGACGGCCTCGGCGCCCATCCCGCCCCGGAAGTACTCGCCGGAGCCGAAGGGAGAGCCGAAGCGGTCCTTCAGCTCGCGGAAGACGGTCTCGTCGTTGATCACGTCCTTCGGCTTCATCTCGGTGAAGATCTTCCAGACCTCTTCCATTCGCTCGATCGCCTCTTCGATGTAGGCCTCGGTGTCGGCGATCTCGGCCTCGAACGTCTTGCGCAGCTCTTTGAGCATCTTCGCCCGCTCGTCGTCCTTCAGCTTGCGCAGCTGCGCCGCGGTCAGTTTCAGCGAGTCGGCCCAGATGTGGTCGTCGTCGTCGAACTTCTCCTGGGAGCCCTCCTCCAGGTAGGCGACCCGCCGTTCCAGCGACTCGTTCAGCTCCTGGGTGCGTTTCTGCCGTTCGGCCTCATAGCCGTCGACGACTTTCTTGACCTCTTTCTCGAGCTTGCCGAGGTCCTTGTCGCGGGCCTCGACGTCGACCCAGGTGATCATCGAGGCGGCGAAGTAGAGGACCTTCTCCAGCTCCTTCGGCGCCATGTCGATCAGGTAGCCGATCCGGCTCGGCACGCCCTTGAAGAACCAGATGTGGGAGACCGGCGCGGCCAAGTCGACGTGACCCATCCGCTCGCGACGCACCTTGGAGCGGGTCACCTCGACCCCGCAGCGCTCGCAGACGATGCCCTTGTAGCGAACCCGCTTGTACTTGCCGCAGTAGCACTCCCAGTCCTTGGTCGGGCCGAAGATGCGCTCGCAGAAGAGCCCGTCTTTCTCGGGCTTCAGGGTCCGGTAGTTGATCGTCTCCGGCTTGGTGACCTCCCCCCAGCTCCAGGAGCGGATCTTCTTCGAGGAGGCGAGGCCGATCTCGATCGCGTCGAAGTTGTTGATGTCGATCATCGGTCCTCCACCTTCGTCTCTTCCTTGGCCTCTGTCTTCTTGCCGTCCGCCCCGGCGGAGCCCTCCTCGCCCTCGGCGACCACCTGCTCCTCCTTCTCGTCGGCGGCCCCGTTTGAGGAGTCCGCCCGGACCCCGGTCAGGTCCATGCCGAGCTCCTCGGCCGCCTTCAGCAGGTCGTCGTCCTCGTCGGCGATCTCCACCTCACCGCCTTCGGAGACCACGTTGGCGTCCAGCGAGAGGCTCTGGATCTCCTTCAGCAGCACTTTGAATGACTCCGGGATCGAGGGCTCGGGGATGTTCTCGCCCTTGACGATCGCCTCGTAGGCCTTGACGCGGCCGACCGTGTCGTCGGACTTCACCGTGAGCATCTCCTGCAGCGTGTAGGCGGCGCCGTAGGCCTCCAGGGCCCAGACCTCCATCTCACCGAAGCGCTGCCCGCCGAACTGCGCCTTGCCGCCCAGCGGCTGCTGGGTGACCAGCGAGTACGGTCCGGTCGAGCGGGCGTGGATCTTGTCGTCGACCAGGTGCAGCAGCTTGAGGATGTACATGTAGCCGACCGTGACCTTGCCCTCGTAGGGCTCGCCGCTGCGGCCGTTGTAGAGCTGCACCGAGCCGGCGCAGCGCGCTCCCTCCCGGGCGCGTTTGTCGATGCCGAGGTCGATTCCGCGCTCGGCGTTTTCCTCCTGCCAGCGGCAGAGGGCCTCGTCGACGTCGTCCACGGTCGCCCCGTCGAAGACGGGGGTGGAGACGTAGACGCGACCGTCGCCCTGCGGCGAGTGGGCCTGCTTGAAGGCCTCCGATCCGTCGTCGTACCAGCCGTTGCCGGCGACCCAGCCGAGGTGCGTCTCCAGCACCTGGCCGATGTTCATCCGGCTCGGTACGCCGAGCGGGTTGAGGATCACGTCGACCGGGGTGCCGTCCTCGAGGTGGGGCATGTCCTCCTCGGGCACGATCTTGGAGATCACACCCTTGTTCCCGTGACGGCCGGCGAGCTTGTCGCCCTCGGCGATCTTGCGCTTGGTCGCGACGTAGACGCGGACCAGGTCGTTGACGCCGGGCGGCAGGTCGTCGCCGTCGTCGCGGCTGAAGGTGAGCACGTCGATCACCACGCCGCCCTCGCCGTGCGGCACCTTCAGCGAGGTGTCGCGGACCTCGCGCGCCTTCTCCTTGAAGATCGCGCGGATCAGCTTCTCCTCCGCGGTCAGCTCGGTCTCGCCCTTCGGCGTCACCTTGCCCACCAGCAGGTCGCCGGAGACCACCTCGGCGCCAACGCGGACGATGCCGCGCTCGTCGAGGTTGCGCAGGCTCTCCTCGGAGCGGTTGGGAATGTCGCGGGTGATCTCCTCGTCGCCGAGCTTCGTCGTGCGGGCGTCGATCTCGTACTCCTCGATGTGGATCGAGGTCAGTTCGTCGTCCTTGACGAGGCGCTCGGAGAGGATGATCGCGTCCTCGAAGTTGTAGCCCTCCCAGGACATGAAGGCGACCAGGCAGTTCTTGCCGAGGGCGATCTCGCCGCCGGCGGTCGAGGAGCCGTCGGCGAGCACTTCGCCCGCCTTCACCTTCTGCCCGGCCGAGACGATCGGCCGCTGGTGGATGATCGTGCCCTGGTTGGAGCGCATGAACTTGTGCAGCGGGTACTCGTCCTTCTTCGAGCCGTGGCTGACCACGATCTGCTCCGAGTCGACTTGGCTGACCTCGCCGGCGTTCTCGGCGAGGATGACGTCGCCGGTGTCGACCGCGGCGCGGCGCTCCATCCCCGTCCCGATCAGCGGCCGGTCGGGCTTCAGCAGCGGCACCGCCTGACGCTGCATGTTGGAGCCCATCAGGGCCCGGTTGGCGTCGTCGTGCTCGAGGAAGGGGATCAGCGCCGTCGCCACCGACCAGATCTGGGTCGGCGAGACGTCCATCAGGTCGACTTCCTTGGGGGAAGCGGTCGCGTACTCCTCCTCGCTGGCGCGGACAAGCACCTGCGGGCCCTTCAATTTCCTCGTCTTGGGATCGACCTCGGCGTTCGCCTGGGCGATCACCTTCTCCTCCTCCTGGGTGGCGTCGAGGTGGACGATCTTCTCGGTCACGACGCCGTCTTTGACGACCAGGTAGGGGGTGGTTACGAAGCCGTGCTCGGAGATCTGCGCGTAGGAGGAGAGCGAGCCGATCAGGCCGATGTTCGGCCCCTCCGGCGTCTCGATCGGGCACATCCGGCCGTAGTGGGTCGGGTGCACGTCGCGCACCTCGATCGGCGCCCGCTCGCGGGTCAAGCCTCCCGCGCCGAGTGCCGAGAGGCGGCGGCGATGGGTGAGACCGGCCAGCGAGTTGGTCTGGTCCATGAACTGCGAGAGCTGCGAGGAGCCGAAGAACTCTTTCAGCGCAGCGACGACCGGGCGGATGTTGATGATCGTCTGCGGGGTGATCGCGTCGGCGTCTTCGGTCGTCAGCCGCTCGCGCACCACGCGCTCCATCCGGTACAGGCCGATCCGGAACGCCTCCTGGATCAGCTCGCCGACCGTGCGCAGGCGGCGGTTGCCGAAGTGCTCGTACTCGTCGAGGTGCTCGTTGATCGGCTCGCGCGGATAGGTGATCGCCTCCGCGGCGTAGTCCTTGATCGGGTTCTCCTCGTCGATCTCCTCGGGAATCCCGAGCTTCTTCGGCAGGCTGACCAGCTCCTTGACCAGAGCGATGATGTCGTCGTGGGTGAGGACCCGGTTGTCGAGGTCGACGTCGAGGTCGAGGCGGGCGTTCAGCTTGTAGCGGCCGACCCGGGTGAGGTCGTAGCGCTTCGAGTCGAAGAAGAGCTGCTCGAGCAGCGCTTTGGCGGCGTCCACCGAGGGCGGCTCGCCGGGGCGCTGCTTCTTGAACAGCTCGATCAGCGCGCCGTCTTCGGTCTTGGTCGCTTCGGTGTCGGCCTCGATCGTGTGCTTGAGGTAGACCGAGTCGTCGAACATCTTCAGCAGCTGCTCGTCCTCGACGTAGCCCATCGCCCGCAGCAGCACGGTCACCGGCAGTTTGCGCTTGCGGTCGATGCGGACGTAGACGCGGCCCTTTTTGTCGATTTCGAGCTCCAGCCAGGAGCCGCGGGCCGGCATCAGGTTGGCGATGAAGACCTGCTTCTCGGGATCCTTCGGCGCCATCACGTAGGCGCCGGGGGAACGGACGAGCTGGGTGACGACGACGCGCTCGGTGCCGTTGATGATGAAGGTGCCGCGGTCGGTCATCCACGGGAAGTCGCCCATGAAGACCGCCTGCTCGCGGATCTCACCGGTCTCCTTGTTCTGGAAGGCGACGGTCGCGGTCAGCGGCCGCGAGTAGGTCATGTCCTTCTCGCGGCACTCCTCGATCGTGTGCGGCGGCTCCTCGAACTTGAAGTCGCCGAAGACGATCGCCAGGTTCCCCGTGTAGTCCTCGATCGGGGATATGTCGTCAATCGTCTCTCGCAGCCCGCCGCCCTTCGGATCCGTCAGCTCGTCGAAGGAGCGACGCTGGATGTCGATCAGGTGGGGGACTTCGAGAGGGTTCTGTAGTCGAGAGAAACTCCTGCGGGTTACGGGGGCAGCGTTGGAACGTGCCAAAGTCGGCGACTCCTCCTCAAGCGGTCAGAGGGACGTGGATGCAGCGCAGATATGGGCAGGGGATGACAACAGGCGCGCGACCACGAAAAATAACATACGACGACACTCGGCCGCACGCACGCAGACCTGCCGGGGCTGAAATCTCGGTCTCAGCGGCTTCTATTTCAGCTCGACGCTGGCGCCGGCCTCCTCGAGTTCGCTTTTGATCTTTTCGCCCTCGTCGCGCTCGACGCCCTCTTTGATCGCTTTCGGGGCCTCGTCGACCAGCGCCTTTGCCTCTTTGAGGCCGAGCCCGGTGGCGCCGCGGACGACCTTGATCACCGGCACCTTCTGGCCGCCGATCTCGGTCAGCACGACGTCGACCGTCGACGCCTCTTCGGCGCCGCCGTCGCCGTCCGCCGGCGCGCCGGCGGCCGCGGGGGCCGCCGCGGCGACCGCGGTCGCGGAGACGCCGAACTCCTCCTCGAGCGCCTTGATCCGCTCGGAGAGCTCGAGGACCGAGATGCTCTTCAGCTCCTCGATCCAATCCTCTGTGGAGATCGTTTTTGTTGCCATCTACTCCTCTTCCTCTTCTTTGTCAGTCTCCGATGGGTCGCCGCCCTCGCTCGTCGGCGAGGAATCAGAGTTCGACGCCTCCTCGCTCGGGCTGTCGTCCCCATCATTTCCGCCCGCCTCCTCCGCTTCGCGTCCGGGGGCGGGCGGGTCAGTCTCTTCCTGCTCAGCCCCTGTCTCTTCGGCCGCGGCCTCCTCCGTCACTGAAGCCTCCTCGGCTGGGGCGTCGTCTGCGGAGGCCTCTGTCTCGGGTGAGGCCTCCTCGTCCCCTCCGTCCGCGGGTGGCGCGGATGAGGGGTCGTCGCCCGCAGCTTGCGAGGACGATGACTCCTGCTCCGCGACAGGACCCGCGGTCGAGGCGTCCGAGCCCTCACCCGAGACGAGCCCTTTCTCGGCGATCTGCCCCAGCTGCAACGCCAGCCCCTGGAGCATCGAGCCGAGGCCGCGCACCAGCCCGGTCAGCGGGCTGGCGACGACGCCGGCAAACTGGCCGTTGAGGACGTCGCGGAAAGGCAGGCGGGCAATCGAGGAGAACCGCTCCTCGTCGAGCGTGATCCCGTCCATGAAGCCGCCCTTGAAGGCGAGGACGTCGTGCTCTTTGTTGAAGGTCGCGATCGCCTTCGCGGCCATCGCCGTGTCGCCGCGCACGAAGGCGAGAGCGATCGGGCCCTGGAGCAGCTCGTCGAGGCGCCCCTCGCCGGCCTTCTCGGCGGCCAGTTTGGTCAGCCTGTTCTTGACGACCCGGAAGCTCGCGTCGGCCTCGCGCAGCTTGCCGCGCAGCTCCGCCGCCTGGGGGACGCTGATCCCCCGGTAGTCGACCGCGAAGATCGCCTCGGCCGCCTCGATCTGGGCGGCGATCTCCTCGATTGTGGCTGCCTTCTGCTCTCGGTCCATCGTCTCACCTGCACCGGGCTTCCGCCTCCGTGGCCGCCGGTGGTCTCGGGCGTGCGGCGGGGAAGTCTAGGCGGTCGCCGGCTCCTCTGCGGCCTCGGTCGGCTCATCCGCGGGCTCGGGCGCCTCTTCAGCGGTCTCCGACGCCGCCGCGACGTCCTCGCGAGCCTTGGTCTTCGAAGTGTCGAGCTTGATCCCGGGGCCCATCGTCGTGGTCAACGTCGCCGAGAGGATGTAGCGGCCCTTCGCCGAGGACGGCTTGGCGCGGACGATCTCCTCGAGCACCGCCATGCAGTTGTCGAGCAGCTGCTCGGCGTCGAAGCTCGCCTTGCCGATCGATAGGTGGACGATCGCCTGACGGTCCGTCCGGTACTCGACCTTGCCCGATTTCGACTCGCCGACCGCCTTCTCGACGTCGTCGGTGACGGTGCCGACCTTCGGGTTCGGCATCTTGCCCTGCGGTCCCAGCACGCGGCCCAGCTGGCCGACCGTCTTCATCATGTCCGGGGTGGAGATCGCCACGTCGAAGTCGGTCCAGCCCTCCTGGACTTTCTTCGCCAGATCGTCGGCGCCGACGAAGTCCGCCCCGGCGGCTTCCGCGTCGCGGGCCTGCTGCCCCTGGGCGAAGACGGCGACCGTGACGTCCTTGCCGAGGCCGTGTGGCAGGGCCAGCGTGCCGCGCAGCTGCTCCTCCGCGTGGCGGACGTTGACACCGAGCCGCAGGTGCAGCTCCACGGTCTCGTCGAAGCCGGCGCTGGCCGTCTCCTTGATCAGCGCGACCGCCTCCGCGGGCGGATAGGCGCGGCCCCGCTGGACCTTGCCGTACTGCTGGCGGAATCGTTTGCCGTGCATCAGTGAATCCCCACGCTCAGGCTTTCACATCGACGCCCATGGACCTCGCGGTGCCGGCGATGATCTTCGACGCGGCGTCGAGGTCGTTGGCATTGAGGTCGGGCATCTTGCGCTCGGCGATCTGGCGCACCTGGTCCATCGAGATCGTCCCGACTTTGTTCAGGTGCGGCTCGCCGGACCCCTTCGGGATCCCGATCGCCTCCTTGATCAGGACGGCCGCCGGCGGCGTCTTGGTGATGAACTCGAAGGAGCGGTCCTCGAAGACGGTGATCTCGACCGGGATGATCGTGCCGCCCTCGCCCTGGGTCTGGGCGTTGAAGGCTTTGCAGAACTCCATGATGTTTACCCCGTGCTGGCCGAGCGCGGGGCCGACCGGGGGGGCGGGATTCGCGTTGCCCGCCTGGATCTGCAGCTTGATGATCGTGAGGACTTTTTTCGCCATCTGGATCGGGGAGCGTAGCGGGCCGCGCTAGATCTTCTTCACCTGGTCGTAGTTGACCTCGACCGGCGTCTCGCGGCCGAAGATCGAGACCAGCACCTTGAGTTTCGCGGCGTCCTCGTTGATCTCGGCGATCTCGCCGGAGAAGTCCGAGAGCGGCCCGGAGATCACCTTGACCGATTCGCCCACCGAGAACTGCGCCTGGGTGCGGGGGCGCTCCGCCGTCTCGCGGTGCAGCAGCCGGTCGACCTCGACTTTGGAGAGCGGCACGGGCTTGTTGCGGGAGCCGACGAACCCGGTCACGCCGGGCGTGTTCTTGACCAGGCCCCAGGCGTCGTCGGTCATCTCCATGTTGACCAGGACGTAGCCGGGCATCGTCCGCTTCTCCTTGGGCTCTTTCTGGCCGTCCTTGTTGAGTTCCATCACCTGCTCCGTGGGGACGACGACCTGCCGCACGTTGCGGTTCTGGCTCATCGTCTGCACGCGGTGCTCGAGGTTGTGCTTGACCTTGTTCTCGTGCCCGGAGTAGGTGTTGATCACGTACCAGCGATACATCGTCAGGAAGGCCTTTGTTCGGGGGTGGTCGTGGGGTGCGCGGCTAGATGATCTTCTGGATGAGGAAGTTGAAGACGCCGTCCAGCGCCCCCAGGTAGGCGGCGGCGACCGCGACGAAGATGATCGTCACAGCGCTGGCCTGGACCAGCGTGTCGCGGTCGGGCCACTGGACCTTCTTCAGCTCCGCCCAGCAGGAGGCGAGGAAGCCGAAGACTCCGCCGCGCTGGCGCTCCGCGGAGGCCTGCTTCTGGCGCTTCGCCAGCTGCTCGCGCTCACGGCGCTTGCGGTCCTCGCGCTCGCGCTTCTCGGCTTCTTTCGCCTTCTTCGCCTGGGCGCGGCGCTGGGCCCGGGTCGGCTTCGGGGCGTCGGGCGTCTCCAGGTCGGTTTCGGACGCGCCCGCCGCCATCCCGGCCTCCACGGCCTCGACCTCCGCGACGTCGCCGGAGACCGGGACCTGGGTGTCGTGCTGGGCGCGCGACTCGCTCGAGCCCTTGCCGCCGGAGCGCTTCTGTTCCTCGGCTTCGCGGGCGCGCCTCTCGGCCTTGCGCTGTGCGCGCGTCTTCGCCATCGGCCGCTACCGCGTCTCCTTGTGCGCGGTGTGGTGCCCGCACCAACGGCAGAACTTGCGCATCTCGATCCGGTCCGGCGAGTTGCGCCGCGACTTGTTGGTCTGATAGTTG
>Ga0210144_1001100_pt1 | contig 11817 bp, 11 predicted proteins | sample Muzzi_PWA_D2_FD_185532 | JGI IMG/M metagenome (GOLD analysis project Ga0210144, IMG submission 185532) | Wetland microbial communities from San Francisco Bay, California, USA, that impact long-term carbon sequestration - Muzzi_PWA_D2 (SPAdes) | ecosystem: Environmental > Aquatic > Marine >...
TCAAACACCATTCACTTCTTACTTCTAACTTGTATTTTCAGTATGTTTCCGTGGCCATTCAAATGACGGATTCAATGAAACCCGGGAACAGGATCAACGCCGACCCCGGGTGACACGGCTGAGACCGGCGTTATCGGTATGATCGCTGATATCACGAAAGCCCTGTGTCCTCATCAGTTGCATTACCTCCTCTCCCTGGTCACAGCCATGCTCCACGATCAGCCAGCCGTCGGTGCGCAGACGATCATGAGCGCCGGAGATGATCCGGCACAACGCATCCAGACCCCGGGGGCCGGCGGCGAGCGCCTTGCGCGGTTCGAAGCGCAGATCGCCTTGCCGAAGGTGCGGGTCGGATTCGGCCACGTAGGGCGGATTGCTCAGAATGAAATCAAAGGCGTCGACGGTGAGCGCCCGGCACCACGATCCGCAGATGAAGCGCACATTATCGAGACCGAGCCGCGCGGCGTTGTCCCTGGCCACCAATAGCGCGGCTGGGGAAATGTCGGTGGCGAGGACCTCGCTGCGCGGGCGTTCCCCTGCAACCGCGAGCGCAATGGCACCCGTGCCGGTGCCGAGATCGGCGATGCACAGCGGCGCGTCCTCCGGCATCGTGTCCAGTGCCAGGGCTACCAGGGTTTCCGTCTCGGGGCGGGGGATCAGCGTCTGTGGCGTAACCGTCAGCGGCAGTGACCAGAATTCACGCTGTCCGAGCAGATAGGCGACGGGTTCACCGAGCGCACGGCGGCTGATCAGGGCGGCGAAGCGTTCCTGCAGTCGCGGTTCGATCTCCCGTTCCGGCCAGGCAAACAGGTGGCTGCGCGGCTTGTCGAGGCAGGCGGCCAGCAGGATTTCGGCCTCCAGCCGGGCGGCATCCGTGCCGAGAATGCCGGTGGCCTGCGCCAGCAGGGTGGCGATGGAGCCGTTCAATACGGTGACTGCGGGCCAGGCCACATTCCTCGCCGGGCCGGTTCTTCCCGTAAACACATGATCTGCTGTCGAGTCGACACTTGATTTATTACCTCGATGACTTGTTGATGCACAGAAAAAAATACCAGTCCATTGCAGGGGCGGGCTTGCCCGCGAACAGGATGCTTGCTTATTGGCAGGTTTGCGGACAAAACCACTGCTGCGTGAGGAACCTCAATTGTTCGTAGTGACCTCGTGTCGTTCTGCTGTCGTCCGGTGAGATAGAACTGTCAGCGATCCTGCTCCAGCGCCGCCAGCAGGTCCGCCTGGTGTTCACTGATGAGCGGGTCGATCAGGGGATCGAGGTTGCCGGCGATGATTTCGTCGAGTTTGTAGAGCGTGAGATTGATGCGATGGTCGGTCACGCGACCCTGCGGAAAATTATAGGTGCGGATGCGCTCGGAACGGTCGCCGCTGCCGACCAGAGACCGGCGCGCCTCGGTTTCCTCTGCCTTCTGCTTGTCCTGCTGCGCATTCAGCAGGCGCGCCGCCAGCAGGGACATCGCACGGGCGCGATTCTTGTGCTGGGAGCGCTCGTCCTGGCATTCGACCACGATGCCGCTGGGCAGATGGGTCAGGCGGATCGCCGAGTCGGTCTTGTTGACGTGCTGCCCGCCTGCACCGGAGGCGCGATAGGTGTCCACCTTGAGGTCGGCGGGGTTGATCTCGACCGGATTTATTTCATCCGCTTCGGGCAGGATTGCCACCGTGGCGGCCGAGGTGTGGATGCGGCCCTGGGATTCCGTTTCCGGTACCCGCTGCACCCGGTGCGCTCCGGACTCGAATTTGAGTCGGGAATAGGCGCCATTGCCGATGATGCGCGCGATGATTTCCTTGTAACCGCCGTGTTCGCCCGGGCTTTCGCTGAGGATTTCGATCTGCCATTTGCGAATCTCGGCGTAGCGTGAATACATGCGGAACAGATCCCCGGCGAAGATCGCCGCCTCGTCGCCGCCCGTGCCGGCGCGAACTTCCACAAATATGTTGCTGTTGTCGTGCGGGTCCGCCGGCAGCAGCAGCATGCGGATTTCCGTTTCCAGTGCGCCGATACGGGCCTCGGCGGCTGCAATCTCCTCCTCGGCCATCTGCTGCATGCCGGGATCCGGGTCTTTCAGCATCTCCCCGGCGGAGGCAATATCATCACGGGTCTTGCAATAGGCGCGGAAACTGTTCACCAGCGGGGCAAGCTGCGCGTATTCCATCGACAGCTGCCGGTACCTGTCCTGGTCCTGTATCGTCTGTGCATCGGAGAGCAGGGCGCTGACTTCCGTGTGGCGCTCCTCGATGCTTTCGAGTTTGCTGAGTATCGATGGTTTCATTCAATGCGGCTGCGAGTCAGTCGCTGTTCCTGGGCCGGAACAGCGTGCGGACGGTCTCCAGCAGGGAGGTCTTGCCCTGCTCGGCGGCCTCGCGCAGGTTAACGCTCGGATCGTGGGCGAGCTTGTTGATGAGATTATGCGCCAGCAGCTCGATGACCTGCTGGGGATCCTCGCCGTTGGAAAGGCGCCGGCGCGCTCTCTTCAGCTCGTTCTCACCGATGGTCATGGCATGATCGCGGTAGGCGCAGATGGCGGGGACGGCGTCCAGCGAGTGCAGCCAGGTCATGAAGCGATCGACCTGCACATTAATGATTTCCTCGGCCTGTTCGGCCGCTTCCTGGCGCGACCGGAGGTTTTCCTCGATGACCTCCTTGAGGTTGTCGATAGTGTAGAGGTAGATGTCGTTGAGTTCGCCTACTCGCGGGTCGATGTCGGGGGGTACGGCAATGTCGACCATGAAGATCGGCCGGTGCTTGCGTCCGCGAATGGCGTCGCAGACCATCTCCCTGTCAAGGATAGGGTCCGGACTGCCAGTGGAGGAGATCACGATGTCGGCCTCGGCCAGGTGCGCGGGGATCTGGGAGAGTGTGATCCCGAAGCCGTCGAAATGGGCCGCCAGGTCGAGCGCGCGTTCGACCGTGCGATTGGCGATGATCATCTGGCCGATGCCGTGTTCATGCAGATGGCGGGCGGCCAGTTCAATGGTTTCGCCGGCGCCGATCAGCAGCGCCGTCTGCTTCTCGAACGATCCGAAGATTTGCCGCGCCAGGCTGACAGCCGCGAAGGCAACGGAAACCGGGCTCGCGCCGATCGCCGTGTCGGTGCGGATCTGCTTGGCGACCGAGAAGGTATGCTGGAACAGCCGGTTTCCCAACGTGGACAGCGCGCCCGCCTCGGTTGCCTGCTGATAGGTGTCCTTGATCTGCCCCAGGATCTGGGGTTCCCCGAGAATCATCGAATCCAGACCGGCGGCCACGCGCAGGATGTGACGCACGGCGTCTGCCTCCCAGTAGGCGTAGAGATGAGGTTCCAGGGAACCTTTCTCCAGCCCGTGAAACCGGCACAGCCAGTCGGTCAGTTCTTCCAGGCCCTCATCCTGCTTGGTGCAGTACAATTCGGTGCGGTTGCAGGTCGAGAGGATGGCCGCCTCGCGCACATTCTGCAGCGCCGTCAGCTCGCCCAGGGCGCGCGGAAGCTGCTCGACCGGAAACGCCACCTGCCCGCGGATATCCACGGGAGCCGTACGGTGATTGATTCCGAGAACCAGCAGGCGCATAACAGGGGCGATGATAAATGTCAGGGAAACGTAAAATTCTGCATGGTGGGGTGATTTAATACAAGCGGCACACGGTTTTGCCGTCGGACGCAGGCAACGGACGGGGCCGTGAGGATCGTCCTGCTGAAATTGCAACTAATTAAATAAACAAACTGCTAGAATGTCGCGCATGTATCTCGCTCCTTTCCCCGGGCCCGGCTTCCGGCCGCGCGCCTGGATGCTTATGTTGACGGTATCGGTCCTGACTGCCTGCGCCCAGTTCGGCGGCAAAGAGGCCGTGCGTCCTGTGCCACAGACGCCGGCAGAGACGACACCAGCCCGGACAACGCCAGCCCCCACGACGCCCGCCGAGGCACCGCCAGGCAAATCAGCGCAGGCGATACAGGAGCCCCTGACCCAGGAACTGTTGTTTGACATCCTGCTGGGTGAAATCGCCGGCCAGCGGGGGCGGCTTGATGTCTCGGCTCCTTATTACCTGCAGGCCGCGCTGAATTCAAACGACCCCCGGGTGTCCGAACGGGCCGTACAGATCGCCACGGTTGCCCACCGCTACGACATCGCCCTGAAAGCGGCGCGCCACTGGCTGGCGCTCGACAGCAGCAACGTCGAGGCGCGCAAGGTGGTGACGGCGCTGGCGCTGAAGATTGGCGACACGGACGAAGTGATCACGCAACTCGATTACCTCATCAGGACATCGGCGAGTCTGCAGGAGGGTTTTCAGCTCGCAACGGTTATTCTGGCGCAGCACGCCGACAAGACGACTGCCCTGGAGGCCATCGAAAAGCTTGCCGCCCGCTATCCCGACAGTGTCGACGCCCGGCTCGCGGTCAGCCGGATCGCCATTCTCGCCGAGGACCTGGATCGGGCGCAGATGGCAGTAGACCAGGCGCTGCGGCTGCAACCGGGCATGCCGCAGGCCCTGGTGCTGAAGGCCCAGATCCTGATCAGGCAGGACAGGAAACCACAGGCGCTGCAGCTCCTCGAGAAAGCGGCCACCCAGCAGCCGAAGAGCGCCGACCTGCGCCTGGCTTATGGACGGATGCTGCTCGACGCCGGCGACCTTGAGGCTGCCAGGGAGGAGTTCCGCGCCGTGGTGAAACTCTCTCCCGACAACACCGATGCGATTTATTCCCTGGCCTTGCTGGAGCTGGAAACCGGCCAGCTGGAGTCCGGTGAGCAGCACCTGAAGCAGCTGCTGGACGTGGAGGACAAGCGCCAGAGCGTTTATTACTACCTCGGTTATGCCGAGCAGGAAAGAGGCAATGTCGAGGCGGCGCTCGAGTGGTACGGCAAGGTCGATGAGGGGAGTGAATACTGGACTCAGGCCCGGCTACGCATGGCGAAGCTACTCGCCTCGCAGGGGCGGCTGGACGAGGTGCGCCGTGAGATGCAGTCGCTGCGCCGCAACAACCCGGAAAATGCCGTCGATTATTACCTGCTCGAAGGGCAGGTGCTCTCGGACCTGGGGATGAATCAGGAAGCCTATGCGCTTTACGCCGAAGCGCTGGCAAGCAATCCCGATGATGAGGACCTGCTCTATGCCCAGGCGCTGGTTGCCGAACAGCTCGATCGCGTCGACGAATCCATACAGTACATGCAGCGGATCCTGAAACAGGATCCGGACAATGTCAGGACGCTCAATGCCCTCGGCTACACACTCGCCGACAGAACCGACCGCTATGAAGAGGCGCGCAAGTACATCGAGAAAGCCTATGCGCAGAAACCGGACGATCCGGCGATCATTGACAGCATGGGCTGGGTGCAATACCGGCTCGGCAACCTGGAACAGGCGCGCCGCTATTTGCAGCAGGCCTATGACATGACCGGTGACAGCGAGATCGGCGCGCATCTCGGCGAGGTCATGTGGATGCAGGGCGACCGGGCTGGCGCCCGCCGGGTGTGGCAGGAATCCCTCGAGAACGCACCCGACAATGCGGTTATCAAGGACGTCATCAACCGTTTCACGCCGTGAGCGCACCCGGCCCGCCTTTCTCTCCGGGGCTTTACGGTTTGCTTCTGTTGCTGGCCCTGACGGGTTGTGCCACCCACCCCGCACGCGAGCCCGCACCCACCGTGCTCGACCTCTCCTCGCCGCGTTACGCTATCTGGCAGCTCAAGGGCCGGGTTTCGCTGATCAAGGGCGAGCAGGGCTGGCATGCCAGCCTGAACTGGCGTGAAGACGCCGGGCGTTACCGCCTGGATCTGAGCGGCCCGCTGGGACAGGGCGCGGTGCGCATCGAAGGCGACGACACCAGCGTCCGGCTGCAGACCGCCGACGGGCGGGAGTACGTCTCGCGGAATGCGGATGCTCTGGTGCAGACGGTGACCGGCTGGCAGTTTCCGGTGGCCGGGATTCGCTACTGGGTGCGGGGTGTCCCGGTGCCGGGGGAGCGAGCCGTGGTCGATACCGACGCCAGCGGGCGGCTGGTTCACCTGGTGCAATCCGGCTGGGATATCCGCTATGAGCGTTTTCAGGACCTGGAGGGACGCGCCTGGCCGACCCGCCTGCGCCTGACGGCGGATGACGTCAGTGTGCTTCTCGTGGTGCATGAGTGGACGCTGGGGGATGCCCCGGCCGACGTTGCACCGAAGGCGGCATCCGCCCCGTCGCCATGAGCGGGGTGTCGATCCCGGCCGGTGCGCAGGGTCCCTGGCCGGCGCCGGCCAAGCTCAACCTGTTCCTGCACATCACCGGCCGGCGCGATGACGGCTACCATAACCTGCAGACCGTATTCCAGTTTCTGGATATTGCCGATCAGCTGTTTTTTGTCCTCCGCACGGACGACGCTATTCACTGTTTCGGCGGCCCTCCGGAGATTCCCCCGGAGGCGGAGCTTTGCGTGCGCGCCGCCCGATTGCTTCAGAAGGCGGCGGGCATCCGCACGGGTGTTGATATCTATAATGAAAAGCGTCTGCCCGCCGGCGCCGGCCTGGGCGGGGGAAGCTCGGATGCCGCCACGACGCTGTGGGTGCTGAACCGGCTGTGGGCGGCGGGACTGGACGCGACGGCGCTGGCCGATCTGGGGCTGCGACTGGGCGCCGATGTGCCGGTGTTTGTTTTCGGCCGGTCGGCCTGGGCGGAAGGGGTGGGGGAAGTCCTGACGCCCATCGATCCGCCCGAGTGCTGGTATCTGGTGGTCAACCCGGCGGTAAATGTATCAACAGCCGCCGTTTTCTCCGACCCTGAATTGACACGGGACAGCCCACGGATGACAATAGCCGACTTTGTTTCGGGCGGCGGTCATAATGACTGCGAGGCGGTTGTCAGACACCGCTACCCGGGGGTGGCCGCGGCGCTGGACTGGCTGAACCGGTTTTCTCCGGCGCGCATGACAGGTACCGGCGCGTGTGTTTTCGCGGCCTTTACCACGCAAACCGAAGCAGAGGCGGTCGGGCGGCAACTTCCCGGCGGCTGGACCGGTTTTATCGCCCGCGGGGTGAACCGTTCTCCCCTGCACGAGGTGACGGAACAGTCCTGCGACGGAAGTACACGAGCGTCGCCTTGACGGATTATTGGGACGTCGCCAAGTGGTAAGGCACGGGGTTTTGATCCCCGCATTCGCAGGTTCGAATCCTGCCGTCCCAGCCAACACGGCCAGCGCCGCAGGCGCTGGTTTAAAGCAGGTGGTCGGCGGGATGAGAACCTCAAGGTTCGACCCGAGCGCGGCAGCGCGAGAGAACGGCGGGAGCGCAGCGGACGCCGGCCCCGCAGGGGCGAGGGCCGCAGGTCCGGGTAATCCTGCCGTCCCAGCCAGCACGGCCAGCTCCGCAGGCCCGGGACCGGGTATTGTGATGATGGCCGGTAACAACAGCCGTTTTCGTCAACTACGAAACTGAGTCGATTATGAGTGGTTTACCTGCGACCGATTCCGATCCCCGGATGATGGTGTTTACGGGAAACGCGAACCCCAAGCTGGCGCAGGACATTGTGAACCAGCTGCGCCTGAACCTTGGAAACGCGGTCGTCGGCCGCTTCAGTGACGCGGAGGTCCATGTCGAACTCATGGAGAACGTGCGCGGCCGGGACGTGTTTGTCGTTCAGCCGACGTGTGCGCCGACCAACGACAACCTGATGGAGCTGCTGGTGATCATCGACGCCCTGCGCCGCTCCTCGGCGTGGCGTATCACCGCCGTGATCCCGTACTTCGGCTACGCACGTCAGGACCGCCGCCCGCGCTCGGCGCGGGTGCCGATAACGGCCAAGCTGGTGGCCCAGATGATCGGTACCGTGAAGACCGATCGGGTGCTGACGGTGGATCTGCACTCCGACCAGATCCAGGGATTTTTCGATATCCCGGTGGACAATGTCTACGCCTCGCCGATCCTGCTGGGCGATATCTGGCGGCAGAAATATCCGAATCTGGTGGTGGTTTCGCCGGACGTCGGCGGTGTAGTCAGGGCGCGCGCCCTGGCCAAGCGGCTGGATGACGCTGACCTGGCCATCATCGACAAACGGCGGCCCAAGCCGAACGTGTCCAAGGTGATGAACATTATCGGTGAAGTCGAGGGTCGCAGCTGCGTCATGGTCGATGACCTGGTCGATACCGCCGGGACCCTGTGCCGGGCTGCCGAGGCCCTGAAGCGCGAAGGAGCGCAGCGGGTGGTGGCCTACTGCACCCACCCGGTGCTTTCCGGCAAGGCGGTGCGGAATATCGAGGCATCGGTTCTCGATGAACTGGTGGTGACCGATACCATCCCGCTGTCGGAGAGTGCGCAGGCCTGCGGGCGCATCCGCCAGCTGAGCATTGCCGCCATGCTGGCGGAGACCATGCGCCGTGTCAGCATGGAGGAGTCCGTCAGTTCCCTGTATATGGACTGAATCTGGACTGATACAAGGTTAACCGCGGATTCGTCCCTGTTGGTGACGGCTCTGCATCCTGTCTTCACCTGGTCGCGGGTGAAGACGATACCAGCGCCGCGAGGCGTTTTTTTCCGGAGATGAAACATGGCTGTCAGCTTTGAACTCAATGCGGAGCCGCGCAATGACACGGGTAAGGGTGCGAGCCGCCGCCTGCGTCGTGCCGGCAAGGTGCCCGCCATCCTGTATGGCGTGACGAACAACCCCGGGCGCTCACCCTGAACCAGAACGAGGTACTGCGTAACCTGGATCATGAGGCCTTTTATTCCCATGTCCTCACCATCAATGTCGGTGGCACGGGCACGCGTGCGGTCCTGCGTGACCTGCAGCGCCATCCCAGCAAGCCGACTATCCTTCATGTCGATCTGCTGCGCGTCAACGCAACCGAGACGCTGCGCATGCACGTGCCGCTGCACTTTATGGGCGAAGACATCGCACCGGGCGTCAAACTCGGCGGCGGCATGGTGATGCACGAACTGATCGAGGTGGAAGTCGAGTGTCTGCCACAGGATCTGCCGGAATACATCGAGGTGGACGTCTCCGGTTTGCATCTGGGCGAGTCGCTGCACCTCTCCGACCTGAAGGTCCCGCAGGGCCTGACGCTGGTCGAACTGGCACGTGGCGAGGACCACGATCTGGGCGTGGTCTCGATTCATGCCCGCCGTGGCGGTGGAGATGAAGAAGAAACCGCTCCTCCGGCCCCCGAGGCCGGAAACGCCCCCGAAGGTTCAAGCGATTAAGCCTTGGCGGTCATACGGCTCATTGCCGGGCTGGGCAATCCCGGAGCCAAGTACGAACAGACCCGGCATAACGCCGGGTTCTGGTTTGTGGACGAGGTTGCGCGCCGCTATGCGGGGCAGTTCCGCGCCGAGGCCCGTTTCGGGAGCGAGGTGGCCGGTTGCCTCATCGACGGGCAGGAGTGCCGCCTGCAGAAGCCGCAGGAGTTCATGAACCGCAGCGGCCGGCCGGTGGCTGCACTCGCTGAGTATTACCGGATTCCGCCACCCGCCATCCTCGTGGTGCACGATGATCTCGACCTGCCGCCCGGCACGGCGCGACTCAAGCAGGACGGCGGCCACGGCGGGCACAACGGTTTGCGCGACCTGATCCCCGGCCTCGGCGGCAATGACTTCCTGCGCCTGCGCATCGGCATCGGGCACCCCGGCCACCGCGACGATGTGGTCGGGTACGTGCTGAAACCCGCGGCACGGGAAGAACGGGCGGCTATCGAGGCAGCCATCGAGGCGGCGCTCGGCGTCTTGCCCGATGTCGTCGCCGGCAACCTGGATGCTGCGATGAAGGCATTGCATACCGCCAGGCAGAGTCCATCCTGAAAGAAATAATTTACCGCAGAGTCGCCGGGAACGCAGAGTGTCCAATTGTTTTCGTTAAAAAAACTTCATGCATTGCATTACTTCCTGCATGACCCAGGCCAGTCTCTCGGCCGGTTCCCGGTCTCATCTTCTCCATGCCGTCGTGCATCCCTGCGGTAAAAAAAGAGTGTTTTATGGACGGACCCTGTGTAGGGTGCGCCATGCTCACCAGGAGGTTTTTAAAACATTAACGGTGCGCATGGCGCACCCTACGGGATATCTATGAGCGTTAAATGCGGCATCGTCGGCCTGCCCAACGTCGGCAAGTCCACCCTGTTCAATGCCCTCACCGAGGCGGGCATCCAGGCGGAGAACTACCCGTTCTGCACCATCGATCCGAATGTCGGCATCGTGCCGGTGCCCGACCCGCGCCTTGACCGGCTGGCGGAGATCGCCAGGCCCCGGAAGGTTCTGCACACCACCATGGAATTCGTCGACATCGCCGGGCTGGTGGCCGGGGCCTCGAAAGGCGAGGGCCTGGGCAACAAGTTCCTCGCCAACATCCGCGAGACCGATGCCATCTGTCACGTGGTGCGCTGTTTCGAGGACGAAAACGTGGTGCATGTCAGCGGGCGTGTCGATCCGGTGGGCGATATCGAGGTCATCAACACCGAACTGGCGCTGGCTGACCTGGAGACCGTGGAGAAGGGTATCAACCGCGCCGCCAGGGCCGCGAAGAGCGGGGATAAGGAGGCGCGTTCACGGCTGGCCCTGCTCGAGACGGTGCGAGAGCATCTCGACACCGGACGCCTGGTCATCAGCATGGGCCTGGACGCGGAACAGCAGCAGGGCATTTACGACCTGCACCTGCTGACCGCCAAACCGGTGATGTATGTCGCCAATGTCCGGGAGGGCGGATTCGATAACAACCCCTACCTGGAAGCGGTGCGGAGGATCGCCCGCGAGCAGGGGTCCGAAATGGTCACCGTGTGCGCGTCCATCGAGGCCGAACTGGTCGAACTGGAAGCCGCCGAACGCAAGGACTATCTCGACGAACTGGGTATCTCGGAACCGGGTCTCAACCGCGTGATCCGCGCCGGTTACAAATTGCTTGGCCTGCAGACCTATTTCACCGTGGGTCCCAAGGAGGTGCGCGCCTGGACGGTGAAAATCGGCGCCACCGCCCCGCAGGCCGCGGGCGTGATCCACACCGATTTCGAGAAGGGTTTCATCCGCGCCGAGGTGGTCTCCTACGAGGACTTCATCGCCTGCAACGGCGAGCACGGCGCCAGGGAAGCCGGCAAGCTGCGACTCGAAGGCAAGGACTACATCGTCAAGGACGGCGACGTCATGCACTTCCGTTTCAACGTGTAGGCGCGCGCTTGCCCGCGAACAACCCGCGGACTGTCCGGAATTCGCAGGCCGCGCATTCACCTGAAGCGCCGGGAGAACTTGTCCCGGCACGTCAAAATCGGGTAATCTAGCGCCCCTTCACGGCTACGTAGCTCAGCTGGTTAGAGCACAGCACTCATAATGCTGGGGTCGGTGGTTCAAGTCCACCCGTAGCCACCAAAATAGTCTTTTTAAATCAGGCCATTACGGTGGCGTCTGAACGGCTAGGCTCTGCGCAGTACCACCAGTTCGGGACTTTTTCGGGACTTTTGCCTGCACACCCGGTTGGCGGCCTCGATGAGGTTCTGTAACTCCGCCGCCGAGTAGTGCGTAGTAATGCGCCCCGACTTGTGTCCCAGCAGATCCTGACGGTCCTCGAATGACACACCGGCTGCTCGCAAGCGACGTCCGAAGGTGTGTTTCAGGTCATGAACCCGTATTGTCCGCAAACCTTCCGGGCAATCTCGACCAAACACCTTTGGGTGCTGCTCCGCCGCCAGCTGTCGGCTCCGCTTCCATGCGGTGTTGTGCATCCGCGTGATCCGGTGTCCGCGATAGGTGAATACAAACTCGGGATCACTCCCGCGCTGCTCAGTAATCACGGATTGGGCCACTTCGTTTAACACCACCAACCGTTCACTGCCGTTCTTTACTTGCACATCCGGGATAATGAAGACCGAGGTCTCCATCTCC
>Ga0210144_1001101_pt1 | contig 11814 bp, 12 predicted proteins | sample Muzzi_PWA_D2_FD_185532 | JGI IMG/M metagenome (GOLD analysis project Ga0210144, IMG submission 185532) | Wetland microbial communities from San Francisco Bay, California, USA, that impact long-term carbon sequestration - Muzzi_PWA_D2 (SPAdes) | ecosystem: Environmental > Aquatic > Marine >...
GGGGCAAAGCCCTGGGCCAGCGCCTCCCGATACAGCGCGTCATTGGCGAAGCGGTCGAGCAGCGGGCCGACGACCGGCGAGAGATACAGCCTGGTCAGCCTATCGAATGCGGCGGTCCCCGCCGGCGGCGTGTCGATCAGGACGATCTTCTCGATTCGGTCGGGCTGCGCCTCGGCGAGCGCCGTCGCCACCTCGCCGCCCATCGAATGGCCGATCACGACGACCTTGCCGGCTTCTTGCGCGTCGAGCACGGCCGCCACCAGCGCCGCCTGACGCTCGATCGAGTAGCCGCGCTGCGGCGCCTCCGTGCCGCCGTGGCCGATCAGGTCGAGGCGGATGACGCGATGGTCCTCGGCAAGCCGCGGCGCGATTTCGTCCCACCAGTCGAGGGCGGCACCGAAACCGTGGATCATGACGATGGTCGGGCCATCGCCCTCGACCAGCACATTCGCCGGCACCACGCCGGTGTCGAGCAGGCTGCCGCCATCGCGGGCGACGGCGGCGCGGGTCGTCCGGTCGACCAGGAAGGCGTTGACCAACAGGACAGCCACGGCGAGCACCACGGCGAATGCTGAGATGGCAATCCAGCGTCGGCGGGGCCGCGGCCGGGTCATCCCGGGGCCATCGTGGGCCACGGAGATCAGTTGCCCGTCCGGAAGGGGTTGCGCCGCTCCGTGTCGTTGCCGGGTTGTCCCTCGATGACGACGTCGACGTCGGTCAGCGTGAGATGCTTGATCAGGTCGAGAACCGTCCCTTTGGCGTATTCCGGCAGCGCGCATCCCACGTCGATCAGGTCGGCTCCATAAACCGTCTTCTCGTCGATGGTGGCCTTGGTTTCGCCGGCCTGCCCCATGGCATAGCCGAAGGCGAACATCACGATGTTCTGGCGCTGGTCGGCGCTGATCAGGCGGACGCCGATCGCCTTGTCGGTCGCCGAATAGTCGGCGCAGGTGAGGGTCAGCGGGTCGATGTCCGATGTGGCTGCCGCCGGCGCCGTCATCGCCGCCAACCCGACCAAAGCCGCCAACACACCTCTCATCACCCGCCCTCCCTCAATCGATCTTGCTCTCGTCGCGATACATCACCTTGTGCCGCTGTTCGCGCACCCATGCCTCGATCTCTTCCGGCGTCATATAGTTTCTCATGTCGAAACGGTCGCGACTGACGATGTCGGCGAGCGCCTTCTTCCAGCGCTTGTAGGGCGCCTTCGACGGCTTGCCGAACGCCATGATGTCGATCACCGACAGATCGTCCGGAATGCCGAGCAGCGGCTTCAGCGCCTTTTGCGCGTCTTCCTGACCGATGGCGGTCACCCACCAGACGCCATAGCCGAGCGACGCCGCGGCAAGGTGGGCCGACATGGTGGCGGCGGCGACACTTTGTAGAAGGATGCGCTCGGCGTTCTCCTGGTATTGCCGGTCGAGGTCGGAGCCGTCATTGAGGACGGGAAAGGCGCGGGTGAAACGGAAGTCGGCAACCACGACGATGAGGCCGGGGGCCGTCGCCAGGCCGCGATAGTCGGGCGTCGGGAACTTCATCTTCATCTTGGCCCGTCGGCGCTGCTCGCCGACGAAATAGTCGGCGATCGCCTTCTTCAGCTCCGGCTTGGTGACGACGATGAAATGCCAGGGCTGGGCGTTGGCGCCGGATGGCGCGTGGCGAGCCGCCTCGAGGATCATCTCGACATGCTCGTCGGGGATCGGCTCGTCGCGGAATTCGCGTGAGGTCATCCGGTTGCGGGCGATATCGAGGAAGGTGTCGAAGCGGCTGATGTCCGGCGTCAGGGTCTTGATCGGCTCGATCATCGGAAACGTCCTCTCGCGTGCCGTCGAGGATAGGCGGGCGGCGGCGGCGGCAGCAAGGTCGCTGACGCCGCAGCGACGCTTTACGCCTGCACGTAGGCCGAGGGACCGCGCACGTTTTCGTCGATGTGGAGCTTCTGGAACAAGGACGGCATCGCCCGCTCGGCGCAGTCGGTGCGCGGGCAGGTCCGGCACGACACGCCGATTGGCGTGGCGATCTGCGGATCGGCAAGGTTGAGCCCGTCGGCATAGACGATCTCGCCGGCGTGGCGGACGTCGCAGCCGAGGCCGATGGCGCGCTGGCCGACACGGTGCGGCAGGCCGCTGGTCGGCGAGAACGCCGTCGCCCGGCCGGTGGTGCGGGCAACGCAGAAGAAGGTGCTGCCGTCCGGCATGCGCGACAGCTGCACCCGCAGCATCCCCGGCGTCGAGAAGGCGTCGTAGACGTTCCACCGCGGGCAGGCGGCGCCGAAGCGGGCGATATGGATGCCGGAGGCCGAGAACCGCTTCGAGATGTTGCCGGCGATGTCGACGCGGATGAAGTGGAACGGCACCCCCTCTTGGCCCGGGCGACGAAGGGTCGTCAGCCGGTGACAGACCTGCTCAAACGAGACGCCGAAGCGGTTCTTGAGAATGTCGATGTCGTAGCGGGTGTCCTTGGCTGCGTCAGCGAAGAGGCGATAGGGCATCATCACCGCGGCCGCGAAGTAGTTGGCGAGCGCCGTGCGCATCAGGGCTTCGGCGTCGCTCGAGGAGAAGCCGCCCGCCGCGGTGATCCGGTCGAGCACGGCGTGATGGCCGAGATAGGCGATCTGGTGGGCGATCTGGAAGACGCGACTGGCCGGCGGCAGCATCTCGGAAATCTCCAGCCGCCGTGCGAGCTGGTCGTAGCGGCGTGAGCGTCCCTTCATGGCGTCGGCAGGACGAATCGCCACCTCGGTGGCATAGCGCTGCCTGAGGACGTCGATCAGTCCCTGATGGAGGGTGTGCACCGACAGCTCGTTCTCCAGCCACAGGCGCTCGGCCGCCTCTTCCAGCTCGGAGAAATAGTTGAGGCGCTTCTGGATGCACTCGGTCACCTCCTCCGACGGGATCGACACCGGCGGTGCCTCGCTGGCGTCCTCGCCGGCGCTGCTCGTCGCGTCGGCCGGCAGGTGGCGGCGATAGGCCTCGTAGAGGTCGATGACCGCGCGGCCGACCGCCGGCAGCAGCGACACCAGTTCCTGCACGTCCGTGTTCTTGACCTCGGCCCCCTCGAAGATCGGGTCGGAGAACGCTTCCATCAGCTCCAGCGACAGCCGCTGGTCGGTGTCGGTGGTGAAGTCCTGAAGATCGACGTGGAAGCGTTCGACCAGCTTGAGGAGCACGCGCACGGTGACCGGCCGCTGGTTGCTTTCCAGAAGCGTCAGATAGCTGGCGCTGATGCCGAGCTCCCGGGCCATCTGAGCCTGGGTGAGCCGGTTCTCCTGGCGCAACCGCCTGAGCCGGCCGCCGATCCGCATTGCCTTCATGGGACTCTCCTTACAAAAATCACAAACTGACAAAGTCAATCTGTAACGAAGTTGACAGTATTCCTGATTTCAGCGCGATTTCAGGTATTTATTGACCAACACCGTTTGTCAAGTGTAGCTCGACTCCTTGTCAACACAAGGGAGACGGCAATGAGTACCCCACCCGACCGATTCAAGGGCATCCGCCGCGACTTCTCGCCGGACGACGTCAACCGGCTGCGCGGCACGGTCCACATCGAGCACAGCCTCGCCCGCCTCGGCGCCGAGCGCCTGTGGCAGCTTCTGCGCACACGGCCCTTCGTCCGCACCCTCGGCGCCCTCACCGGCAACCAGGCGATGCAGCAGGTGAAGGCCGGCCTCGAGGCGATTTATCTGTCCGGGTGGCAGGTTGCCGCCGATGCCAACAACGCCGGCGAGATGTATCCCGACCAGTCGCTCTATCCGGCGTCGTCGGTGCCCGAGGTCGTCCGCCGCATCAACAAGACGCTCTTGCGCGCCGACCAGATCGGCCGGTTGGAGGGCAACGATTCGACCTACTGGATGGCGCCGATCGTCGCCGACGCCGAGGCCGGGTTCGGCGGCCCGCTCAATGCCTTCGAGTTGATGAAGGCGATGATCGAGGCGGGCGCTGCCGGCGTCCACTTCGAGGACCAGCTGGCGTCCGAGAAGAAGTGCGGCCATCTCGGCGGCAAGGTGCTGGTGCCCACCCAGACCTTCATCCGCACCCTCAACGCGGCGCGCCTCGCCGCCGACGTCAGCGGCATCAACACCATCCTCATGGCCCGCACCGACGCCCATTCGGCGACGCTGATCACCAGCGACATCGACGAGCGCGACGCGGCATGGATTTCCGGCGAGCGGACGCCCGAGGGCTTCTACAAGTTGAAGCAGGGCAGCACCCACTCGGTCGAGCACGCCATCGCGCGGAGCCTGTCCTACGCGCCCTACGCCGATCTCCTGTGGTGGGAGACCTCGGAGCCCGATCTCGGCGAGGCGCGGGAATTCGCCGAAGAGATCCATCGCCAGTTCCCCGGCAAGCTCTTCGCCTACAACTGCTCGCCGTCATTCAACTGGCGCGCCAAGCTCGACGAGGCGACGACCCGCAGCTTCCAGGAGCAGCTCGCCGAAATGGGCTACCGCTTCCAGTTCGTCACGCTCGCCGGCTTCCATGCTCTGAACCTGTCGATGTTCGAGCTCGCCAGCGGTTACGCCGAACGCGGCATGGCCGCCTACTCCGAGCTGCAGCAGCGCGAGTTCCAGGCGCAGGATCAGGGCTTCACCGCGGTGCGCCACCAGCGCGAGGTCGGGACGTCCTATTTCGATGCCGTCGCCATGGCGATCTCGGGCGGCCAGTCGTCGACGACGGCAATGGCGGGATCGACCGAGTCGGAGCAGTTCGAGCGGTCTGCCGAGCCGACGGCGGCCTGAGCCGACACGGCATCCACGATCGACAAGGAGAAGGATCATGCACGAGGAATTCTGGGTTGTCGGCGGACGCTACCGTGACACGAGCTTCACGGCGTTGGAGGACGGGAATGCAGAGGCTTACGGTCCCTTCGCCCGCTATGAAGACGCCCTGCGCTCGTGGTCCGACCGCAGCAACGGCACCCGCTCGTTTGCTTCGGTGCGCTACTCGATCGTGGTAACCGCGCGGGCGCGCGCGGCCTAGGAGGAGGGCCGCGCAAAGCCAACACCCGCGCGCCGCGGCGGCTTGCCTCCAGAGGGGCGGCCGCCGCGCTTACCCGTCCGGGCGTCTATTTCGCGTTGATGGGCGTCTCCTGATACAGCTGCTGCAGCCACTTGCCGTCCTGCTTCAGCCAGATCTCGGAGACGAAGACCCGCGGCGGCAGCGGCTTGTCCTCGAAGGTTCCCCGGAACGAGTTCTCGAAGGTGATCTGGGCGGCGTCCGGACCGAGCACCGTCACCACCGGGTCGGTGAAGTCGAAATACTCCGCCTTGAAATCGTTGATCGTGTCGATCTGCTCCTCGGTGTCGAACGGCCTTCCGTAGTAGCTGCTGACGCCGATGTGGTCGGCCGTGACCATGCTTTCGATGGTGTTGACGTCCTGCGCCGCGAAAGCATCGTTCAGCTTGTACATGGCTGCCTTGATCTCGGCGGCCACCGACGCGTCGTCGGCGCTTGCCGGGAGCGCCTGGATCAGAATCGCGGCGCCTGCCGCCACGATGATCTGATGGAGCTGCATTGAACTTCCTCCTCTCATGGGATCAGTCTTGACTGCCGGTGATCGGCGTCTCCTGATAGAGCCGTTGCCGCCACTCGCCGTCCTGCTTCACCCAGATCTGGGAGACGAATACCCGGGGTGACAGGGGCTTGCCGGCATAGGTTCCCTGTTTGGAATTCTCGTAGGTGACAAGCACTGCCGTCCCACCCAGCGCCTTGACCTGAGTGGGAGCGAACGCCGATCTGATCGCCTTGTATTGGTCGAGCGTGGGCAGCCGCTCTGCGAAAGTGGTCGGCTTCCCGTAGACAGGGATCACCGCGATCTGGTCTGCCGTGATCATCGTCTCGATCTTGGCCGTGTCGCGGTCGGCGAAGGCCTGATTGAGCTCGTTCACGCGGGCTTTGATTTCGGCGGTCAGCGCCGCGTCGTCGGCCCAGGCTCCGGAAGCCGGAAGAACGCCGATGAAAAGCAAAGCCAGCACGGCAATCCGCAACCGCATCGTTCCTGTCTCCCGTTTCACCAACCCTTGTCCCTCGGGGCGCATCCGAAAGGGGCGTCACCGCACCGACCGTGAGATTATGGGCCGTCGACCACCGTCTCCTGATAGACCTTCTCCAGCCATTTGCCGTCCATCTTCACCCAGAGTTCCGATGCGAAGACCCGCTCCGGCAGGGGTTCTCCGCGAAACGTGCCATGGAGCGACTCTTCATAGCTGACGTACGCGCCCTCGTTGCCGAACATCGTGATCTCGGGCTCGCTGATGTCGGAGAAGGTGACCTTCAGGTCGGGCAGGGACGCGATCTGCTCGTCCAGACCAACCGGGCCGCCATAGACATGGGTCACAGCGATGTGGTCCGCGGTCATCAGGCCGCGGATCTTCTCGGCGTCCTGGGCGGAAAAAGCGGCATCGATCTCGGCGCGCGCCGCCTTGAGATCGGCAAGCTCATCGGAGAAGGCCGGTATGGCCTGAGCCGTCAGGACCGCGAAAACGGCGGCAGTCGTGGCGATGATGCGCATGATGGTCCTCCCTCGCAATCGGTCAGCCGATTTCAGGGACGATACCCACAAGCCGCGAAGGATGTAAGACAGCCGGCGGATTGCGGTTTGGCGTGCCCTTAACGGAGCGTTTATCCCTTCGTCGCCCGCTTCAGGATTTCGCGCTTGAGCGCCTCGACCTCGAGTGCGGCCAGGCCCGACGGCTCGGTTTCGAGCGCCGTGCTCCCCATCCCCATGCTCGACGGGAAGGCGACCCGGTTGCCGAGCTGGGTGCGGGCGACGGCGTAGCCGAGTTCGCGGGTCGCCTGCTCCATCTCCGCGCTGAGCAGGGCGCGGCGGACGACGCGGTTGAGCACGAGCAGCGTCTCGTTGCCCTCTTTGGCGACCATCTCCAGCGTCGGATCAGTGGCCCACAAGTCGACCGGCGTCGGCTGCAGCGGCACGACGACGAGGTCGGCGATCTCGATCGCCGGGCGCATCTCGATGTCGGATTTCGGCGGCGTGTCGACGATCACGAAGTCGTGGTGACGAGCGAGGTTGCGCGCCTCGCGGCGCGCGCCCCAACCGCTCGCCGTTCGGAATTCGAGGTCGATCCCCTCCTCGCCGAGCCGCTCCTCGCGCCGCTCGAACCATTCGCCGAGGCTTCCCTGGGGATCGACGTCGACGATCGCCACCGATTTCCTGCCGAGAGCAAGCGCGGCGGCGAGGTGGGCGGCGACCGTCGTCTTGCCGGAGCCGCCCTTTTGTTGGGCAAGAGTGATGATGACGCCTGGCATGATTGTCTTCTCCGTGATGCTCGCAAAGCCACGATGACGGGCGAGCCCAATCCCGCGATCCCGCCATGCAAGCGCCCCGCCAAGACGGCGACCGCGGGTCAGCCGCCGCAATAGCAGGTCTGAAATGACGGCGAATCGAGATGACCGATGGCGCAGGAATAGGCCGACAGCGTGTCTTCATCGAGCGCACCATGGCCGACATTGTAGAACCGGCGGAATTTGTCCTGGGTCGCGCCGGGTGCCGCCAGCTCCTTCCAGATCGCGGCGATCGCCTCGACCGAATAGCGCGGCTGACCGTAGGCCTCGGTGAAGGTGTATTCCTTCTGCCAGACGCCGGGCGTCGACGTCGAGGCGTCGGCGAGATTGGCGAGATAGATCGTCGTGTAGTCGGTCGGTTCGCCTGACGTCCCGTCATAGCGCCACAGCTGGAATCCGGGGTTCTGGTCGTAAATCGGGCTGATCCCCGGCGGCACCTTGTCGGCCTGGATCGGATGCCCGTCCGTGCCAAGGAGCAGGCGATAGGTGTCGTGATGGACATGGCCGGAAAAGCTCGTGTCGACCGTGTCCGCGTAGGTACGCATCAGGTCGAGGAAGCGCGCGGCAAATGTTTCCCTGAAGAAGGGGACAGTCTTGGCGGCACAGGTGTCAGCCTTGGCATGGATCGTCGAGTATGGGTCGATTCCCCACGGGATATGGTGGACCAGCCACACCTTGCCGCTCACCGCCTTCTGTTCTGCCAGACGGTCGGCCACCCACGTCAATTCCGCCTCCCCCGCGTCGATCCCGTCCTTGCCGCAGGCATCCTGGTACTTGGCCGACCACAGGACGTCGTTGACGACCAGCACCAGCGTGTTGTCGAGGGTGGGGTGGCGCATGGCGTAGTAGCCGCCGGCCGCGTAGGTCGTATCGAAATCCGCCGTGACGAGATCGGCGCCGGCGAGGCGGCGGATCGTGTCGCGGGTCAGGGCAAGGTAGCTGCCGCCGGGCTCGATCTCATAGTCGCCGCAGGCCGAATCGTTGTTGCCAAGGGCGATGATCACCGGCTTGCCGTCAAACACCGCCCCGAGCCGATCGGCGACGAAGATCGCCGTATCGGCGGCAAAGCGGCGAACGGCGTCCGAGGTCGTCGGCGCCGCGAGGGCGGCCGCGGCGTTCTTCTCGAACTCGTGCGAAAGAAGATCGCCCGGCACGACAACGAAGTCGGCATCGGCCGCATGCGCCGACAGGGCGGCAAGCGACGAGGCAAGCAGGGCATGGTTGGTGTCCTTGCCGTAGGGCGAGAAAGCTTGGTCGGCGGCGTCGGAGAAATGGGATGCCCAGTCGGCCGGATCGACATCCGCCAGCTCCTTGGCCAGTCCCGGCGGGTCGAACGGGTCGAAGTGGAAGTCAGAAACGAGGACGAAGGTGCCGTCGGCGGCATGCGCTGCCGCGATCATTTGCAATGACCACAGAAGCGAGAGCGCGATGACTGTCGATCGAACAGCGTGCACGGCTCCGGTCATGGCGATCTCCCCGTTCGTCGCTGTGAGACTGCGCCGCCCGCCCGGTTCGCGCAACGGGGATCATTCCTGCAGCTTGGCGAAGTTGGCCGCGGCGACCACCTGCCAGCCGTCGGGCGTCACCCTGAACACGATCAGATGAGGAAAGACGCTCTCGGCCTTCTTGCCGTCGACATGTTCCTCGATCTGCAGTCGCAGGCTGACCACCACGATGTCGCCGTTCCGCGACGCGATCACGTTGCTGAAGACGGGCTTGCTCTCAATTCGCGGAATGCTCCGCGCCAGGTAATCTTCCTTGTTATAGACGGCGCCGTCGGAGCGCACGATCTGGAACTCGGGCGCAAGGAACGGCCTGACCTTTTCGTCGTCGCCCGACGCTAGGGCATCGAAGACTTTCGTCAGCGCCTCCCGCGCCTGGCTCTCGAGACCGGAGTCCTGCGCGGCGACCGCCATCGTGCCCGGGCCACAGAGCAAGGCGGCGACGAAAAGGCCGGCCCACAGCCGGCGGTATCCGCTTGCACCCGTGCGCACCATTCTCTTCGCTCCCTCTACGTCGTGGCCGGATTTCGCTCACTCTGCCCGCCAGCGACAGCTGCCGCAACCGTCGTTTCTCCTCGCCCGGCGAACCGCTATAAACGACACGCATCTGGGAGAATCGTCATGACCACCTGGATCGTGATTGCCGTCATCGCCATCGTCGTGGTCTACGGCATCATCCTGTTCAACCGCCTCGTCAAATCGCGGCAGATGGCGGGGGAGGGCTGGAGCGGCATCGACGTGCAGCTCAAGCGCCGCGCCGACCTGGTGCCCAACCTGGTCAGCACGGTGAAGGGCTACGCCGCCCATGAGCGTCAGGTCCTGGAGCAGGCGACCGAGCTGCGGGCCGCGGCCGGCCAGGTGCCCGAAGGCGACGTCGCTGCCCGCGCCCGGGCGGAGGGGGAGCTTTCGGCCGCCATCGGCCGGCTGATGGCGCTCGCCGAGGCCTATCCGGACCTCAAGGCGAGCGACAATTTCCTTGACCTGCAGCAGCAGCTGGCGACCATCGAGGACGAGATCCAGATGGCCCGCCGCTATTACAACGGCGCCACGCGCAATCTGAACGTGCTGGTCCAGTCGTTTCCGAGCAACCTGGTTGCCGGACTGTTCGGCTTCCGTCAGCGGGAGTTTTTCGAGATCGCCGATGCCGACCGGGCGGTACCCGAGGTCGCCTTCAAGGGAGCCGCCTCGTGAAGCGGTTCGCGCTCGCGCTTGCGCTCATCGGCTTCCTCACCACGCCGGCGCTTTGCGCGGAAGAGATCGACGGCTTCGACGCGGCGGTCATCGTCCAGCCGGACGGTGTCCTCGACGTAACCGAGACGATCCGCGTCAAGGCGGAGGGGTACCAGATCCGCCACGGCATTTTCCGTGACTTCCCGCTGACCTTCGTCGACGACAACGATCAGGTCCATCGCGTCAGCTTCGCCATTCGCGACATCACCCGCGACGGCAAGCCCGAGCCCTATCACACGGCGAGCAACCAGGACGGCATCCGCATCTATATCGGCGATGGTAACATCCTGCTCGATCCCGGCACCTACACCTACCGCATCCGCTACGAGACCGGCCGCCAGATCCGCTTCCTTCCCGACCACACGGAGCTGTTCTGGAACGTGACCGGCAACGACTGGGCGTTTCCCATCCTCAAGGCCACGGCGCTGTTCACGCTGCCTGACAATCAGCCGCCGGTACGCTGGACCGCCTACACTGGCCGCTATGGCGAGCGCGGCGACACCTATGACGGTGAGGTCACCGCCGACGGCCAGCTCAGGGTCACCACCACCCAGCAGCTCCAGCCGCGCGAAGGCCTGTCGGTCGTGCTGCAGATACCCGAGGGGCTCGTTCTGCCGCCGAGTGGCACACAATCCTTGTACTACTGGTTTCTCGACAACCGGCATCTGGTGCTCGGCGGCTTCGGCCTCCTCGGTGTCCTGATTTTCTATCTGCTTGCCTGGAACGCCGTTGGCCGCGACCCGCCGAAAGGGACGATCATTCCGCTGTTCCACCCGCCATCAGGCATCTCGCCGACTCTGGCCGGCTACGTCCGCGATTACGGCTGGAGCGGCGGCTGGCGCAAGTTCACGGCCGCGGCCCTGTCGCTCGCCGTCAAGGGCCTGCTCGTCTTCAACGATTCCGGCGAGGACATCGTCCTGACGCGGACCGACAAGGGTCCTTCCGAGAAGAAGCTGCCGCCGGGCGAGAACTCGCTGCTCAAATGGGTGGAACGCAAGGGCGGCGAGGTGGTCATCAACAAGGCCAACGGCAAGAGCCTGGCGTCGGAATTTGCAAGCTTCAAGTCGAGCGTCGAGAACGAGAACCGCAACCGCTTCTTCCGGCGCAATCTCGCCTATTTCGTCGTTGGCGCGATCCTGACCGTGGCGGCGATCGCCATCGTGTTGTTCTTCGGCGGATTGCGTGACGCTGACTTCGGCCTTCTGATGGGCACGGTCTTCGCCGGCGTGTGGCTCGGCCTTTTCATCATCCCGATCGTGCGCGCGGTATTCATTGCCCGCAGCGTCAAGTCGATCGTCACCGTCGGTTTCACCATCGCCGTGCTCGCCTTCATCGGGTTCGGCTTTGCGTCGGTGATCGGCCAGGTTGTCCGGGCGCTGCCGGCCGGTTTCGGCTGGACGCTTCTGGACGGGCTGCTCAACCACGGATTCCCGCTGGCGCTGATCGGCGGGTTCGCGGTCATGAACGGTCTCTTCTACTATCTCTTACGCGCGCCGACGGCGGCCGGCCGGGTGGTGATGGACCAGATCGAGGGCCTCGAGCTCTATATCCGCACCGCGGAGAGCAACCGCCTCAATCTTGCCGGAGCCCCCGACCTGAACGCCACCCAGTTCGAGCGCATCCTGCCCTACGCGGTCGCCCTCAACGCCGAGAAGCCGTGGTCGGAGGCCTTTGCCGCGGCCTTCGGCCGCGCCAATCCCGGCCAGAACGTCACGGCCGCCTATGCGCCCGCCTGGCATGGTGGGTACGGCTGGAGCGGCGGTCACTTCGCCAGCTCG
>Ga0210144_1001102_pt1 | contig 11809 bp, 9 predicted proteins | sample Muzzi_PWA_D2_FD_185532 | JGI IMG/M metagenome (GOLD analysis project Ga0210144, IMG submission 185532) | Wetland microbial communities from San Francisco Bay, California, USA, that impact long-term carbon sequestration - Muzzi_PWA_D2 (SPAdes) | ecosystem: Environmental > Aquatic > Marine >...
TCCGTCGGGTTCCACCGTCGGGTTCCACCGATCCTGTTCCACCGATCCCGTTCCACCAATCCGTTTCCCCGACTGTATCGTGCAATAACACGCTACGCACGCCCGTGCGGGTGTTCCCGACATGTTCCGCTGCGTACCGCGCCGACGCACCCCGGTACGGGGCGACCCGCATAGACAGCCCCGACCACAATCCAGTACAATTCGCGCCACTGCCAGCCGGCAGTACACATCAGATTCAAAAGACGGGAGGGTTCCACGGGAACCCTCCCGTTTTCTACGTCCAGACGCGGAGGTCTTCTTGAGGAAACCGGCCCTATTGGCCCTGGAAGACGGCAGCCTGTTTCGGGGTGCATCGATCGGTATTGAAGGGCGAATTGCCGGTGAGGTGGTGTTCAATACTGCCATGACGGGTTATCAGGAAATCCTGACAGACCCGTCCTATGCCCGCCAGATCGTCACCCTGACCTATCCGCACATCGGCAATGTCGGCACCAATGACGCCGATGAAGAAGCCGCATCGATTCACTGTGCCGGGCTGGTGATCCGGGATCTGTCCGCCTGCGCCAGCAACTGGCGCAGCAGCGCGACGCTCGATGCCTATCTCGAACAACGCGGCATCATCGGTATCGCCGACATCGACACCCGACGCCTGACGCGCATCCTGCGCGAGAAGGGCGCCCAGAACGGCTGCCTGGTCGCCGGCGAGGGCATCGACGCGGAGGCGGCCCTGGCCATGGCGCGGGAATTCCCCGGCCTGGTGGGCATGGATCTGGCGCAGGAGGTGAGCACTCCCGAAGCCTATGAATGGCGTCAGGGTGTATGGTCTCTCGAACAGGGTCTGCCCGGGAAGCGTGCCGTGACGTCCTGCCCCCGCCACGTCGTGGCCTATGACTATGGCGTCAAGCGCAACATCCTGCGCATGCTGGCCGAACGCGGCTGCCGGGTTACCGTGGTGCCTGCCAAAACCCCGGCCGAAGCGGTGCTGGCGATGCAACCCGACGGCATCTTCCTGTCCAACGGGCCGGGCGATCCGGAACCCTGTGATTATGCGATCGCGGCCATCCGTCAGCTGCTGAAAAGCGGCATTCCCGTGTTCGGCATCTGCCTGGGGCACCAGTTACTCGCCCTCGCCAGCGGTGCGCGCACCATGAAGATGAAATTCGGCCATCACGGCGCCAATCACCCGGTGCAGGACCTGGAGAGCCGGCGGGTCATGATAACCAGCCAGAACCACGGGTTCGCCGTCGACGAGGGCAGCCTGCCGGATTGTCTGGTAGCCACCCACCGCTCGCTGTTCGACGGTTCCCTGCAGGGCCTCGCGCGCACGGATTGTCCGGCATTCAGTTTCCAGGGACATCCGGAGGCGAGTCCCGGCCCGCACGATGTGGCGCTGCTGTTCGACCGCTTTGTCGATCAGATGAAGCAGCATGCCGCAACCGGGGATGTCATCGCCGGCAGTGCGGTGCGCGCCAAATAACCTCACCGACGGCATCCGCATGGGCAAACGCACGGACATCCAGAGTATCCTGATCATTGGCGCCGGCCCGATTGTGATCGGCCAGGCCTGCGAGTTCGATTACTCGGGCGCACAGGCCTGCAAGGCACTGCGGGAAGAGGGTTACCGCGTGGTGCTGGTGAACTCCAATCCGGCCACCATCATGACCGACCCGGAAACGGCGGATGCTGTGTATATCGAACCGGTTCACTGGCGCACCGTCGCGCGCATCATCGAAAAGGAACGGCCCGACGCCCTGCTGCCGACCATGGGCGGGCAGACGGCGCTGAACTGCGCGCTCGATCTGGTGCGCGAAGGCGTGCTCGCACAGTACGGTGTGGAGCTGATCGGCGCCAGCCGCGAGGCGATCGACATGGCCGAGGATCGCGGCCTGTTTCGCAATGCCATGCGCTCCATCGACCTGGCCACGCCGCATGCTGCGGTGGCGCACAGTATGGAGGAGGCCCACCAGGTCCAGGCCTCCATCGGCTTTCCCATCATTATCCGTCCGTCCTTCACGCTTGGCGGCAGCGGCGGCGGCATCGCCTACAACCGGGAGGAGTTCGTCGATATCTGCGAACGCGGACTCGATCTCTCGCCGACCTCGGAGGTGCTGCTGGAGGAGTCCATCCTCGGCTGGAAGGAATTCGAAATGGAGGTCGTGAGGGACAAACAGGACAACTGCATCATCATCTGCTCGATCGAGAACCTCGACCCGATGGGCGTGCACACCGGCGACTCGATCACCGTGGCGCCGGCGCAGACCCTGACCGACAAGGAATACCAGATCATGCGCAACGCCTCCATCGCCGTGCTGCGCAAGATCGGGGTGGAGACCGGCGGTTCGAACGTGCAATTCGCCATCAATCCTGCCGACGGCCGCATGGTGGTCATCGAAATGAATCCGCGCGTCTCGCGTTCCTCGGCGCTCGCGTCCAAGGCCACGGGTTTTCCGATCGCCAAGGTGGCCGCCAAGCTGGCCGTGGGGTATACCCTCGATGAGCTGAGAAACGAAATCACCGGCGGGGCGACACCGGCTTCGTTCGAGCCGACTATCGACTATGTCGTCACCAAGATTCCGCGTTTCACCTTCGAGAAATTCCCGCTGGCGGAGCGCACGCTGGGCACCCAGATGAAATCCGTCGGCGAGGTCATGGCCATCGGGCGGACTTTCCAGGAATCCCTGCAAAAGGCGCTGCGCGGACTGGAGACCGGGGCCGACGGTTTGAACGAAACCAGCGGACCCGACGGCGTACAGGACCGCGAACTGCTTGTCCGGGAACTGCGCATCGCGCGGCCGGAGCGTATCTGGAATATCGCGGACGGTTTTCGCGCCGGTCTGTCGGTGACCGAGCTCCATGAACTTACTGCGGTCGATCCGTGGTTTCTGACGCAGATCGCCGAACTGGTCGAACTGGAAGCGCAGGTAAAGGATCAGGGGACCGCGGCGCTGGATGCCGGGCGACTGCGTCATCTCAAGCGCAAGGGATTTTCCGACACGCGCCTGGCGTTCTTGCTGGGTATTGCGGAGGAGGAACTGCGCCGGATGCGCCATGACCTCGCCATTCACCCGGTCTACAAGCGGGTGGATACCTGCGCAGCCGAATTCGCGACCTCGACCGCCTACCTTTACTCAACCTATGAGGAGGAGTGTGAGGCTGAACCCACCGCGCGCGAGAAGATCGTGGTGCTGGGCGGCGGGCCGAACCGCATCGGTCAGGGCATCGAGTTCGACTATTGCTGCGTGCACGCCGCGCAGGCCTGCCGCGAGGACGGCTTCGAGACCATCATGGTGAATTGCAATCCGGAGACCGTATCGACCGACTACGACACCTCCGACCGCCTGTACTTCGAGCCCCTGACCCTGGAAGACGTGCTGGAGATTATCCGCATCGAGCGTCCCCGCGGCGTCATCGTGCAGTATGGCGGACAGACCCCGCTGAAGCTCGCGCGCGGGCTGGAAGCGAACGGCGTGCCGGTGATCGGCACGTCGGCGGACGCCATCGATCACGCCGAGGACCGGGAGCGCTTTCAGCAGATGATCGAGCGGCTGGGTCTGCGGCAGCCGCCCAACCGGACCGCCACGGATCCCGTGCAGGCGCTGGTGCTGGCGGAACAGATCGGCTACCCGCTGGTGGTACGACCGTCCTACGTGCTCGGCGGACGCGCCATGGAAATCGTCTATGGTCGCGAGGATCTGTCGCGCTACATGCGCGAGGCCGTGCGCGTCTCCAACGATTCGCCCGTGCTGCTCGACCGCTTTCTCAACGATGCCGTGGAGGTCGATGTGGATGCCGTCTGTGACGGCGAGGATGTGCTCATCGGCGGCATTATGGAGCACATCGAGCAGGCCGGTGTGCACTCCGGCGATTCCGCCTGCTCGCTGCCGCCCTACACCCTGAATGCGGATATCCAGCGACGGCTGGCGGAGCAGGTGACGTTGATGGCGAAAGAGCTGAAGGTCAGGGGCCTGATGAACACCCAGTTCGCGGTCAAGGGCGATGACATCTACATCATCGAGGTCAATCCGCGCGCCTCGCGCACGGTGCCGTTCGTATCGAAAGCGACCTCGCTGCCGCTGGCCAAGATCGCGGCCCGGGTCATGACGGGCAAATCCCTTCGCCAGCAGGGCATCAACCGGCCCGTGACTCCGGGCTTCTACTCGGTGAAAGAGTCGGTCTTCCCGTTTATCAAGTTCCAGGGCGTGGATACCCTGCTGGGTCCGGAAATGAAATCCACCGGCGAGGTGATGGGGATAGGCAGCACTTTCGGCGAGGCCTTTGCCAAGGCGCAGCTCGGTGCGGGTAATGCCGTGCCGTTGACCGGTACCGCGTTCCTCAGTGTGCGCGATGCCGACAAGCCGGGTCTGGTGACGCTGGCGCGCGATCTCTCCGAACGCGGCTACCGGATCGTCGCCACCCGCGGTACCGCGGCGGCCATACAGGCAGCGGGTACACATTGCCAGGTCGTCAACAAGGTGCTTGAAGGACGTCCGCATATCGTCGACATGATCAAGAACAGCCAGATTGACCTGATCGTCAATACCACTGAAGGCAAGCAGGCCATCGCCGATTCCTTTGACATTCGCAGGGCCGCCGTGCAGCACAAGGTGTCCTACAGCACGACGCTGGCAGGCGCACGCGCGACCTGCATGGCGCTGGAGTATCTGGATACGGCCACGGTAAACAGCCTGCAGACGCTGCATCGGGAGCAGATCGCATGAGCAAGGTCCCCATTACCGCCAGGGGTGCGGAAAAATTGCGCGAGGAACTGGTCAGACTGAAGACCGTTGACCGTCCCCGCATCATCCAGGCCATCGCGGAGGCGCGCGCGCATGGTGATCTGAAGGAGAATGCCGAATACCATGCCGCCCGCGAGCAGCAGAGTTTCGCCGAAGGCCGCATCAAGGAAATCGAGAGCAAGCTGAGTCATGCCCATATCGTCGACGTCAGCACTCTGGATGCCGGCGGCAAGGTGGTTTTCGGCAGTACGGTGGAACTCTCGGACGAGGATACCGGTGAGTCGGTGGTTTATCAGATCGTCGGCGAGGATGAAGCCGATATCAGGTCCGGCAGGATTTCGATCAATTCGCCGATTGCACGCGCGCTGATCGCCAAAATGGAAGGGGATGTCGTCGCGGTCAGGGTGCCGGGCGGGGAGCGCAGCCTGGAGATCGTCGAGGTCCGCTATATCTAGTGTTCATCCATAATCACCATTTTCACCGCAGAGACGCAAAGAACGCAGAGAAGTTCAAATTATTTGAATGGTACGTAAGATAAAAACCCAAGTGTTATAAATGGCCACGGAACCACACGGAAGACACGGAAAAAAAATCGGGCAAATATTCCGTGTATTTCCGTGTGGTTCCGTGGCTATAGGAATTGTATTGAGTGAAGAAATTCACTGCGTTCTTTGCGTCTCTGCGGTGAACATTTGGTCGCTGAGAACGAACGCCCTTCGGGAATTGTAATTGATGGATCATCCCTACCTGCAGGCGCTGGAACGCACGCTGCTGACCTTCTGGATCGGCGGCCTGTGGACGAGCGGATTCGTGGTGGCGCCGCTGCTGTTTGCCGAACTCGATGACCGCGCCCTGGCGGGCAGCCTGGCCGGGGCTGTCTTCGGCGTGATGAGCTACGCGGGACTTGCCTGCGGCGCCTGCCTGCTGCTGATCAACTGGCTGCTGCGCGACCGGCGGCGATTCATCGCCTGGCCGGGCTTCGTGATCGTGGCAATGCTGGTCCTGACCGCCTGTGGAGAGTTCATCCTGGCGCCGTGGATCGCGGAACTGCGCGTGCAGGGACTGACGGAGAGCACCCGTTTCGCCCAGGCGCATGGTATAGCGAGCGGGGTGTTTCTGGTCAACTGCGTACTCGGCCTGATCCTCGTTTCGAGCGCTCGCCGGGACGGGGCCTAGGAGCCTGTCCCGGGGCCTGTTTCCGGTAAATCAGGGCGATATGGCCGATCGACTGTACCAGTTCGGCATGGCAGGACGCACAGATCGCCGCGATCAGCCGCTTTTTTGCCTCGCGGTCCGCACCGCCAAGGCGTACCTTCATCAGTTCGTGGTGTTCCAGCGAGCGGTCGATTTCCCTGAGCACGGCCTCGCTCAGTCCCGCATTGCCGATCATGACGACCGGTTTGAGGGCATGCCCGCGCTGGCGCAGATTGCGTTTCTGGTTTTCGGGTAGCGGCATAATCGCATTCAGGAAATCGGCAGCGTGCCATTATACGGGCAGATCCCGAACCACAGTAAACGGATGTTAACCTGCATGGGCAGAAGCAAGAGCAGCCATCAGTGGCTCAAATCCCATTTCGACGACGAGTTTGTCAAGCGCGCGCAGCGCGAGGGCTATCGCTCGCGCGCCGTCTACAAGCTCGAGGAGATCCAGCAAAAGGATCGTCTGTTGAAACCCGGCATGACGCTGGTCGACCTCGGTGCGGCCCCTGGCGGGTGGTCGCAGTATGCCGCGCAGCTGCTCAAGGGCAACGGGCGCATCATCGCTCTGGACCTCCTGCCGATGGAAACGCTGGCGGGAGTGGAGTTCCTGCAGGGCGATTTCCGGGAGGATGCGGTGTACACCCGGCTGCTCGGGATGCTGGCCGGCAACGAGGTCGACCTTGTAATGTCGGACATGGCCCCCAATATCACCGGTATGCAGGCCGTGGACCAGCCCGGCAGCATGTATCTGGCGGAACTGGCGGTGGATTTTGCAGGCCGGGTGCTGCGCAAGGGCGGGGTTTTGCTGTTCAAGGCCTTTCAGGGCGAGGGATTCGACCCCCTGGTGAAGGTGCTGCGCGCACAATACCGGGAGATCAGAATCCGCAAGCCCAGGGCATCCCGCCCCAAAAGCCGGGAGGTGTATGTGTTGGCAAAACACTGTTATACGTCTAATGTGTCATAATGTATTGAACGTTATTAACCCTTTCGGCAAGTGTGGAAATCACGGCAGCGGTTGCACTGCCCAATTGAGGTGTCCGGTTTGAATGATCTCGTAAAAAATCTGGTTCTGTGGATTGTCATCGCCATTGTTCTGATGTCGGTGTTCAATAATTTCGGTCCCACCAAGTCCAGCACGCAGAACATCAACTATTCCGAATTCATCACCGATGTACAGCAGGGTAACGTGCAGAGCGTGGAAATCGAGGATCACACCGTCGAGGGCACTCGCACCGACGGCAGCCGCTTCGTCACCCAGACGCCGCCCGATGATCCGAAGATGGTGGACGACCTGCTGAACAACAATGTCGTGGTCAAGGTAAAGACCCCGAATCAGCAGTCCCTGCTGATGCAGATATTCATCTCCTGGTTCCCGATGCTGCTGCTGATCGGCGTGTGGATCTTTTTCATGCGCCAGATGCAGGGCGGCGCCGGCGGGCGGGGCGCAATGTCTTTCGGCAAGAGCCGCGCGCGCATGCTCGGAGAGGACCAGGTGAAGATCACTTTCGCCGATGTCGCCGGTGTCGAGGAGGCCAAGGAGGAGGTCGGGGAACTGGTGGAATTCCTGCGCGACCCGGGCAAATTCCAGCGTCTCGGCGGCAAGATTCCGCGCGGCGTTCTCATGGTGGGTTCGCCCGGCACCGGCAAGACCTTGCTTGCCAAGGCGATCGCCGGCGAGGCCAAGGTGCCGTTTTTCACCATCTCGGGCTCTGACTTCGTCGAAATGTTCGTGGGCGTCGGCGCATCGCGCGTGCGCGACATGTTCGAACAGGCGAAGAAACATGCCCCCTGCATCATCTTCATTGACGAAATCGACGCCGTCGGCCGCCACCGCGGAGCCGGTCTGGGCGGCGGTCATGACGAGCGCGAGCAGACGCTCAACCAGTTGCTGGTCGAGATGGACGGTTTCGAAGGCAATGAGGGCGTGATCGTCATCGCGGCGACCAACCGGCCCGATGTGCTGGATCCCGCACTGCTGCGTCCGGGACGCTTCGACCGGCAGGTCGTGGTGCCGCTACCCGATGTGCGCGGGCGCGAGCAGATCCTCAAGGTGCATTTGCGCAAGGTGCCGATCTCCGACGGCGTGAAGCCCTCTCTCATCGCCCGCGGCACCCCGGGTTTCTCCGGCGCCGATCTTGCCAATCTTGTCAACGAGGCCGCGTTGTTCGCCGCGCGCGCCAACAAGCGACTGGTGGATATGGAAGACCTCGAGAAGGCCAAGGACAAGATCATGATGGGCGCCGAGCGCCGTTCCATGGTCATGGACGAGGAGGAGAAGAAACTCACCGCCTACCACGAAGCGGGCCATGCCATCGTGGGTCTCCTGATGCCCTCGCATGATCCGGTGTACAAGGTCTCGATCATTCCTCGCGGACGGGCGCTGGGTGTGACCATGTTCCTTCCGGAGGGCGATCGGTACAGCCTCAGCAAGGAAACGCTGGAAAGCCAGATCTGCAGCCTTTTCGGCGGACGTATCGCCGAAGAACTGGTGTTCGGCCCGGAAAAGGTAACCACCGGCGCTTCCAACGACATCATGCGCACCACCGAGCTGGCGCGTAACATGGTGACCAAGTGGGGACTGTCGGAAAAGCTCGGCCCGCTGACCTACAGCGACGAACAGGCAGAGGTTTTCCTGGGACACTCCGTCGCACAGCACAAACACGTCTCGGATGAGACCGCCCATGACATCGACCAGGAAATCCGTTCCATCATCGATCGCTCCTACCGTCGCGCGGAAGAGATCCTCAAGACGCACATGGACAGGCTGCACGCCATGGCGGCGGCGCTCATCAAGTACGAAACCATCGACAGCGACCAGATGAGCGACATCATGGCCGGTAAATCGCCCAGGCCACCGGAGGGCTGGGATGATTCCGACACCGGCACAACCACCGGTACGCCTAGCGGCAAACCGGATCAGGGCGGCAAGAACGAGACCAAAATCGGCGGCCCCGCCAGCCAGCACTGAAAGGCCGGTTTTACGCCGCATCGACGGACACCGCCCTGACGCCATGCTGCTCGACTGCGCGGGCAAGTCGCTCGATCTGTCGCAGCCACAGGTGATGGGTGTACTCAATGTCACCCCCGATTCCTTTTCGGACGGGGGTGATTTCCTTTCCACCGCCGCGGCGCTCGAACGGGCACGGTGTATGGTCGAGGAGGGGGCCGCGATCATCGATGTCGGCGGCGAGTCCACCCGCCCGGGAGCGCAGCCGGTCCCGCTGGATGAAGAACTGCGGCGCGTGCTGCCGGTCATCGAGGCCCTGCATGACACGCTCCCGGTTCCCGTGTCGGTTGATACCCGCAAACCCCGGGTGATGCGCGCCGCAGTGGCGGCGGGCGCCGGCCTGATCAATGACGTGAATGCCCTGCGGGCGGACGGCGCAGCCGCACTGGCGGCGGAACTCGGCGTGCCGGTCTGCCTGATGCACATGCAGGGCGAGCCGCAATCCATGCAGACGGCGCCGGACTATTCGGATGTGGTCGGTGAGGTCATCGGTTTCCTGCTCGATCGCGCCCGGGCCTGCATCACGGCGGGCGTGTCACGAGAGCGCATACTGCTGGATCCGGGCTTCGGTTTCGGGAAGACGGCCGGGCATAATCTGTTACTGCTGCGCCATCTGGATCGTCTGACCGGTCAGGGATACCCGGTGCTGGTCGGTCTGTCACGCAAGTCGCTGATCGGTCAGATTCTGGACCTGCCGGCCGATAAACGCTTGTATCCCGGTGTGGCACTGGCGGTGCTGGCAGTGTGGCAGGGCGCCGCGATCGTGCGCTGCCACGATGTACGGGAAACCCGCGAGGCAATCCGGATGTGCCAGGCGGTGCGGGATGCCGTATGAAAAGTCTCACCGCAGAGACACAGAGCGCGCGGAGAAAAAACCCGATCATCAGGTAACACCGGCTTCCGGTTGATGCGGGTCTGATTTATCTATACAAAGGAACCAATTACACTGCGGACACACCAGGAACGCCAGGCCGTTTGCTTGTTTTTCGATAAAGAATTCCTCTGCGATCCCGGCGTCTCTGCGGTAAATAGCCAAGTCCGGAAGGATGCGGCATCATTGTTAGGAGCAGCCATGACGAAAAAATATTTCGGCACCGACGGTATCCGTGGGCGGGTAGGGGAAACTCCGATAACGGCCGAGTTCATGCTGAAACTGGGCTGGGCCACGGGCCGTGTACTGGGGCGTGCCGGCGGTGACATGGTCATCATCGGCAAGGACACGCGCATCTCCGGCTACATGTTCGAATCGGCCCTGGAAGCGGGTCTTTCCGCCGCCGGCATCGACATCCGCCTGCTGGGACCGATGCCGACTCCCGGCATCGCCTACCTTACCCGGACCCTGCATGCCTGTGCCGGCATCGTCATCAGCGCCTCCCACAACCCCTTTGCCGACAACGGCATCAAGTTCTTCTCGCGTCAGGGTACCAAACTGCCGGATGAAGTCGAACTCGCGATCGAGGAAGAGCTCGACAAGCCCATGGAAACCGTGGACTCCGCCCGGCTCGGAAAGGCGGAGCGCGTAGACGACGCACGCGGGCGCTATATCGAATTCTGCAAGAGCACGGTTCCAATGAGTCTGTCGCTGCGCGGTCTGAAGCTGGTCGTGGACTGCGCGAACGGCGCCACCTATCAGGTTGCACCGAGTGTTTTCGACGAACTCGGCGCGGAGGTGGTGGAAATCGGCACCTCTCCCGACGGTCTCAACATCAACAAGGACTGCGGTTCCACGCGTCCCGAGTGGCTGCAGAAAGTGGTGCGCGAACAGGGCGCCGATGCCGGCATCGCCCTCGATGGCGACGGTGATCGCGTCATCATGGTCGACAGACGGGGAGAACTGGTGGACGGCGATGAACTGTTGTTCGTCATTGCGTGTTCACGCCAGCAGCAGGGGAAGCTGAGCGGCAGCGTCGTCGGAACCCTGATGAGCAACCTTGGACTGGAGCATGCCCTGCAAGCGCGGGGAATCGCATTTGATCGCGCCCGGGTCGGCGACCGCTACGTGCTGGAGATGTTGCAGCAGAACGGCGGCGTGCTGGGCGGGGAATCTTCCGGCCATATCATCTGCCTGGATCGCACCACGACCGGCGATGGCATCGTCGCCGCACTGCAGGTACTCACCACCATGCGTCAGGATGACAAACCGCTGCATGAACTGACGGCCGCCATGAAAAAATATCCGCAGCACATGATCAACGTGCCGGTCAGTCGTGACAAGGATCTGGCGGCTGAACCCTGCGTTCAGGAGGCCATACAGGCGGCGGAGCGGCAACTCAACGGCAGGGGCCGTGTCCTGCTGCGTCCTTCCGGAACCGAACCCGTGGTGCGTGTCATGGTCGAGGGCGAGGATAAAAAGACGGTCGTGGAGCAGGCCGGGCAGCTGGCCGAAATCGTGTCTGCTGCCGCGGCAGGCTGAATACCGGACTGGTTGTGAAACCGCCCGGTCCGGAGTGATCCGGCAAGGATTGCCTGATACCCCGTGTGATGTGCTAGATTTATCCCTGATCTGAATCCATCATGCCCGCGTGAGCGCGGAGGATGTGTTCATCGGTTATTTCCCCTGCAGGAGCGGGCTTGCCCGTGAAAATGTTGAGTTTCAAGCTTCGTCTTTGCGGGCAGACCCTGCAGGGTACAAAAGCTCTCTGCCGGGGATGACAGTTCAGGGTTCTCTTGAGAGTCATTGCGGCTGTCTGCGGGCAGCGTGACCGAACAGAAAGAAAATTCTCTCCGGGTTGCGGGGGTGTACATTACCGTCGAGCATGGTTCGCCGGTCAATGCCGGTTAATAATATAAAGGGAGGGACCGTGTCCCAGAGTCTCGCACGCTATTCTAACATTCTGGAGATTGTCGGCGACATCCTGAAGGTGCG
>Ga0210144_1001103_pt1 | contig 11805 bp, 10 predicted proteins | sample Muzzi_PWA_D2_FD_185532 | JGI IMG/M metagenome (GOLD analysis project Ga0210144, IMG submission 185532) | Wetland microbial communities from San Francisco Bay, California, USA, that impact long-term carbon sequestration - Muzzi_PWA_D2 (SPAdes) | ecosystem: Environmental > Aquatic > Marine >...
TACAGCGCACCTTCGAGATTGAAAAGTGCTATTTCGTGTCCTTTTGCTGTAACCAACTTGCGTTGACCACGGCCAAGCTGATTGAGTTGGGCAACTTTAACAAGTTCGCTCATGTTCCGGCAAAAACCAACCCCATTGTAATCCTATCGTTCAGAATTGTCAATAGTTCGAGGCGGTTAGTGACATTTGTCACGAGTAAGCCGTGCCATTAAAAACGACTGGTAACCCGGCCCAGAATTTGCTCAATATCCACTGGCCCAAAGCTGCGACTATCGGTACTTTCGGCAGGGTTGTCTCCGGCCAATAGACAGCGCCCATTTTCAACTTCTGCAACAACGCGCTTGACCATGCGTAAGTTGCTATGGTAAGGATGTTGAGCGACCACAATATCACCAGGGCAAGGTGAGGTACGGCGATAGGCTTTGGGATCAATTAGTATTGTTTCTCCTGGTTGGAGCAAGGGTAGCATCGAATTTCCGGTAACCCGATAGCGCCGTCGAAGTCTAAGCACCCAAAGCAGCAACTCTCGAATCCCACCGTTTTTAAGTTCGTCGCTCATATCAATTGGCTAAACATCGGGCCAGGTTGATTTTCAGAGAAAGGACGGCTTGCGCCGTCCCTTTTTTGATAGATCAATTTAGATTTTACCCGTAAATTGGAGTGCAGGTTTCAGTCTGCGCGTTTTTGCGGAATAAATTCCGCACTCCACCATTTTATTACGGATAGAGTTTTGAATGTACCGATTTTATTGAATCATCTAAGTTAGGAAGCCGTGTAGTAAGCCACGTCACGATTCTTGGTGCCCCAGAAAATATTGTGGATATTTTCGATGGCTGCCATAAGCGCATTAGCATCATCGAGGCTAACCCCAACTTTCACGGCGGAGCATAATTTAGCAGCCTTCCAGAATACATCATGTAGGTCCGGGTGAGCATCCAGGTGTACAGGTTTGAAGTAATCCGTCCATAAGACCAACAATTCTGTTTTGGCTAGATGGGCTTGCTCTTCCTTGATGCTAATGTATCGAGACAGTGTGTTTTGGTAAGCTATCATACCCTGAGCGTCTCCGGCTGCAGGCACCTCTAAAGCCAGAATCTTTTTGGTCATCGACAAGACGGCCTCGGCGGCAATGCGGGCAGAAGCGGGGTCATAAACGCCGCAAGGCCCATCACAGTGAGCCTCAACTTCTGACGCAGGGAAATACTCATTTATTTTAGACGTAAGATGTTTAATCATTGTTTAACCCTTTCTCTATCATTAATAATATTGTAAGCTAATTTATTTGGGATTACATTTGACAAAGCGCTCGTGCGGTACAGAGGCGGCCTATAGCCCGTTCATCTTCGGGAAATTTATTATAGGCGTTGCGGTTGGGGTTGTCAAAATCTAACAGATGACGATGTTGTCTCAATTGACGAACCGTGATAGGTACAGTACAATTGTGCTCGTGAAAATCACCGAAGTACTAATTTTGTACGACCACCAATCATCTGGAGGTTCATTTTGATTCATCACACTTGCTTTAAGTGCAAACGCCGATTCGAGCTAGACCCAGCCTTTGTAGGGTTTGAGTTGAACAAACTGAAGAAGAAGAATCCACACCACTATCAGGCCATATGCCCGGCTTGTCGAGCTGTGAATAAAGTGTCGGTTAAAGAGATGCAAGCGGAGTTAGATGATGCTGCCGAAGAAATTCAAAAAATGATTGCCGACTATGAGGAGAAAAAGGCCAAAGCCAAGGCCGAGAAACAAGCCAAAGCTCGGGCCAAAGCCAGTTCGAACGCAAAAAAAGGGCAAAAGAAGGGTAATACCAAATCAAGCGCAAAAACAGTAAAGAGCTAAAGCTCATTAACTCCAGGGTGTGAGGCCAGCGTTTTTTCTATGGGGCTTTGTACATAGGAAGTTAATCTAGCATACTTGATTTATGCAAGCGATATCAACACAATTAGAAAAACTGGTTGAGTCCATCCACGCTACCCCACACATGATAGTCTATGAGTTTGCGGGAGCAGGCACGCAAGCCCTGGAATGGTTGCATAGCGTGGGTGGTTCATCACGCACGATACTTGAAGCTACTGATCACTACGCAGCTACCTCGCTGGTTGAAGCCATTGGTTTTGAACCAAAACAGTTTGCCTCTTCTGAGGTGGCGCGAGCTTTGGCTATTAACGCTTATATCCGGGCTTGTAACTTGACCAATGCGAGTGTCCCTGTGGCTGGGGTTGGCTGTGCAGCTACCATTGCCACCGACCGCAAAAAACGAGGCGATCATCGCTGTCATGTAGCTGTGTGTACCGCACAAGGAGTTATTGTCTATGCTCTAAAGCTTGTGAAAGGTCTGCGGAATCGGCATGAAGAAGAGTATCTGGTTAGCCTGTTAATTCTGAGAGCGATAGCAAAAGTGTGTAGCCTTAATGAGCCACCCTTGCCCTTACACGATACAGAAGTAGTAAAAGAGAAATTTGAGCAGGTTGATTTGTTAGCACGGTTGATAACGGGCGAATTTGGATTGGTTACGGTTTGGCCCGATGGGCGTATGGTCCCGGGCCAAAGTATCCCCGGTATCGCGATATTGTCTGGCGCTTTTAATCCTGTACATGATGGTCACCGGCATTTGGCCCACGTGGCGGCCAAAATATTGGGGCAGGAAATCTATTTTGAATTGCCGATGATAAATGCGGATAAGGCTCCCATTGACCCGGAGGAAACGCAGCAGCGCATGGCTCAATTTGTCGATTTTGGCCCCTTAATTCTTACTGGCGCGCCTTTGTTTAGCCAAAAAATAAAATTATTTCCTCATAGCACATTCATTATAGGGGTTGATACCGCCGAGCGAATTATTCAAACTCGCTTTTACAATGATGACCCGGCTGAAATGCTGGCCGCCCTTGATGAAATTCGGGTGGCCGGGTGCCATTTTTTGGTGGCTGGTCGTCTCCTTGACGACCACTTTTTGACGCTCAAAGATTTGTCACTACCCCATGGCTATCACGAATTATTTCAAGAAATCCCTGAAGCTGATTTTCGGATGGATGTCTCATCAACAACGCTGCGTAACCGGCATCCCAGTAAATAATCCATTTATCGCATCAACCCAAGAAAAGGAATCAAGAATAAATATGTCTGACGTAATTCTGGAACCTGAACTGATTGCCGATTATGCCTGTCATACCGGAGAAAATCCTCTGTGGCATCCGTATGAGAAGAAGCTTTATTGGCTTGATATCCCCGCCGGGCGGATGTTTCGCTATGACCCCGCCTCTAGTCAGTGTGAGCAATTTTATGAGGGGGATGTTGTCGGTGGGTTTACGGTTCAAGATGATGGGGCTTTGTTGCTTTTCATGGCGAAGGGTGCGGTTAAAATCTGGCGAGATGATAAATTGACCACAATTCTTGATGAAATTCCTGATGAACGAACCACCCGCTTCAACGATGTTATTGCCGACCCGGAGGGGCGTGTCTTTTGTGGCACTATGCCCACCAAAGAGCGTCTTGGCCGCCTATATCGCCTTGACCCCGACGGCGCATTGACCAAGTTATTAGACGGGATTGGCGTTTCTAATGGCATGGGCTTCACTTTAGATGGCAAGCAAATGTATTATACCGACTCCCCTAAACGTGAGATTTATCTCTTTGATTATCATCAAGAGACCGGCAATATTACAAACCAACGGGTATTTGTCCGGGTCCCCGAAGATGGTGGCAATCCCGATGGCATGACCGTAGACTCAGAGGGGTATATCTGGTCTGCCCATTGGGATGGGCATTGCCTGGTTCGCTATGCCCCGGATGGGCGCGAAGAGCGCCGTATCACTTTTCCGGCCAAGAAAGTCTCTAGTGTGACTTTCGGTGGTGATGATTACACCGATATCTATGTTACCACGGCTGGCGGCTACGACAAAGCGAAGGAAGGTTCGGGCGCAGGCGCATTGTTTCGCCTTAACCTGGGCATCAAAGGCAGACCAGAGTTCTTTTCCAAGATAAAGTCGTAGCCTTTCGAGTTTCAATATTTTAGCTGAACCCTTAATAGGCTGCTTTGCCGAAATAGTTACAGTGCTATGGCATGAAGTTAAGAATTTTCTGTCTTTCTCCGCTTGCTCCCATCCTAGCGAGAAGGCGGCGAAACCTTCTCGTTGTCCCCTGCTTAGGGCCAATCCTCCTTTCTTTGAGATAAATACATCAAGAACCTCAATATTTAGGACATTTGACCCAAAATTGCCTATTGAATTATGTCAATAAATGTTGTATACTGGTGATGATTTATACAACTTACCACGATATCGTTTACTTAAAATCTATTTACCCCACTTGAATAGATAGATAAAGTGTGCTATACTACTTGACATAAATCTGTAAATCCCTTATTAGAATTTATTCACCCATAGTTGAATGCAACTGCCACCTGTGGATAAAGTCATCTAATTGATGTTTTGAAATTGCCTATAGCCTAATTATCTGTCGCTTTGAGTACAGGGAGAGAGCCTACTATGCTTGCAAACCACACCCAGACAGAAACAAACGGACGGTTGAATCGTCTTCTTATCAAGAAGCAAGACCGTGAAGAATTAACCCAGTCTTATGATGTGCCGTCTGAATTGAAAGATAATTCAGAACAATTGGAGGCTTGGAGTTTCTCAAGTGACGAAGAGGATAATCAGGATACTAAAACATCTGATGAATTAGATGATAGGCAGGACTACAATGTCCGAAGGTCTTCAGCTAAAGGGATTGGCTCAGATCTTAATATTGATGACTCGGTAGCCTTGTATCTTAAAGAGATAAGCCGTATTCCTCTATTGTCGGCCAAAGAAGAAGTGAAGCTGGCCAAGGCCATCGAACGGGGCAAAAAGTCTGCGACCCGTCTGGCTAAAAATGGTATTTCCTCCGACCCACAAGCCTCCGAATGTCTGCAAAAAGAGATAACACAAGGTAAAGAAGCGCGGTGGCGGCTGATTGAGGCGAATTTTAGGCTCGTTGTTAGCATTGCCAAAAAGTATGTCGGACACGGCGTCTCTTTTATGGATTTGATTCAAGAGGGAAATATCGGCTTGATTAAGGCTGTGGAGAAGTTTGAATATCAGCGCGGCTTTAAGTTTAGCACTTATGCCACCTGGTGGATTCGACAGGCTGTGAGCCGGGCTTTATCGGACCAAGGTCGGACTATTCGAGTCCCGGTGCATATGGGTGAGCGGATCACGCAACTCTCCCGTGTATCGCGAGAGTTGGTGCAACGGAATGGCCATACCCCCACCGAAGAGGAAATTGCCAAGGAAATGGGGATAACCATGCGCCTCTTGGAGCGTATTCGCCAAGCTTCCCAATTCCCGTTATCCCTCGAAATGGAGGTTGGGGAAGAAATGGATAGCACGCTTGGTGATTTTATTGAGGATGATACCAGCCTTGCCCCGGATACCTCGGCTATTAACCAACTTTTGTCCGAGAGAATGGACGATGTGTTGGCCTCCCTCTCCGCCCGCGAGAATCGCGTACTACAGCTACGATTTGGCTTGCAAGATGGACGCTCTTACACCTTAGAGGAAGTAGGCCAGAAGTTTGGCGTCACCCGTGAGCGCATTCGCCAAATTGAAGCCAAAGCGCTGAGCAAGCTACGTCATCCCCGGCGTAGCCGCCGCCTACGTGATTTTTTAGAGTAAGAACCTATCCGTCGTAGGTTGGAGTGCAGACTTTAGTCTGCCTCTTATAATGCGGAATTCATTCCGCACTCCAAGAATTTACGGATAGATACTAACTCGACTTTGTACATATACAATATGTTGCGGAGCGAGGCATCCTCAGATGCCGTATTTGGTAGTCTAAGCCGCATCTGAGGATGCTAACTTTTCAAAATGTACAGAGTCGCGCTTAGTAGACTTTCTTACCCACCTGTCCCATTTTTGCTATACCTGCCAATCATCAAAACGACGTTGTGGCCGCCAAAGCCAAAAGCATTGATTAAGGCCACGTCGGTTTGATGGTGCCGAGCCTCATTGGGGACATAATCGAGGTCACATTCAGGGTCGGGCGTTTGGTAGTTAATCGTCGGCGAAATAATATTTTCCTCGATGGTTTTTACGGCAGCTAGGGCTGATATTGCTCCGGCAGCCCCAAGCATATGCCCCACCTGCGATTTTGTGCCTGTTATGGGGATTTGGTAGGCTCGCTCACCAAAAACCTTCTTAATGCCCAGCGTTTCGGCCACGTCGCCCAAGGGGGTACTGGTTGCATGAGCGAAGATGGCATCAACATCCTCGATGGTCTTGCCACTGGCTTGTAAAGCGCCCTCCATAGCCGCGATAACGCCGGTGGCATCGGGTCTGGGGGCGGTGATATGATGACCGTCGGAGGTAAGGCGACCCCCTAAGACCTCTCCATAGATTTTGGCCCCGCGAGCCTTGGCGTGTTCTTCGCTCTCTAGAATAAAGGCCACGGCCCCTTCCCCAAAGACAAAGCCATCCCGGTCTTTATCAAAGGGACGACTGGCTCTGGTGGGATCATCATTCCGGGCGGAAAGCGCTCCCATACGATTAAAAGAGGCAAAGACAACCGGAGAAATCGCGGCCTCTGTTCCGCCGGAGATGATTACATCTGCTTCACCGCGCTTTATCATATAGTAAGCATCCAGGACAGCGTAGTTGCCACTGGCACAAGCCAGAGCCGAACTGTTGAGTGGTCCCATTGTGCCAAATTCAATTGAAACCCACGACGAAACCGCATTCAACATAATATTGGTAATGAGGAAAGGCGAGACACTGCGAGGGCCATTATCAAGCAATTTATGTGTGGCCTCCTCCATGCCGCTCAGACCACCCCCGCCACTATTAAATACGATGCCCACCCGAGGAGCGTTTTCCGGGGTTATCTCAAATTTAGCGTCTGCTAGCGCCTGGTGAGTGGTGGCAATGGAGAGCTGAACACACCGGGCTAAACGTCTGGCCGTTTTTTTATCCATCCATTCGGTAGGATCAAAATCTTTAACCTCACAAGCAATACGAATATCATAATCTGAGGCATCAAACGCGTTTATTGGGGCTGCTCCTGAGACACCCGCCTTCATATTTTCCCAGAAGGTTGTCACATCATTGCCAACGGGGGTGATTGCTCCTAAACCAGTAATAACTACGCGGGTCATATCTGTTGCTCCTCTCAAATCAAGTTACGAGCCATACTCTACGGCAAAATTGTATACTTCTTAAGAAATCAAGCAAATCTAAACAAGAACTACGGATCTACATTCTTACCTTGAGCCAATTCTTTCAGGCTGTCTTCATCCAGGGTAGGAATACCTAAGGCTTGAGCCTTCGTTAATTTGCTGCCTGCATTTTCCCCAAGGACTAAATAGTTGGTTTTTTTGGAAACACTGCCGGTCACTTTGCCACCGTGCTGTTCAATAAACGCCTGAGCATCATTGCGGCTCCATGTTGGCAAGGTGCCGGTGATGACAAAGGTTAAGCCAGCCAGTGATTGAGACGCATCCCCCTTAGCCTGTTGACTGGTTATCTCTAAAGGAACTCCAGCCCGCCGAAATTTCTTGATGAGGGCCTGGTTGGCCGGACGACTAAACCACTCAACAACAGACTCGGCGATGCGGGGGCCAACGCCTTCGATGACCTCTAATTCTTCCTGAGATGCCCGGCTAATGAGATCAATTGAACTAAAGTTATCCGTGATGAGTCGGGCTACCGTGCCGCCTACATAGCGAATCCCCAGGCCAATCAGAAATCGGTCAAAAGGTTGATTTTTGCTGGCTTCAATCGCGGCCAGCAAATTATCGACTTTCTTGTCGGCAAAGCCTTCTAAGCCTAATAGCTGTTCGCGTTCCAAGAAATAAATATCAGCAATATCTTTGAGCAACCCCTCTTGCGCCAACTGCTCGCCGATTTTGATGCCAAAGCCCTCGATATCCATCGCTCCCCGCGATACAAAATATTCGATTTGCCGCACCAATTGAGCCGGACAGGCTGCATTAAGGCAAAATAGGGCAACATCCTCACCGAGTTGGGCGGCAGGTTCATTGCAAACCGGACAATGGTTGGGTGGTTCGGGTGGTTTCGAGTCAGGGGGGCGCAGGTCAAGAATGGGTTTCACCACTTGTGGGATAACATCCCCGGCTCGTTTCACCACAACCGTATCGCCTACCCGGATGTCCTTTTTAGCTAAATCCTCATAGTTGTGGAGGGTGGCTTGACGTACCGTCACGCCGCCAATATCTACTGGCTCCAGCACGGCATAGGGGGTAATCTGACCAGTACGTCCAACGTTGCCATTGATTTCCAGAACTTTGGTGGTGGCCTCCTGGGCAGGAAACTTATAGGCGATGGCCCATCGTGGGGCGTTCCCTACCACACCCAACTCCTCTTGCAGAGCGAAGCTGTTTACTTTTAGCACGACTCCATCGGCATCATAGGGGAGTTCAGTCCGGCGCTCCATCCAGCGATGAATAAAGTTGAGGGCTTTCTCAAAATCGGTGGTATGTAAAATATCGGGGTTGATGGGAAAACCGAGTCCCCTTAGATAATCCAGGGCTTCTTTCTGGCTTTGGATTTCCGCTCCCTCCACATAACCGATGGCATAAGCGAAAAAGGCAAGGGGTCGTTGGGCCGTCATTCTACTATCGAGTTGGCGCAGCGAACCGGCCGCGAAGTTGCGCGGATTGGCGTAGATTTTTTCGCCTTTTTCTAATTGCTCCTTATTAAATTGGTTGAAAGCGGCAATAGGGAAGTAAATCTCGCCGCGCACTTCGATGCGGGCAGGCGCGGGTGGCCCATCAGATTTGGCTGGGATTCGGAGGGGAATATTTTTTACGGTTCGGACATTGGCGGTGACATTTTCACCTACAATCCCATTACCCCGTGTTGCCCCTTGAACCAATAAACCATTTTCATACGTGAGAGCCACAGCCAAGCCATCGATTTTTGGTTCTACCACAAAATCTAAGTCAGCCTCGGCTACGTTCTCGGCTAACAATCGTTTTATCCGGGCCAGCCAGTTGTGCATATCATCATCATCAAAGGCATTGCCCAGACTGGTCATGGGTATGGGATGGGTGACTTTTTCAAAGCCTTCGAGCGGTTCTGCGCCAACCCGCTGCGAGGGTGAGTCGGGTGAGATTAAATCAGGATGCTCTTCCTCAATTTTACGCAACTCGTTCATGAGTTGGTCATACTCAGCATCGCTGATGATGGGATCATCAAGCGTATGATATCGATAGAGATGGTAGTTGATTTCTTTGTGCAGCTCGGTTAATTTTGCTTCGATATTAGACATTTTTGCTCAAAGTAGATAAATAAAAAGCATCGCTTATTAGACGATGCTCATTATAAATGAAAATTGTCAATTATCAATTGTCACTTATTGATTTGTATCTCCCCCATCCGAGGTTGGCGGCAGGCTTGGTTCTAAAAAGTCTTGAACAACCCAGCCTTCAAGGCCATCCTCGTTGCGCACAAACCACCAAACGAACTCTTGCAGGTTTTCGTCGGCTTTAGGGCCATCCAGAATTAAGACAAGACTATTGTCTGTGGCAACGCCGAGCCGGGCATTGTTAGTACCAGGACCGGCTCGGATACTAAGACCTGCGCCTTCGGTATTAATTACCTTACCGTAAACCCCAGGTTCCAGAGCCTCGGGCGGGGCGGGGGTAGGGGTTAGGGTAGGCGGTGGGGTTGCCGTAGACTCCAGAGTGACCACCGGCGGAATCGTTGGGGTAGGGTTCCCCGGAGTTGTGTTGGCTATCGGTTGGCTGGGTGATATACCGGGAATCGTAGAAGGCGTCGGGGTGATAGATTGTTTGCGGATGATATTAATCACCCCCAAGCCTACCAGCCCAATGATGATGAGACCGGATAACGCGCCAATCAATACCCAAGCAACAGGAAAGCCAATTTCGGTTGAGGTTACTTCTTCCAGACGGCGCGGGCGACGGGTTCGGCGAGTTTGTTGATTTTGCCAGTCTGCCATTCCTCTATTTCTCCATAGTTATAATACCCCGATTTAACCCTAAACCTTCAAACCACGGGCTGAAACAATCTTATCTCTTGTAACTATTCAGCAGCTTAACAAGCATCACAGGATTTTGCCGAGATTAGGGGATTTGGGGATAAAATTTAATTAAGGCTCCCCTAAGCTCCTAATCCCCGCTATAAAATTGCGGTTTACCCCTGACTACTGAATAAATACTATCTCTTTAGATAGCCTTAGTGACCAACAGGGTTAGATCATCTGGTTGGTCGGCCCCGTCCCTGAACTCATCAACATCATTTACAATGAAATTGGCTAACTCCTGAGCCGATTGATGACCTTCTTGGGCGACAATTTCTTCCAGTCGTTCCAGGCCATACATTTGATTATCACTGTGCCGAACCACGTCTGTAACGCCATCGCTGTAGCAAACCAGTACATCACCTTTTTTAAAGGTTAAGCTAGCTTCTTCAAGAATCAGGTTAGGAAGCAGGCCCAAAAAGCGACCTGGGATATTGAGCAGGTGAGTTTCTCCGGTGGCTGCCTCGAAATAGACAGGCCGGTCATGTCCACCCCTGACGTATGTCATTTGCCGAGTTTTGTAATTTAGGTTGGCATAAAAGGCAGTTACGAACATCTCCGCGGTGGATACCTTCAGGAGAAGCCGGTGAACATTGCTGGCGATTTCGGTGGCGGATAAATTATCCTGGGCCTGACTTAAAAACAAGGCTCGCACCACCGCCATATAAATTGCGGCCTGAACACTTTTACCCGAAGCATCGGCCATGACAATGCCGACCTTGTCATCACCAATAGGAATAACATCATATAAATCACCCCCAATTTCACGCGCCGGGCGAGCCACCGTGCCAAATTCAAAATTTGGAATATCTGGAAAAGTTGTCGGCAGAATGCTTTTGTGAACTTGAGCCGCAATTTCTAAATCACGTTTGAGAACTTCTCGACGGAGTAACTCGGCCTGGGCCGCCCTGAGATTATCCAGGGTTTTGGCGAGTTCTTCATTCTTAAGCTGAAGTTCGGCAATGGTAATCTGGTCGGTATCTCGAACGCTACGGGTGAGGCCACGCATAATCGCCCGAGAGACCGAGGGGCTACGGGTTAAAATCGTATCCAGGGTTTCTTCATGAATTTCAATGAGTTTAGTATCTGAGACAGCATGGACCGTAGCGGCGCGAGGGGCACGGTCCAGTACCCCTAACTCACCGAAAAATTCACCCTTCCCTCTGATCCCCAGAAATTGATCACCTTGATCCATCTTTTTGGTGAAGGCAACTTTACCATTCTGGATGATATAAAGAACATGTTCTAAATTGCCTTCTCGACAAATAATAGAACCCGCTTTGTAGTCACTCGTAGCGACAGCGTCTATTAAGAGGCTAAAATCCTCTTCAGGAAGCAGGCCAAGCGCAAGTTCCAACGCTGCACGAATGTCGTCCAATTTGTTTTTCCATCCTTACCACTCGGTCACCAGTTCACGAGCCATGTTTTCTTCTCGAACGGTATCGATGCCTCGAATGCGGCAATCCTCAATGATAGCTTCAACGCGGTCAACCAATACATCAGGTCCCATTGGTTTACCCCAATACGCTACAATCATAGGGCCGCACTCAAAGGCCATCGCTATCTCCCGAGGTATAGTTCTGGCACTTAAAAATATGACCGGAATATCGGGATTTTCTTTAGCCAGGGTGCGGGCCGCGTCATAGCCTGTGGCCATCGGCATTCGAACATCCAAAATAATCAAGTCGATATCTTCTTCGCGAACAATCTGCACGGCTTGAGCACCGTTGATTGCCTCATGCACCGTGTGATCGTGATAACGTAGAG
>Ga0210144_1001106_pt1 | contig 11785 bp, 16 predicted proteins | sample Muzzi_PWA_D2_FD_185532 | JGI IMG/M metagenome (GOLD analysis project Ga0210144, IMG submission 185532) | Wetland microbial communities from San Francisco Bay, California, USA, that impact long-term carbon sequestration - Muzzi_PWA_D2 (SPAdes) | ecosystem: Environmental > Aquatic > Marine >...
CTGCTCGCATCGAGCGGCTCGAAGGCACGCAGCGAAACGACACCCCAGCCGATCAGGACGAGATGGACGATAACCGAGACCGTGAGCCCGGTACGCATGGCGCGATCAGCTGTCCGGTTCCTTCAGCGCGACCAGCCCGATTCGCTTGAAGCCCGCACCATTGATGGTGCCCATGACCTGCATGATGGCGCCGTAGCTCGCCGAGCGGTCGCCGCGCACATAGATGCGCTCGTCGAGGCTGTTGGTTGCGACCTCGGTGAGTTTCGGCACCAGCTCGGCAAGGGTTACCTCCTTGTCCTCGACGAAGATGCGCCCGTCGTTGTCGATGGTAACGGTGACCGGCTTCTTCTCAACGGCAAGCGGGCTGGCAGGCGCCTTCGGAAGATCGACGGGAACGCCGGCCGACAGAAGCGGCGCCGTCACCATGAAGACGATCAGGAGAACGAGCATCACGTCGACGAACGGCGTGACGTTGATCTCGCTCATCGGCCGGACGGTGCGCCGCCGGTGGCGGTAGCGGATGTCGCCTCCTGGTCCCATAGGCAAAGCCATCGGTCACACTCTCTCGTCGGCCTGGCGCGAGAGTATGGCCGAAAATTCGTCGGCGAACCCTTCGAGCCGCTGGCCGATTCTGCCCGCCTCATTCGACAGTTTGTTGTAGGCGATGACCGCCGGTATGGCGGCAAGCAGGCCGAGGGCGGTGGCGAGCAGCGCCTCGGCAATGCCCGGCGCAACCACCGCCAGCGACGTGTTCTTCGAGGCAGCGATCGCCTGGAAGCTGGTCATGATGCCCCATACGGTGCCGAACAGCCCGATGAAGGGACCGGCGCTGCCGACAGTGGCCAGAAACAACAGCCGCCTCTCCAGCCGGCTCGTCTCGCGAACGATGGTCACGTCGAGGACCTTTTCAATCCGCGCCTGGAGGCCGATCGGCGATCGCGCCCCCGCCTCGAAGCTCCGCTTCCATTCGCGCATGGCAGCCACGAAGACGGCAGCCATGCCGGCCGGCGTCCGTCCGGTCAGCGTCCGGTAGAGATCCTCCAGCGACTGCCCCGACCAGAACGCCTTCTCGAAGCGGTCCATCGCCCGCCGCGTCCGCGAATAAAGAAGCGCCTTGTCAACGATGATGGCCCAGCTCCAGATCGAGGCGAGCAAAAGGCCGATGATGACGGCCTTGACGACGATATGGGCCTCGAGAAACAGCGAGACCAGAGAGATATCGCCCGCCGGCGACACCAGAACCGCCTCGGTCACCCCATCAATCGGCATAAGCCATTTGCCTTTCGGACATCGTTGTGACGCAACGCTCGTGGCGAGCGGCGGGTCGCCGGCGTGCTGTGGCTGGACCGCGTCCGGGGCTTACGAATTCGTCGGTCCGGATTGTCTGCTCGGAGCCGGGTGTCTCGCCTTCAAATTTGTCGAAACGAGGGCCGGCCGACGCGGCGCGCCCCTCGCAAACCCTTGGTGTTTCTAGCCTTGTCAGGGTTAACGAAGGGTTAGCCCTGCGCGCCGCCTCACGAGAGATCGTGGCAGAAAAGCCACAGACGCGTGATTTGTACTTATGCTCCTATAAATTGCATCTATAGAATAGTATCGTGTCTAGATTGTCTTTTGGGAGGCCCAACGCATGGCAAAAAAGGCAACCACCGCAACCAAAACGATGCTTGCGGTCAACCAAAAGCGCTCGATCCGCGAGCAGACGATCATCGATCGGCTCGAGGAGTTCTTCGGGCGGCGGATCACCAACCTCAATGCGCCGCTCGGCGACTATTTTCGCGGCGATGCGGCGGCGGTCCGCGAGCTCGCCCTACGCCTCGACCGCTATGACGGCTTCCACGACGACAAGCTCGGGCTCGAACCAGGTGACTTCCAGGGCGCCAGCACGATCGGCGCGATCGTGACGCCGATCGTCGTCTGGTACATCCGCGCCGGCTGGAACGTCGTCCATCGCTAGGGGGGGAAGGATGACCAAGGGCGGCGGAAGAATGCGCTATGCGGCCGCGCTGGCGCTGGTCATGCCGGCGGCTCCGGCCGCGGCACTGGAACTCTACCAGTACGATGCGAACGGCGACGGGACGCTCGACCGCGAGGAGTTGCGGGTCAAGGCTCTGCACGACACCGTGCCGGTCTACGACGAGATCGACGTGATCGTGGTCGACGGAGTATTCAGTCAGGCTGAGCTTGAGGCATTCTATGCGCGATCAGAGCAGAAGGCACAAAGGGCGGAGACTTCGCTGGTCAAGACCGCCGGCCCGGATGAAAGCATCACGGTGCCCGAACTCTACGATATCGAGAAGATGCGCCGCTGCGGTGACGGCGGCCGGTTCTTCCTGCGCGGCGCCAAGCCCGAGACCGGTGTCGCCAGCAGCAACGATCCGGGGACCGTGACCACCGGCGCGAGCCTTGCGATCACCGACAAGGACAATACCACCACCGCCACCGTCAACGGCGTCGCCGGCTATATCATCTCCTACAACTGCCTGAGTCGACCGGAGGGCGTCGGGCCGACCGACCCCTATCTCTCCGGCTACGTGGTCGCTCCGTGGATCTCGGCAAACGGGACGCTTTTCACTGAAGGCGAGACGCCGGATACCAGCAAGCTGAAGGCGGGTGTCGACGCCCAGTTCGAAATCTCGAACGTCCTCTTCAATCTGCAATACCTGACACTGAGCCCGTATTTCCAGACCGACTTCAGCGGCGACGCGGAGATCTACGGAGGGATGGTCTCGTGGGAGCCCCGTCAGAGCGCCATTCGGCTCGGTGGCGTCACCCGGCCCGAAGGCGCGCTCCTCGACTTCTACTGGACCGCGAAGGGCGTGGCCGACTACCGCTACGTTGCGAAGGCCGGAGCGAGCGGCCTGACCGACGGAGCGGAATACGCGTGGCTCGGCGGCACCCTCGGCCTGAACGGCTGGCTATTCCCGAACGCGCTGGACAGCCGGCTCTTTTTCACGACGGAATATAGCGCCTTTTGGGACGCCTATTCGGACCGCACCGTTGACCTTTTCAAGGCCAATCTCGGATGGGACCTGACGCCCGACAAATCCACTGCGATCAGGCTCGGCTACCAGCGCGGCACGGACAAGGATACCCTCACCAAGGTCAACCAAGTGGACCTGAGCCTCACCTTCAAGAAGTAGAGACCGGCGATGCATCGCGGGCGGCGGTCAGCCGGTCGCGCACCGAGTCGGGGATGCGCCGCGCCTTCCCCTCGCGCGTGATGAGGACAATGGTCACGTCGGCTTCAACCAGCACCTCGCCCTCGCGGCGGACGGACTGGCGGAGAATGAGCCGGGCGCCGGCGATCTCCTTCACCGTGGTCACGACCTCGAGCAGGTCGTCGATCCGCGCCGACTTGAGGAAGTCGATATTGATGTGGCGCACGGCGAAGGCGAGCGGCTCGCCATGCTCGCCTTTGTCAAGCCCCGTGTGACCAACGCCGATCAGGCGGACGAAGTCGGAACGTCCGCGTTCCATGAAGCGGATATAGCTGCCGTGATAGACGACACCGGAGAAGTCGGTGTCCTCGAAATAGATGCGGACCGGCAGCACATGGCCGCCCGGCACCAGCCGGCCGGCAAGGTCGGGCCATGACTCATTCATCCCCATCCCCATCCCTATCCCCCTCCTGGAACAGGGTAAACTGCGCCGTCTGGGCAACGGGTGCCTGGAGACCGAGGTGGCGGAAGGCGTTGGGGGTGAGCAGCCGGCCGCGCGGGGTGCGCTGGACGAAGCCCTGCTGGATGAGGAACGGCTCGACGATCTCCTCGATGGCATCGCGCGGCTCGGATAGGGCGGCGGAAATGGTTTCGACGCCGACCGGCCCGCCGCCGAAGCTCGACGCAATCAGCTCCATGTAGCGGCGGTCGAGGGCGTCGAAGCCGAGCGTGTCGACCTCGAGCCGCCGGAGCGCCCGGTCGGCCACCTGCGCGTCGATCGCCGCGACCTTGTCAGCCGTGGCGAAATCGCGAACGCGGCGCAGCAGCCGGGTGGCGATGCGCGGCGTGCCCCGCGACCGCCGGGCAATCTCGACGCTCCCGTCGTCGGTGAGCCCGACGCCAAGGATGCGGGCGCCGCGGCGCACAATGTGCTCCAGCTCTTCGGTCGAATAGAAGTTGAGACGGATCGGGATGCCGAAACGGTCGCGGAGCGGCGTGGTGAGCAGGCCGAGGCGGGTGGTGGCACCGATGAGGGTAAACGGGGCGAGGCCGATCTTGACCGAGCGTGCCGCCGGCCCCTCGCCGATGATCAGATCGAGCTGGAAATCCTCCAGAGCCGGATAGAGAATCTCCTCGACCGCCGGGGCGAGACGGTGGATCTCGTCGATGAAGAGGACGTCGCGCTCCTCGAGATTGGTCAGCAGCGCCGCCAGATCGCCGGACCTGGCGATGACCGGCCCCGAGGTTGCCCGAAAGTTGACGCCAAGCTCGCGGGCGACGATCTGGGCCAGCGTCGTCTTGCCGAGCCCGGGCGGGCCGACGAACAGCACATGGTCGAGCGCCTCGCCGCGCGAGCGCGCCGCGTCGATGAACACCTTGAGGTTGGCGCAGGCCTGCGGCTGGCCGACGAACTCCGACAGCAGCTGCGGGCGGAGCGTCGCCTCCGGCGCATCGTCGTCGCGGGTTTCGGGGGTGACGAGGCGGCTCATGCCCTATCCTTCGCTGAGATACGCCATCGCCACCGGGCCCAGCGCGGGTTTCCGGCGCATCACGCGACCCCGTCGGCGGCCTTTTTGCCGCCGCCCGGCAGGAAGCGGGTCACCTTCCATGAAACAAGAGCCCCAAGCACGGCAAGACCCAGAACCGCGAACTCCGCCCCGAGAAAGAACCCGCTGCCGTCGAAGTCGAGGGCGAACAGCGCAACAGTGGCGGCGAGCCCGCCAATCAGCCCGGCAAGGGCCGCAAACCGCTTTCCCGCTCCTCCCCGCCGATCTCGTTCCGCAACCGCAACGCCTACTGCCGCTGCCGGAAGCCCGCCGATGCCATAGGCGATCCTTGCAAACAAACCGAGGGTATCGTTGAAGCGGAACGGCGATGGGGATTCGAAGCCGAAAATCAGCTCGGCCAGGCCAACAAGGATCGCGGTCCCAAGGCCGGGAATGATCAGGGCAAAGCTCACCACCGTCAGGGCAAAGCGAACGGGAACGGTCATCGCGCAAGCTCCTTCAGACCGAGGCGGATGAGCTGTTCGGTTGTCGCCGCCTCGCCGCCCGACCGCGAGGCTGCGGCCACCGCCGCACTGGCCTGCACCTGGGCATAGCCGAGATTGACCAGCGCTGACACCGCGTCGGCGACCGGCTGCGGCGCACGATGTTCGGCGAGGTCGGCCTGGAGATGGACCACCGCCGGGTCGGCGCTCGAATAGGCCGGCGCCTTGTCGCGGAGCTCGGCGACGATCCGTTCGGCGACCTTCTTGCCGACTCCCGGCGCACGGGCGAGCTGCGCCCTGTCCTGCAGCGCGATGGCCGTGGCGAGGTCGCCCGGCTTCATGATGCCGAGGACGGCGAGCGCGACGCGGGCACCGACGCCCTGCACGGTCTGCAGAAGGCGGAACCACTCGCGCTCGAGGTCGCTGGCAAAGCCGTAGAGCCTGATCATGTCCTCGCGGACGTAGGTCTCGATGGACAATGTCGCCATTTCACCCGGCGACGGGAGCGCCTGCAGGGTGCGCGCCGGGCAATGGACCTGATAGCCGACCCCGCCGACGTCGACGATCACCCAGTCCTCCCCGTAGGAATCGATGAGCCCCTTGAGCTTGCCGATCATGGCGCGGTGTCCGGCGAGATGATCCTGAGAGCCGGGAAGGCGGAACGATAGCGGGCGTGATCCCGGGTAAGGAGCTGGTACCCTTTCACCTCGGCGTGCGCACCGATATAGAAATCCGCAAGCGGTGAGCGCTTCGTGCCGCCGGCGCGGCGATAGGCGAGGAAAGCGCGGCCGGCGTTGAAGGCAGCGTCCCAGGGCAGGTCTTCGCGGCGATATCGCTCCGCCCCAAGCGCTTCGTCGAGCTTGCGCTGTGTGGCGAACGCGGCCGCCACCTCGGCATAGACGATCGGATTGATCACCAGCTCACCCGCCCGCCTGGCGGAGAGAAGCCGATCCGCTGACCAGTCGCGCCATACGGGATCCGCTGCGAAGATGTCGATCAGCACGTTGGCATCGACGAGCGTGTCGCTCATTCGCCCCGCATAAGCTCCATGAAGGCGTCCGTCGACATACCAAGATCGACGATGCCGGTGACGCGATCGAGATAGGCGGCGAACTCTTCCTCGGCCGTGGCCTTCCGCCGGCGTCGCGGCGGCACTTTCCTGAGGACGATCTCGCCATCCCGCCCGTCGAAATCGACTTCCGTTCCGGGGCGGATCCCGCTCCGCACCCTGAGGTGCTTGGGTATCGTAACCTGTCCCTTGGTGGTGACGCGCATCGACCGCCTCCGATTTCCTACTTCCTCAGGTAAGAAATAGAACATTTCAGAAACATCGGCAAGGTCGCGGGAAATCATCGGCAAGATGTCCCGGTACCCTCACGCGCCCGCCACCACCCGGGCGGAGCGATGGTGGGCATGGCAGATGGCAATGGCGAGGGCGTCCGCCGCATCGTCGGAATCGAATGCCGCCCGCGGCAGGAGCACGCGCACCATCGCCCGGATCTGCGCCTTCTCGGCATGGCCGGCCCCGACGATGGTCTTTTTCACCGCGTTCGGCGCGTACTCGGCAACACGAAGACCGGCCTGCGCCGGCACCAGAAGCGCGATGCCACGGGCCTGGCCGAGCTTCAGCGTGGCGGCCGCATCGCGATTGACGAAGGTCTGCTCGACCGCCGCCTCGTCGGGTGCATGGGCGCGAACGACATCGGCGAGCCCCTCGTGAAGGACCAGCAGCCGTCCCGCCAGGTCACCGTCGAGCGGCGCCCGGATCGTGCCGGCGGCAACGAAGCCAAGTTCGTTGCCGCGCATCACGACCACCCCCCAGCCGGTGCGGCGCAGGCCGGGATCGACGCCCAGGATGCGAATCGGCGCGTTCATTGCCGAACAGGGGTAGACCCGAACGGCAGCAGCGCCAATGGCCCTGGCGGCGCGTTTCGCTCAGCCCGGACCAGGAGTCGGCGCGTCAAGAGCGACAAAAGCTCCAAAATCCGCGATCCCATCCCGCACAATGTTGCGGTCGACCGGCAGACCGCAGAGGATGGACGGCGGTTCCTGACGCAGGGTCCAGCCCGGGAAGGAACGACTCGCCCCGCCCGCCAGCCACACGAATTCGGCAAGGCCGGCCTTCATGACCGCCGCACAGACGCCGGCATTGCCGTAGACTCCGACGCGATAGCGCCAGCCCTCCGCAGAAAACGCCCGGCCGATCGCGCTGAAATGCGGGATGATCCGCTGCCGGAGCTCTTCCGCGCCGGGAGCGTAGTCAACCGCGAAGTAGATCGCCGATCCGGCCGGCTGGCCGATCTCGATCGTCGCGTAACGGTGAGCATCGGTGGCGTCCGCCGCGCCGATCTCGGCCGAGAAGCAGGCCGTACTGTCGCCGGCGCTCTGGAAGACCACGGCGACACTCAGCCCGGCGGCGACCAGAGCGCCAGCCTCCTCGCGGGTCAGGCGTTTCTCGGGCATGCGGGTTTCGCGCGCGTAGTAGCGAATGACGGTGGTGACGCCGGCCGCCTTGAGACAGGCGACCGAGGCGGTAGTGCGGCGGCTGGTGTCGACGATCACGCGCTTTCACCTTGCGCATTGCGGCGCCGCCCGAACGAGGCGGCCCGCTCGCGAGGGGGACACTGAGGACGGCAAGAACGAGCCCCGCGGACGATATCATCAATGAGCTTCTGTTCGAGCGAACCGTCACGCTCTGGCGTCTCCTTCTTGTGGAGGGCGATCGCCAACTGGCACTTGTCCCGGCTGACGGACGGCAGCGGCCTATCCGGTTGAGCGAAATCAAGGTTCGGGCGAGCGGCCCGGAACAGACTCGCAGCCGCGAGGTGCAGGAATGGCAACCGGCATCGTCCACGATTTCCGACTGGAGATCGGCCATGTCTTTGGCCTGCCGGTCTATTGCTACGGCGCCGTCTACACGGTCGGCTTCCTCGCGGTATTCGGCTGGTTTGCGCTCCGCCGTCGGCGCCTCCGCTGGTCGCTTGCCGACGTCTTCGAGCTCTCGGTGTTCATGGCGGCCGGCATCCTGATCGGCGGCCGCCTCTTCGACATCCTGGTCTACGAGCTCGACTTCTACGCCGCACACCCGCTTGAGGCGCTCAACTGGTGGGCGGGCGGCATGGCCTCGCATGGCGTCCTGCTCGGCGGGCTGATCGGCGTCTTTCTGTTCTGCCGGCTGCGCCGCAAGCCGTTTGTGGAGACCGCGGACGAACTTTCGGTACCCGCCGCCTTCGTCATGGGAGTCGGACGCCTCGGCAACTTCATCGAAGGGGGCGTGATCGGCTCGGTGACCACGATGCCGTGGGGGTTCGTCTACCCGAACGTCGAGGGCGCCCGCCACCCGGTCGCCCTCTACGAGAGCGCCAAGAACCTGCTGATGGTCCCCGTCCTGATCTGGGTGCTGAAGCGGTTTCCGGCCGGCCGCGGCATGGCGATGGGAGTCTTCGTCTTCCTCTATGGCGGCCTGCGCTTCGGGGTGGATTTCTTCCGCGACTACGAGGGCGGCTGGCTCGGCATCGGCCAGGGCCAGTACTTCAACCTGGCGATGGCGGCGATCGGCGCTGGCGTGGTGATCTGGGCATCAATACGGAAGGCGCCCGCCGCCATCGTCACGCCCGCGGAGCCGCGTCGGATCAGCCCGGTGCTGGTGGCGCTGTTTGTTTTCCTCTGCCTCTACCCGCTCGGCATACCGACCAGCTGGACGCGGGAGCATATCGAGGAGATTCGCAACGAAGAGATGACGCCCAATCCCTGAACTCCCGGAAGATCCTGAGGCGAAACCGCACGCGATCACGCCGCGGTCAGCTTCTCCAGAACCTCGTCCGACACCTCGAAGTTCGAATAGACCGACTGCACGTCATCGTCGTCGTCAAGGGCGGAGACCAGCTTCATCATGGTCGCCGCCTTGTCCTCGTCGAGCTCGGTCGTCGTCTGGGCCTGCCACACAGCCTTCACCGTCTCCGCCTCGCCGAGCGCCTCCTCGAGGTTCTTGGCCACGTCGCCGAGATCGGTGAAGCCGCAGGTGATCACATGGCCGTTCTCGTCGCTCTGCACGTCGTCGGCGCCGGCGTTGATCGCCGCTTCCAGCATCGCATCGGCCGAACCGGCCTCGGGCGGATAGACGATCTGGCCGACCCGGTCGAACATGAAAGACACCGAGCCGGTCTCGCCGAGCGCCCCGCCGTACTTGCTGAAGCACGAACGGACGGCGCTGGCCGTGCGGTTGCGGTTGTCGGTCAGCGCCTCGACGACGACGGCGGCGCCGCCGGGCCCGTATCCCTCGTAGCGGACCTCCTCGTAACTCTCCGCGTCGCCGCCCAAAGCCTTCTTGATGGCGCGCTCGATGTTATCCTTCGGCATGTTCTCGGCGCGGGCGTTCTGGATGGCGAGCCTGAGCCGCGGGTTCATGCCGGGGTCCGGCGCGCCGAGCTTGGCGGCGACGGTGATCTCGCGGGCGAGCTTGGAAAACACCTTCGAGCGGCGCGCGTCGGCAGCGCCCTTCTTGTGCATGATGTTCTTGAACTGGGAATGTCCGGCCATGAACGACTCCGGCTTGCCGACCGACAGCCGCGCCGGCTTCGTCAGCGGCTTGTCGATGCAGCGGGGGGTGATTGGCCGGCCTTATACGTCCGCCGGCTAGCGAAAGGAAGAGGGTGCGGCGCGGTCTTCGGACCGCGCGGGCAGCCCCTCGATCCAGCGGAGCACCGGGACGGCGGCGCTGTCGATCAGCGAGCCGGCGATCAGCCAGTGGCCATGCCCGGGAATGATCGTCAGCTCTGCCCCGTACTTCCCGGCGATCTCGCGAGCGACCGACGGCGGCACCAGCCGGTCGGCGCCGCCGTTGACGACAAGGACCGGGCAGGTGACCGACTTCGATCTCACGCGCACCCTGCCGAACAGCATCTCCCGGTAGGCGAGACCGGATTCGGGGACGAACCCCGCGATCAGCGCATCGCGCTCAGCCGCCGGGAGATCATGAAGAACAAGCCGCCTCAGCCCGGCGCCGCTCGGATAGAACGGCCGGCCGGCCAGGATTCGCGGGCCGACCCGAAGGTAGTAGGGGATCGCCCCAGGCGGCGCCGGCAGGCGGCCAGGCGCCAGAGAACCGACCAGCACGATCGCCGCGCAATCGAAGGCATCGGCCAGCATCTGGGCGAGAAGCCCGCCCAGCGAATGGCCGATGACGATCGGCGGTCGCTCGAACCGGGCGATCGTGTCGCTCACGGCAGCGAAGAAGTCGTCGATCCCCAACCGGCGGAGCAGTTCCGGATCGCTCGGCGCGTGGCCGGGCAGCGCCGGCACGGTGCACGCGTAGCCCTGGCCGGCGAAGAAGGCCCGCCACGGCTCCATGTGCGCCGGCTGGCTGCAGGCCCCGTGGATGAGGAGGAGCGGAGGTTTGTCGCGATCGGCTCGCCGCATGGCGTAGTCTACCACCCCGGCGTCCAACCTGCGCATACGGTCTAACCGACGGCGGACCGGTCGCTCAATCGACCCAGAAGGGCGGAATCGCCTGTTCGAGGACGCCGCCGATGCGCAGCGGAGCGACCGCCGTGGCGAGGCCCGTGCTGTCGTCGACCTCGACGGCGAGACCCGCCAGCGTCGCCTCGCCGCGGGCGGCGGAGAAACGCTCGCCCGGCACCTTGGTCAGGAAGCGCCGCACCGGCTCATCCTTGTCCATGCCGATCACCGACTGGTAGTCGCCGCACATGCCGACGTCGGTCTGGTAGGCGGTGCCGCCCGGTAGCACCCGGTAGTCCGCGGTCGGCACATGAGTGTGGGTGCCGATGAGGAGCGTCACGCGTCCGTCGACGTACCAGGCGGCCGCCTGCTTCTCGCTGGACGCCTCGGCGTGAAAGTCGATGATGACGACATCGGCCTGCTCGCCGAGGGGACAAGCTTCGAGCTCGCGGTCGATCGCCGCGAAGGGATCGTCGAGAGCATCCATGAACACCCGACCCATGATGTTGACGACGAGGACGCGGCCGCCGTTCCGCGCCATGTAGAGGCCCGAGCCGCGGCCGGGCGTGCCGACGGGGAAATTGGTCGGCCTCAGGAAGCGGTCCTGCCGCTCCGCGAAGACCAGCGCCTCGCGCTGGTCGAAGACGTGGTTGCCGGTCGTCACTACGTCCGCGCCGGCGTCGAGGACCGCCGTGTGGATGTCCTCGGTAATGCCGAATCCGCCGGCGGCGTTCTCGCCGTTGACCACCACGAAATCGAGTCGGCGGTCGGCGATCAACCCGGGCAGGCGGTCGATGATGGCGTTGCGACCGGATCGCCCGACGATGTCGCCAAGAAACAGAAGTCGCATGTCAGCTCATGGGTGAGGGATGGCGAAGATCGAGGGTCTCCGCCTCGGTAACGACCCAGTCGAGGCTGATGTCATGCGGTTCGACCGGGATCGGGTCAACCTCCTGGACCGAAAAAGCGAGGCCGACGAGCAACGGCCGGCGACCGGCCTCCCGCATCGCAGCGATCGTCCGGTCGTAGTGACCCCTGCCGTAACCGAGACGGGCGCCACTGCGGTCGAAGGCGGCGGCCGGAACAAGCAGGACATCGGGATCAACGATCGGCGCGTTGCCGGGCGGCTCGCGGGTGCCGAACCCCGCCGCAACCAGCCGGCCGTGGCGCTCGTAGCGCC
>Ga0210144_1001107_pt1 | contig 11773 bp, 8 predicted proteins | sample Muzzi_PWA_D2_FD_185532 | JGI IMG/M metagenome (GOLD analysis project Ga0210144, IMG submission 185532) | Wetland microbial communities from San Francisco Bay, California, USA, that impact long-term carbon sequestration - Muzzi_PWA_D2 (SPAdes) | ecosystem: Environmental > Aquatic > Marine >...
AAGAGTCCTCCTTCTTGCGCCGGACGACGAGCGCATCGTTCGCCGGGCGGGTTTCGCCCCGAAGCAGCGCGACGATCCGAAGAGGGTCTTCGCGGAGCCTGGCCCCACGGGATGTGGTTGCCGGGAGAACAGGCCCGGCGACGACTTGGTTCCGGCGCAAACCGCCGGACTTGCTCGACGAGAGGACGAACGAAGCGCCGGATTTTGCGGCCGGCACCGCCGGATTCGCGCGGTTACCGCGATTAGCGACGGCGCGAAGCCGGACGGATCATGTCCAAGAATTCATCTGACGGACAGGCGGCGGTAAGGGGCAGGAACTAGATGATCCAGACGGGCGCCTGTCACGCGACCCGAAACACACGCATCAGTTCGCCTAATTCAGGAAGGCCGTGCCATGACAGAGAACCAGACCCCAGCACCGCAGAGCGGCCGCCTTTCGATCAGCCGCGCTGCGCTGTTCGCCTCCGCCGCTGGCGTCGCCATTATTGCCTTCGCCGCCGGCGCCACCAGCTTCAGCGCGCCGCCACCGGCGCCGCCGACGACGACCAGCGCGACCGGAGCCCCTGCCATCGCACCGACCACGATCTCGGCGGTGCAGCCCGCACCGGCGGCGCAGCCCGGACCGATGGGAGACCCCGAGGGCTTCGCCGACCTGGTCGCCAGGATCCGTCCCGCGGTCGTCTCGGTGCGCGTCGAGATCCCCGGACCGACCAACGTGGCTGCCCAGGGCGGCAACCCCTTCTTCCAGTTCGGTGAGCCCAACGCTTCGGCCCAGCCCGGCCGGCAGATGGTCGGCGAAGGCTCCGGCTTCTTCATCACCGGCGACGGCTACATCGTGACCAACAACCACGTCGTCGATCACGCCAGCAGCGTGCAGGTCACCACCGACGACGGCACCGTCTACAAGGCGCGGGTGATCGGCACCGACCCCAAGACCGACCTTGCGATCATCAAGGTCGACGCCAACAAGACGTTCCCGCACGTCAAGTTCGCCGACAAGCCGCCGCGGGTCGGTGACTGGGTTGTCGCCGTCGGCAATCCGTTCGGCCTCGGCAACACGGTGACGGCCGGCATTGTCTCGGCCCTCAACCGCGACATCGGCGCCAGCGCCTATGATCAGTTCATCCAGATCGATGCGCCGATCAACCGCGGCAATTCGGGCGGCCCGACTTTCGATCTCAACGGCAGCGTGGTCGGCATCAACTCGGTGATCTTCTCGCCGTCCGGCGGCTCCGTCGGCGTCGGCTTCGACATCCCGGCGGCCACCGCGAAGTCGATCACCGACACGCTGATCAAGCAGGGCCACATCACCCGCGGCTGGCTCGGCGTCGAGATCCAGGACGTGACGCCCGATATCGCTGCCGCCCTCGGACAGAAGGAGCCCAAGGGCGCGCTCGTCGCCCAGATCCTGCCCAACAGCCCCGCCGCAAGCGCCGGGCTCAAGGCCGGCGATCTGATCACCGGCGTCAACGGCAAGACCATCAAGGATGGCCGTCAGCTGGTCCAGGAGATCGGTGACCTGGCGCCGGGCACCTCGGTCAGCCTCGACGTCCTGCGCAAGGCCAAAACCAAGCAAGTGGCACTCACCCTGGGCACCATGCCCGCCCAGCAGCAAACGCCGCCGGCGTAACCAGTATCGGCGGAAGTGCCACGTCACGTCGCGATCCCCCGGTCGCGACGTGACGCTTTTTTGGGGGCCGGGTCGTCGCAACAATCGCGCCCGGCGGCGGCGCATCTCTCCCGCAGGCAACCGGCGGGGTTTCTGCCATCCCGCCAGGGGCGTTTTCGAGTCGGCCCAGTCCCCGCCGGCCCACGGGCCGACTTCGCCAAGGCTTCCACATCTCCAACTTCACCAACGGCCCGCCAGGTTCGGGGCCGGTTTCGCGATGGCCCGCGTGCTTCGAGGCGCGCTTCGTTAGTGGTGCCATGTCGATAGACGAAGCTGCCGTCATCGTATTCGTCGATCAGGGCGGTGTGCAGTAAGGCGCGCGCGTCTTCGATACGTTCCTATTTGTTGAACGATATGGGGATGATTCATGGCCGCGCGCCGGGTGCTTCTTCTCCAAGCCGGTCCCCGGCCCTTGCGCGCGAAACACGACGATCATTTGTGAGCGCCATGGTAGATGACATCAATTTGGGAGTAGCCTTGAACGGAGACGGAGGGACCAACTGCGTCCTGAGACGCGCATCCGCCGAGGGCCGCGAGCGCCAACGCAACAAAAGCGCTGGAGAAAAAGCGGTTCAGCATTTGGCTACAATCCTTTCGGCATCCGGCGCGCGGCGTGCCGCAGCGGAATCGAAGACTTCCCAAAATGCCTCGGCCCGAGCCTGCCACTCTTGCCGCATCGCGTCGAGGTTCAAATCAGGCATCGGGACTGTCGGTGGTTGCGGAATTTCCAGCCCCGCCCAGTGCGGGGTCGGATTCATCTGGCCTGCGGCGGCCCGCAGGTGAGATCAGGCGCCGGCGACGATCACTCCGACCGAGCGGCTGACCGGGCCGGCGAGATAGGGGCGGATGTTCTGGGCGAACCAGGGGCCGGCCACTTCCTTCGACAGCCGATCCAGCGACTCGCGGTCGGTGTAGGTGACGACGAGGATCGACTCGTGCTCGTCCACCTTGAGGACAATCGCGCTCTTGAACTCGGGATGCGCGGCGCGCATTTCGGAAGCGAACCTGTCGAACTTCGCTGCTATGTCGGCCCAGTCGGCGCCATCCCTCATCGGCAGATGGTTGACGATGGCGTGCATGTTTCTCCTCCCCCGAGGTTCGCATGATTGATACCGCAAGCCTGGCCGTTGAGCCACTTACGGTACGCCGGCTAAAGAGCGGTTCGCATCGCCCGCAAACGCTGGTAGTATCTCAAGGGGCGATGCACGGGTTTTCAGAGGGCTAGGGGTGCTGGTCCGTGAGAACCAGTTCGAGCAGGCAGGCGAGCTGTTTTTCGAGGCGGCCGCGGTGCCCGAGCTTTGGCCTCAAGCGCTGCAGGCTGTGGCGGACGCCTGCGGGGCGAAAGGCGCGCTGTTCACGCCCATCCGCGCCGCCCCCGATTTCTGCCTGCCGTCGCCACGGATCGAAGAGGTCATCAAAGACTTTGTGGACGAGGGCTGGGCGACCACGAACCCCCGGATGAAGCGCGGTCTTGAGCTCACTCGGGCCGGGATGAAGGGTCTGATCACCGACACCGACATGTTCACGCCGGAGGAACTGGCCGCGGATCGCTTCTACAACGAATTCATCGTCCCGCACGGGTTCAGCGCCAACGCCGGCATGGTGCTTGCCAGCTTCGGTCACGAATTGGTGCTGCCGTTCATGCTCGAGCGAGGTCGTGGCGACGGGCCGTTCCTGCGCGACGAGATCGCCGTGATGAACCGGCTGATGGTGCGGCTGCAACCCGCCGCCCAGCTGGCGCTCAAGGTCGGCTTTGCCGCCTCCCGCTCGACCGCCGACAGCCTTGCCGCGGTCGGCCGCGACATCCTGCTCCTCGGCTGGTCCGGCCGCGTCCTTCACATGGCGCCGGGCACCGCGCGCCACGTCGGCGACGCCCTGACCCTTACCGGCGGCGTCGTGTCGTCATGGAATCGCGATACCAGCCGGCGCCTGGCCGCGATGATTGCCAGGGCCGTAAGCAGCGGAAGCGGCCTCGACCGGGTGGCCGGGGGCATCGCCCTGCCCCGCAAGAGCGGCCGCCGGCCGCTGCTCGCCCAGGTAGTGCCAATCGTCGGCGCCGCCCACGACGTCTTCATGCTCGCCCGCGCCATCGTCATCCTCACCGATCCCGACCAGGCCGGCGACGAGGACCCGCTCGCAGGGCCGCTGTCGGCGTCCGGGCTGTCGCCGGCCGAGGCACGGCTGGCGCGGCGCATCGGCGCCGGCGAGGACCTCAAGGCGATCGCCAAGGCCGAGAACATCGCCATCGAGACGGCGCGGGCGCGCCTGAAATCGGTGTTCGCTAAGACCGGCACCCACCGCCAGGCGGAACTGGCCATCCTCATCGCGAGCCTGCTCTGGTAGGTCGATGCTGCTGTGCAGCGAGCACATTGCACCCATATGGGTGCTTCCCTTTGCGTTCCGCGGCCTCTAGCGTAATCGAAAAAGCTCGATCTCGTTGTCAACCGCGGGCCTTAGATCATTCGATGTGGCACACTTCGATCGGGACAAGGGAAGGCATCGATGACTGACGCGTTTCTTGATGTAACCGTCGAGGAGGGAAGCACTTACGAAGTGCCCCTTCCGGCCCTCGGAGGCAGTGGCGGGCAATGGACGCTTGAGTGGCATACGGTCAGCGGCTCGGCGACCGCCGGCGAGGATTTCACCCCAACAAGCGGAATCCGCGATCAGACCTCAACTGGCTACACGATCAGCGTGCCGGTGCTCGAAGACGGCAAAGCTGAAGGCGATGAAACATTCATGCTCGTCTGGACGTCGAAACTCGTGGGCGCGCCTGGCTCCGAGGTGACCGCATACGCCACGGTTCACATCCCTGCCAATACGGGTGGATCAGGCCTGCCCGTGGCCTATTTCATGCCCGGTCCGTATGAGGCACAAGAAGGGAACGACCATCAGAATCCGGTCATCACTTTCGATGTAGAGCTATCGGAGGCCGCAAAAGAGAACACCTTCATCAAATATCATGTCGACAACCTTGGCGCCGTTCTTGGCAAGGACTATGAGTTGGTCGACCCACTTGTGGCCGGTTCGAATGAAGGCGTACTCAAGATCCCGAAAGGGTCGATCTTCGGCCACATCGACGTTCGTGTTCTTTCAGACAACCTCGATGAAGGCAATGAGCATTTCCAGGTCGTCCTGGAAAAGTCTCAGACCGCCGACCTGCCGGGCAACGTATCGTCGCAGCCGATTGACGGGCGCATCATCGACGACGACGGTCCGCCCGACTACTCCGACGTCGTGCCGGACACCGCACCGCCGGCTGAGGCCAATTGGAATGCAAGCGGCTCCCAGTTTCCAAAGCAAGTGCAATCCTCGACCATCAGCTTCGACGACGGCCGCTCCGAATGGAGCCTTCCCGGCGCGCACCTCGTCGAGCAGGGTCCCGAGTGGCTTTACGATTCGACCAGGGAATATCTGGTCGCCAAGGTAAACGCGGCGATGTTGCGAACCCAATCGGCCTTTCTCAACGCTGTGGGCGAAGAGTTTGGCGCTGGCCATCTATTTCACAAAGTGAAGCAGGCCGGGCATCTATTTGACGCCCTTGTCAATAACCACACGCGGCTTTTCACGGCCATCGACGACGGCATCGCCGGCCGGATCAGCGATCAGGAGATCAGCCAACGAATCGATAATGCCGAGCTGCGCTTTGCTGACGAGTCTGGCAACATTTCACATGCAACGCGCATCGCGCTCGACAAGATCACTACCGGCGCCGTGGAGATCATTCCCACGCCGGACGATTCCACCAACAAAGTGTCCTCTCTGGCTCCGCAACAAGCCCAATTTAGCCTGGTTGAGAGCTACGCGACCGACGTGCGAGGTGGCGAGGGAAACGACGGTCTCTACGGGGGTAGCCAAGACGACACCTTGCGGGGGATGTCGGGCAACGACATCCTGGTTGGGGGAGTCGGAAAAGACAAGCTCTACGGAGACTCCGGCGAAGACGCGCTCTTCGGCGGAACAGGGAATGACCGGCTGTACGGTGGCGCCGACAACAATCGGCTATACGGCGGTGATGGCAACGACAAGCTCTACGGCGGCGCGGACGACGACAAGCTCGACGGGGGACCCGGCAATGACACTCTGAAGGGAGGCACCGGCCGTGACATCATCTTTGGCGGAACCGGCAACGATCGCCTGGACGGCGGGCTGGGAAAAGACGAGATCCACGGTGGCGACGGCGACGATATCGTTATTGGCAGCGATGATCGCGACACAGTGTATGGCGGAAACGGTGACGACGTCCTGGTGAGCGGGGTCGGCATCTACAAGTTCAATGGGGGCAAGGGGCAGGACAGCATCGACTACACCGCCTTCGATGACGATGTCGCCGTCACTCTGAAGGGCTCTACCCAAGTGTACGTGCTCTTCAACGGCGGCCGTACCGACCACATCAGAAACGTCGAAGGCATCAGCACCGGCGACGGCGACGATCGCCTTGTCGGCGACGATGCGGCTAACACCTTCGACGGCGGGTCGGGCGATGACACACTTTTCGGCAGGAAGGGCGACGACATTCTCCGCGGTGGGAAAGGCAAGGACATCATCGATGGCAGCCGGGGCGTCGATCGCCTTTTTGGCGGGTCGGACAGCGAACGAGATACCTTCGTCTTCCGCAAGGGAGACAGCGGCAAGACGCATGGCACCATCGACCAGATCACCCAGTTCGATCCGGCTCACGACCGTATCGACCTGAGCGCGATCGACGGCGATCCGGCAGCCGGCGACCAGCCCCTCCGCTATGTCAGCAGCTTCAAAACGGCAAAGGAGTCGCAGCCGGCCGGCCAAGTCCAGGTCGTTGACGCCAAGAGCAATGTGAAGGTCGAGATCGACATCGATGGTGACAACGCAGCCGACATGATCATTCTCGTCAAGCACGTCGACAGCCTGACAAGCCACGACTTTCTTCTGTAGGAAGGTACGCCGGCTCGGACGGGGCCGAACACGATATTGCAGGCGGCGCGGGCCGCGACTATCCCGGCTCACATGATCCACACCGCCCGACTCGTCGCCCCTGAGGCCATCGTCGATCGAATCGTCGCGGCGATGACCGAAGACGATGTGCTCGGCGACCGCGCCGTCGATGTCCGCGAGATCGCGCCAGGTCGCTGGGAGCTGACGGTCTATTTCAGCAGCAAGCCAGACAGGCAGGAGCAGGCAGCCTTGACCGGCCTGGCGCTGACAATCGGCGGCAGCGCGGTCGGCCCGGTGGCAGTCGCTCGACTCCCCGATACGGACTGGGTGGCGAAGAGCCTGGAAGGGCTGACCCCGGTCCGGGTCGGCCGCTTCCTCGTCCACGGCAGCCACGACCGCGCAAAGCGGCGTCCGAACGACCTCGCCATCGAGATCGAGGCGGGCCAGGCCTTCGGCACCGGCCACCACGGCACCACCGCCGGCTGCCTTGCGGCCATCGACCAGCTGGCGAAGACGCACGCCATCCGGAACGCGCTCGATGTCGGCACCGGCTCCGGCGTTCTCGCCATCGCCATCGCCAAACGGTGCAAGGTGCCGGTGCTGGCGAGCGACATCGATCCCGTCGCGGTAGGTGTCGCCGCCGAGAACGTGCGGCAGAACGGCGTCCGTCCGCTGGTCCGCACCTTCTGCGCTGCCGGCATTGCGGGAAGTGCCTTCGCGCGGCCCAGCGGCTTCGACCTGATCGTCGCCAACATTCTTGCCGGCCCGCTGGTCGCGCTGGCGCCGTCGATCCGCCGCCGCCTCGCGCCGGGCGGCACGGTGATCCTCTCCGGGCTCCTCGCCAGCCAGCGGAACCGGGTCGCCGCCGCCTATCACGCACAGCGGCTCCGCCTCATGCGAGCCGACATTCGCGACGGCTGGGTGACGCTGACCTTCGATCGGCCGTCCAAGAGAAAGGGGCGGCACGCGATGCGCCGCCCCTGACCCGACTTTGTGGATACTAGAGCGGGAAGCGGCCGCGGCCGGCGTGGTCGAGGGCCACCCGCTGGTAGCCGAACGTCGCCACGCTTGCGTCGCCAAGACCGAGCAGGTGGGCGCTGATGCTGGCGCGCGGCGGCGCTTCCCGCACCGCGAGCGCCCGCGCAAGGACCTGTCGCGACACGCCGCGCACGGGCGCGGCACGGCCGCCGATATCGCCGGGTGTCCTGATCATCATGGTCCTGTCCTTCCGAATCCGTCTGCCCTCCCGCTGCCGAGATACGTTTGCCCCGGATCGTCGGGAAGCTTCGTAAGCGCATGACTGACATGCGTTTTTTGCAGCGCAATGTCATAATATTGCCATGCACAAAACGCGGGCAGCGGCGAACCGCGCTGCGCCGCCGGTTTTCGTTTGATGCCCGCTCGAACCGCCCATAGAAAGGTCACATGACCGATCCCGCCGAACACCGAAGACGGCTGGCCGACCTCCGCGGCGAACTGGCGCGGCAGGGACTCGCCGGCTTCATCGTCCCCCATGCCGACGAGCATCAGAGCGAATATCTGCCGCCATCGGCCGAGCGGCTGGCGTGGCTGACCGGCTTCACCGGCTCGGCCGGTACGGCGATCGTGCTCGCCGACGCCGCCGCCGTCTTCGTCGACGGCCGCTACACATTGCAGGTTCGCAGCGAGGTCGATCCGGAGTTGTTCACGCCGGAGCACCTGATCGACACGCCGCCGGCGAAATGGCTCACCGCGCACGCCAGATCCGGTGACAGGATCGGCTACGATCCGTGGCTGATGACCGTCGCCGAGGTCCGCCGGCTTGAGGCTGCCTGCAAGGAAGTCGGGGCGGGGCTTGTTGCGGTGGACGAGAACCCCATCGACCGCGTCTGGACCGACCGGCCCTCCCCGCCCGTCGGGGCGGTCTCGCTGCACCCGGTCGAGCTTGCCGGCGAGGGCGCCGCCGACAAGATCGCCCGGCTCCAGGCGACGCTCGCCGAGAAGAAGGTCGACGCCGCCGTTCTCGGCCAGGCCGATTCGATCGCCTGGACCTTCAATCTCCGTGGGTCCGACATCGCCCACAATCCCGTGGCGCTGGCCTGGGCGATCCTGCCGGAAGCCGGCAAACCCGCGCTCTTCATCGATGGGCGGAAGCTCTCCAACGCCGTGCGCGCCAGCCTCTCTGAGCAGGCTGACATCAACGAGCCGGACCGGCTTGTCGCGGCATTAACCGCGCTTGGCCGCGACAAGGCGCGGGTGCTGGTCGAGCCGCGGACCACCGCACAGGCGGTCGCCGCGACCATCGTCGGGGCGGGCGGCGAGGTGGTGGAAGGGGCGGATCCGGCGGCGCTCCCCAAGGCACGAAAGAACGACACCGAAATCGCCGGCGCCCGGCGCGCCCATATCCGCGACGGCGCGGCGATGATCCGCTTCCTCGCCTGGCTCGACGCCAACGCAGAGACCGGCCAACTCGACGAGATCGCCGCCGCTGACAGGCTCGCGGTATTACGCGCGGACACGGCGAAGGCTGACGGCGCGGAACTGATCGACCTCTCCTTCGACACGATTTCCGGCGCCGGTCCGAACGGCGCCATTGTCCACTACCGGGTGAACCCGACGACCAGCCGCCGGCTCGAGCCCGGCTCGTTATACCTCGTCGATTCCGGCGCCCAGTACCGCGACGGCACCACCGACATCGCCCGCAGCGTGCCGATCGGCGCGCCGACGGCGGAGCAGCGCGACCGCTTCACCCGCGTGCTCAAGGGCATGATCGCCATCGCCACGCTGCGCTTTCCCGCCGGCACCACCGGCGTGCAGATCGACGCCTTCGCCCGCCGGCCCCTGTGGGACGCGGGCCTCGACTATGATCACGGCACCGGCCACGGCATCGGCTCGTTCCTCTCGGTGCACGAGGGGCCGGCGAGCATCTCGAAGCGCGGCGAGGTGCCGCTCGAGCCAGGCATGCTCCTGTCCGACGAGCCCGGCTACTACAAGGCCGGCGCCTACGGCATCCGCATCGAGAACCTGGTGCTGGTGACGCCGCCGACGCCGATTGCCGGTGGCGACCGCGAGATGCTCGGCTTCGAGACGTTGACGCTGTGCCCCATCGACCGCCGGCTGATCACCCTCGACCTGCTCACCCCGGCCGAGATCGCCTGGATCGACGCCTATCACGCCGCGATCCCCGGCGCGGTCGGCCGCCTTCTCGACGAGAGTGAGCGAGCCTGGCTCGCCGACAAGACGGCGCCGCTCGCCGGGATCAAGGCGGAGGACGAGACCCGGGTGCCGGGCGCTGCCCCGGCCCGGACCGACTCGGCCATATAAGGCGCACGCACCATTCGGGGCGACGAGCCCGCCGGATCCGCCTGGCAGGCTTGTCTTCGCTCCGGCTCTGCGACACAACCTCAGAGGGCCATCCGGACAGGTTGCGCACCGCCACCGGGAGCCGCTAACCTTGACCTCGCGCCACACGATCGGTTCAAGGCGCGGTTGGTGATGATGCGCGTCAACTTCCATCGAAGGTCCTTGGCAGCCGGGCTCCTGCTGTTGCCGCTTCTCTGCGGAATTGCCGCCGCCGAGGACCACGGCCGGTTTGTCGGCCGCGTCGCCGTCGAGTGGCTCGACGATCAAAGCGACAGCCGCGACATGCGCCTGCTCGAGCAATTCGCCTTTGTCGATCCGACCGGCAAGGTGTGGGCTGTCCCGAAGGGCGCGGTGATCAACGGTGCGTCAATCCCGCGCCTGTTCTGGAGCCTGGTCGGGCCGCCCTTTGTTGGCGCCTACCGGCGCGCCTCGGTGATCCACGACTACTATTGCGATGTACGGTCCGAGCCGTGGCTGGCGGTCCACCGGATGTTCTTTGAGGCGAGCCTCGCCGGCGGCGTTCCGGAAGCCACGGCGAAGATCATGTATGTGGCGATCTACGGCGCCGGCCCGCGGTGGTCGGAAGCCACCGGTGCCGACCGGGCGGGACGGCCCCGCAAGCTCCCCAACCCGTGGCTGAGCGAGGCGTCGGCCCACGAGATCGAGGAGTGGATCGAAGCCGACAATCCCAGCCTCGAGGAACTCGAAAGGCGGGTCGATCGAGACCTCGCGCCCGGAACGCCGCAGTAGCGCTCGTCCTCAGTTGAACCAGATCGCCGAGACGCCGAACGAGCCCTCGAAGGCGCCGACCATGGCGTTCCACTCCTCGCTCGTCGCCACCGGCCCGTCCTCCAGATAAGGCAGCGCCGCCGGACCGGTCAGCCACAGGACGAGGTCGAAGGCCTGCGGCTCGTCGAAGACGCGGGCCAGGTTGAAGCCCTTGTCGAAGCGCCAGTGCGGCACGAGCTTCCCGCCGTCGAGCACCGCCTCCGCCTCGTCGAGCACCGCCCGCCAGGCGTCGATCCGCGCCTGGTTCACCTGGACGCTGGCGAACGGGCTGGTCTGTCGCGGATTGGGCAGCCACTCGGCGTCGTCGTCGGTCTCCGCCTCGATGGCGCTCCAGCTCTCGCGGCTCAGAGCGATCATTGCCTTGATGTGCTGGCGTACCTCCGCCATGCGGGCCGGATCGGCGACCGGCCAGCGGATGTGGAAGAAGGAGATGAAGTCGGCGACCGGCGCGCCTTCGGCGTACATCGGGTCGCTCCCCGGCGCCGCAACCGCGGCGGCGAAGGCCGACTGCACCTTGGGGAAGAAGTGCGGGAAGCCGACGTCAAAACTCTCGTGCCAGTCATGCGCCAGCCAGAAGTCGCCAAAAGCCATCAGCACGTTGCAGTAGCCGCGCAGCCACAGCGCGTCGCCCTTGTCAAAGGCGAACACCAGCGAGTCGGGCATGTCGCCGGGATTCATGCCGGTGACCCGCTGGACCACGGCGATGAAGCGCTCGTCGTCGCCGATCGTGCCGTCGCCGTTGGCGTCGTAGCGCAGTTTGGTGAGGTCGAGACGGAGCTTGACGCCGCTGTCGCCGATCCCGGTCAGCGTTTCCTCGGCTTTGGCGACGTTCGTGACGAGGGTGCCAAGCAGCGCCTGGAAATCCGCAAAGCTGATCGGCTCCGGATCAGGGTTGACCGGCACCGGCAGGCGGACGACAGGCAGCATCATCGTCTGCGGCGGCTTGAGACCGTAGCGGTAGAGCCCCTGCGACAGGGCCTCGATCGCCTCGACGAAGCGGATCGTGCCGAGGCCGATGCGGGCGTCGTCATTATTGGGGTCGGCGGCAAGCATGGCGCC
>Ga0210144_1001109_pt1 | contig 11747 bp, 10 predicted proteins | sample Muzzi_PWA_D2_FD_185532 | JGI IMG/M metagenome (GOLD analysis project Ga0210144, IMG submission 185532) | Wetland microbial communities from San Francisco Bay, California, USA, that impact long-term carbon sequestration - Muzzi_PWA_D2 (SPAdes) | ecosystem: Environmental > Aquatic > Marine >...
CGCGACGGCGAAATGCTTATCGCGCGGACCGACGGCCTCTACCGGGCGCCGTACCGACCGGGTCAAACGACCATGCTGCCGGAAACCCTCACCCTGCTGGCGGCATTGCCGGCCGGAGGAGGGCACAGCAGCCGCACCGTGCGCATCGGTCCGGACGGGCGCGTGTACGTGGGCCTAGGCATCAGCCACAATTGCAGCGACCAGTATCTCGGCATGGATTACCCGTTCGAGCAACGGCGCGGCGGCGTGCTGGTGCTGCGTGAAGATGGAGCGAAACCGCATTTCGAACCCTACGCCTCCGGGCTGCGCAATCCGGTCGGTTTCGACTGGCAACCGGGAACCGGGTTACTGTATGCGAGCAACAACGGGCCGGACCATCACGGCTTCGAGCAGCCGCCGGAATACTTCAGCCGTCTCGACGCCGGATCGTTTCACGGCATGCCCTGGTTCCAGTACGACGGCCGGCGGCTGCGCCGCGATGAGTGTATCAAGAGCCGACCGCCGCGGCCGGAGCGCGATGTCGTCATCCCGGTGGCTGTCTTTCCCGCGCGCAACGCGCCAATGGCCGTGGCATTCGTGCCGCCGGGCGCCCTCGATGCGGAATTTACCGGCGACGCGGTGGTTGCGCTGCATGGCTCCTGGGGTACCCGGCCATCCGGCAGTGCGTTCGGTGATCGCGCCACGCGCCGCCCGCCCGGGCTGGTGCTGGTGCGTTTCCACGAGGGTGTGGCACAGGGGGTGGATGATCTGGTAAGCGGATTTCAGCTGGATAACGGCAACCGCTGGGCGCGACCGGTCGGCGTCGCGTTCGGACCCGACGGTGCGTTGTATTTCACCAGCGACGGCGGCGCCACCGAGGGGCTGTTTCGCCTGCGGCGCATGCCGCGGGATGCAGACACGGAGTGAATCGGGTGATTGTTCGCTGACCTGGACGGTCATCTGTCCATGCCTGTACACCGTTGCACCGCAAAGAATGACAAGAAATTCTCTAACCTGATTATCACTGAAACTCGGTCATACGACGCATGCGGACGAAATGGCGAGTGTGGGGCCCGCAAACAGGGATACGCTGTGAATACCTCCCTGTACGCTCGACGACAGCTTCCCTGCTGTCGACGATCCCTGTTCACGGGCCCCATACCCGCCGCCAGCGTTGGACGAGGCTCCGGACCCGGACTGCAAGACCGTCTGCCGCAGGGAGAAGGTGAGACCGGGGACCGGTCGAGAGGCTGGCCTGGGCCAGAAGGTGAGACCGGGGACCGGTCGAGAGGCTGGGCCTGGGCCGTGCGGCAGTCGAGCCTGCAGGGAGGTATTTACGGCGTGTCTTGCAGCCCCGGTCCGGATGCCGCGTTTCTCTGTCCTGATTGAGTTTCCAGGGATAATCAGGTTATTTTTTACATTTCTGCGTTCTTTGCGTCTCTGCGGTGAATAAGACGTACTGACACCGGTTACACCGGCGCCGCGCTCACGGTGCCTCGTAGCTCACCCTGACGATGTAGTAATGCCGGGCGCCGCCGGGCGTTTCGACCCGGACCTCGTCATCGAGCGTCTTTTTCATCAGGGCTCGCGCCATCGGGGAGTCCATGCTGATCCAGCCGCGGGTGGTGTCGAACTCGTCAGCGCCGACGATGCGGTAGACCCGTTCCCGGCTGTCGTCATCCTCCAGGGTGACCCAGGCGCCAAAAAACACCAGTTCCGGATTGGACGGCGGACTGGATACCACCTTCAGTTCCGGCAGGCGCTTCTGCAGGTAGCGCACGCGCCGGTCGATCTCACGCAGTTCCTTCTTGCGGTAGATGTATTCCGCGTTCTCCGAACGATCGCCTTCGGCGGCGGCGGCGGTCAGGGCACGGGTGACCCCCGCGCGGCGTTTCCAGAGTTCTTTCAGTTCCTGCTGCAGGACCTGATGGCCCTCGCGGGTGATATAGGGCGAGGATTTCTGGGCGGGTGGCCGGTAACGTCCCATCGGGTGGTCTCTCGTGCGGTTCTGGCGGTCGTTGACCGGCGACCGGTCAAGCCTGTTTTTGCCCGGGCTCCGGACGCATACCATACCAGCTTATGCCGGCAAAAAAAGCGGGAGACAGGTTTCAGGCGGGGTATGGCATCGTGCCGGAATGAACCGGTGTACTGTTCACTTTGTTGAGCGGTACGGCGCAGGGGCAATGACCGGATATGACCCGGAAACAAGAACTTCCCGAGCGCAAAAAATCACTTGCGTGAGGGGTTTTAACGTCGACTGTGGGCCAGCTCAGGTCATACCCCTGATACCTGATACCTGTCGATGAGAGGATATTACAATCGAAATAGTACCGGTTTGTTACAAATCGTTGCTGTCGCATCGTGTCAAGCTGATTAACTCATTTGTTTCATACTATTCGAGGCGCATCGAAGAGAATACGGCGAGTTCCCGTGCTGCCGCCGGGAGGTCTGAAGCGGGTTGTTGCCGGCATAAAGACCGCTCGGATCGAGCTTCTCGATCAGACGCTTCCAGACCGATTCGGGGCGGGTGCTGAAGATCACCGCGGGATCGGTATCGATGACGTACCAGTCTTCCTGCCTGATTTCCCGTGCAAGCTGCTCGGGTAGCCAGCTGGCGTGTCCGAGGTAGAAATGCAGGGCATTGTCGGGTTTGTTTTCGCTCAGCATCCGGTCCAGGACACTGCGATCGCCGCTGAGATAGATATCTCCGGCAATATGTTCCACCAGCCGGCTTTCCTGTTCGTTTCGAATCAGCATCGACACCGTGGTGAATTCCACGGGGCCGCCAAAAAACAGCGACCGGGACTCGAGGTCCTTGCCATCGATATCTGACAGGGCATCGGACAGGTCCAGTCCGCTCGGGCGGTTTATGATCAACCCCACCGTACCTGACGGCCCATGCCGCAACAGGTAGATCACGGTTTGTCTGAAGTGGGGATCATCCAGCGCGCGCCGGGCCACCAGGAAACGACCAGCCGCCGGTTCCGTTGCCGGCGTCACAGCGTGGTTGTTGGTGGAAATGTATGACGGAGCCGTATTCGAGGCGTCGTCAGCGCCCGCAAGTGCGCTCAGCAGCAGGATGCTGCAGATGATCAACGATGACCTGACTCTGTGCATATGCCATTATTATAGTGTTTCACGAATGGTGGTTCAGTAAAAAATACGGGATATGCAGCCCCATGTCCTGGTAATCGTGCGATCCCGATGTATCCCCTGCGCCGATATGGCAGAATCCCGGAATCTCCTCTCACGCAGGACAGGAGTCGATGCATTTCCCGGGACTATGTCACGATGAGTCACAATCACGACCGCCTGCTCCAGACCATCCTCGAGGAGCCCCTCGGCGCCAATATCCACTGGCGCGATGTCGAGTCCCTCCTGCGCCACCTCGGCGCCGCTATCGAACCCGGTCATGGCGCACGCATGAAGATCGAGCTGAATGGCGTCATTGGCACTCTGCACCGGCCTCATCACAGCGGCGTATGCAGCAGGCAGGACATCCGCCATATCCGTGATTTCCTTACCGAGGCGGGTGTGGTTTCGCCGCCGCAGTAGCCGGAGTATCAGTCGGGGAGACAACTGAACGGCAGGTCTGGTGTTCAGCGACGGGGCGCCGGCAGGCGGGCAACCGTATTGTCGCAATTCCTCATTCCACCGGCATGCCAGCCAGGCCGGGATCGGAGTACGACCGGGCCAGTTTGCGGATGGCGATCACACAGTCGGCGGTACGGTTATCATAAAACGTCGGATCGCATTTCACGATGTCGTCCAGACCGGAACGCACCCGGGGCCTCCTTGAAGGATTACGTCGCCTTTCTGTTTTTCCGGCTGACCGCGCCGGCCCGGGGCCGTACAATCCCCCTATGGAGAATCCCCGCGAACTTTCGGATGACATTCACGCCACGCTAGACCGCGTCTTCGGTTACACCGCCTTCCGTCCCTACCAGCAGGCGATCATCGAGGAGCTGATCGCCGGTCGGGACGCTTTCGTGCTGATGCCGACCGGCGGCGGCAAGTCGCTCTGCTACCAGATTCCCGCGCTGTACCGCACCGGGGTGGGCATCGTGGTCTCGCCGCTGATCGCGCTGATGAAGGACCAGGTGGACGCCCTGCAGGCCAATGGCGTGGCGGCGGAGTTCTACAATTCCTCGCTGGATTCCGCTGCGGCACGCCGCGTGCTGGCGCGACTGCATGCCCATGAACTCGATCTGCTCTACGTCAGTCCCGAACGGCTACTCGACAGCGGCTTCCTGGACCGGCTTGCCGGGATTGACATCGCACTCATCGCCATCGACGAGGCGCACTGCGTGTCGCAGTGGGGGCACGACTTTCGCCCCGAGTACGCACAGCTCGGCGTATTGCGCAGCCACTTTCCCCGGGTGCCGCTCATCGCCCTGACCGCGACCGCCGATGCGCAGACCCGCGCCGACATCGTTCGCGTGCTCGGGCTGGTGCAGGCCGGGCAGCACATCAGCGGCTTCGACCGCCCCAACATCCACTACACGGTGCTGGAGAAACACAAGCCGTTCGATCAGCTGATGCGGTTTCTGCAATCCCGGCAGGGTCAGGCGGGCATCGTCTACGCGCTGAGCCGCAAGCGGGTGGAGGAAATCGCGGGGAAGCTGCGGGAAAAGGGTGTGGCCGCGGCGGCCTACCACGCGGGACTGCCGGCCGCCCGGCGCGGCGAGGTGCAGGAGGGATTCCTGCGCGATGAGCTGCAGGTGGTCGTGGCCACCGTCGCCTTCGGTATGGGCATCGACAAGCCCGACGTGCGCTTCGTGGTGCATTACGACCTGCCCAGGCATATCGAGGGCTACTACCAGGAAACCGGCAGAGCCGGGCGCGACGGCCTGCCTGCCGATGCCCTGCTGCTCTATGGCGCACAGGATATCGCCACTGCACGCTGGCTGATCGAGAACAGCGAAAACCCGGAGCAACGGCGCATCGAGGCCCACAAGCTGAACGCCATGGTGGGCCTTGCCGAGAGCGTGACCTGCCGGCGGCGCGTGCTGCTCAACTACTTCGGCGAACGACGCGAGCAGGACTGCGGCAACTGCGACGTCTGTCTCGATCCGCCGGAGCGCTTCGATGCCACCGAGGCCGCGCGCATGGCGCTGTCCTGTGTTTACCGCGTCGGTCAGCGTTTCGGTGTCGCGCACATCATCGACGTGCTGCGCGGCGCGGACACCGAACGCATCCGTAAACTGCATCACCAGCAGCTCTCGACCTGGGGCATCGGGCGCGACCGCAGCGAACAGGAGTGGACCTCCATCCTGCGACAGCTCATCCACCGTGGCTACCTGGTGCAGGACATCGCCAGTTACTCGGTGCTGAAACTGACCGACGCGGCGCGCCCGCTGCTGCGCGGCGAGGAGTCGCTGCAACTTGCCCGCCCGCGCGTGCGGGTACAGGCGAAAAAGAAAAAGGCACTCCGTGCCGCAGCCGGGCAGGGACCCTGTGACGAGGCGCTGTTCGAGGAACTGCGCGTCCTGCGCAAGCGGCTCGCGGACGAGCAGGGCGTGCCACCGTACGTCATTTTCGGCGATGTCACCCTGATTCAGATGGCCCGTATCTGTCCTGTCGATGAAAGCACGCTGCTGGGTGTCACCGGGGTGGGGCAGCACAAGCTGGAAAAATACGGTACGGATTTTCTCGATGCGATCGCCGCCTACCAGGCGGCGCAGGGCCAGTCTGCTGAACTATAATTCCACAGCCCAGTCAGAGGAGACAACCTTGACCGGTAACAATTACGATCCGAGCATGATCAGATACTGCATCGCTTACCTTAAAGGCCGGCGGGAAGGCGAGATCGGCATCGAGGAAATCAGCAAGACGCTCGAACGCCCGGATACCTTTATCTGGCTTGCGCTGCACGAGCCCAACGAATACCTGTTGAAACTGGCGCAGCGCGAATTCGACCTGCATGAACTCGCCATCGAGGATGCGCGCAGCGCCCATCAGCGACCCAAACTGGAGCAGTACGGCAACACGCTGTTCATTGTCCTCAAGACCGCCATACTGATTGAGCAGCAGGTGCAGCTCGGCGAAACCCACATGTTCGTCGCGCCGCGTTTTTTTATGACGGTCCGGCACGGGCCATCGGTCACCTACAGCAGGGTCCGTGAACGACTGGAAACCACGCCGGCGCGACTCGCCAGAGGCCCGGCGATGGCCGCCCACGCCGTGATGGACTTCGTGGTCGACAGTTACGGACCGATCTCCGATATCCTGGAAAACAGGTTCGAGCAGTTCGAGATGGATCTGTTCACGGGCCAGTACAGCCGGGAGACGATCGAACGGCTTTACGACCTGAAGCGGGAACTGCTGGTATTGCGCGGCGCGGCGGCGCCGGTTGTGGACATCACCGATGGTTTGATCCGCTTTCACAGTGACCTGATCCCCAGGGATACCCGCGTCTATTTCCGCGACATACATGACCATGTGATTCGCTTGCTCACGACTATCGACGAGACCCGTGAAATGCTCACCGCCGCGATGCAGGTCAATCTCGCCCTGGTTTCCGTGGAGCAGAACGAGGCCGTGAGACGCCTGGCCGGCTGGGGCGCCATCATGGCCGTACCCACTGTTGTCTTCAGTCTTTATGGCATGAACTTCAGGGACATGCCCGAACTCGATTTGCGCTATGGCTATCCGGTCGTCATGGCCACGGTCGTGCTGGTCTGTTTCTGGCTGTATCGCCGCCTGAGGCACTACGGCTGGCTCTAGCCCGCATTTCTCACCGGGCGGCGGTGTGGCGATGTATACATTGGATATAATGAGAATGCTGTCAACGCGTAGAAGACAGTATGTTTTCAGGAAATGCCTATCCCGGCCCTGGCTGGTTCTCGCGCGCCCGGACTTGCTCTTCACTCAAGGGGTAGCTACGGCTGCAGCGCTTCGAGGGGCGGAAGAGGGGCCCCGCCGCGTAGCGGTGGGGATCTGACCCCCGGTGAAGCGATGACCCGCGGTGGAACTCGAAGCGCTGTCCCGCCCGCCGGCGGTCGCATCCCCGGCTGCGCCGGGGCCCCTGCTCTGCGCCTCGAGCGGGTCCGTCGCTCCAGAGCGGCGTCCGGACACACGATCCCTGCGCCAGCATCCGGGATCCCGGTGAGAAATCCGGGCTAGAGACAGGGAATCAATGAACGATACTTCGACACTGCTCTGGGGCGTGGTATTCGGGTCCATTGGACTCGGGTTCTTTATTTACGGGCGCAAGCAGCAGGCAGTAGTCCCGCTGGTGGTCGGTATCGCGCTTTTTGTCGTGCCCTATGTCATAGCGAATCTTTACCTCCTGCTGCTTGCCGGGGTAGTTCTGGTTGCACTGCCGTATTTCGTGAGATTGTGAGGTGAACAGTGCCGGGCCGGTAGTGACGCACCCGGCGCCGGCAACTGCCGGGAATATCGGCGGAAGCCGTCAGCGACGGCTGGCGAGCGATGAGCGGCGCGTGGTGGAATCACGCCCTGCGGGTGATCAGAACGCCAGTTCCTCGATGAGGATGCCGTATTCGCCGTCGGCGAGCGCCTTCTTGATGTTGACCTCTTTACCTGCGTATTTCGGGGTGTAATCGGCCAGATTGATCAACGGATAGGACCCGTACGGGGACTTGTCGGGGTCGAGTAGCAGCACCACGTTGGGTTTCAGGCGCAACCCCGGATTCTGGGAGACCACCACCCCGACCTCGCCGTTGCTCAACTCGATGAGCGATCCCGTCGGATAGGTACTCAGGGCCTGAATGAGACTCCTGACGAGCAGATCGGAGAAGTAGCGACCCTGCTGTTGATACAGCATGTAGGTGGCATTCGAGGGTGAAACCGCCCGTGCGTAGGGCCGCGGCGAAGTCACCGAGACGTAGAAATCGATAATGCCGGCAATTTGTCCCATGAAGGGTATTTCGTTCCCTCTCAGGGCCGAGGGGTAGCCACTACCGTCCAGCCGTTCGTGATGGGTCCGGACGATGTCGAGGACCTCGGCCGGCGTGTCGTTATTTTCCGACAGTATGCGCACTCCGTGTTCCACGTGGGACTTCATCAGCGCCCACTCGTCGTCGGTCAGACGGTCAGTCTTGTTCAGCAGGGCGGCCGGCAGGGCTGTCTTGCCGATGTCCATGAACAAGGTGCCCATGGCCAGGGCGTTCAGCTTGTCCCGTTCCAGTCCCAGTTCCCGCCCCAGGGTTGTGGCCCACACCGAGGCGCTGAGGGAATCCTTGTAAATGTGCGAGTCGAATTTCTTGATGCGTGTAAGCCAGATATAGGCATCCGGGTTGCGCTCGATGCTGTCGACCATGAACTCGATGGAGTTCGTGATGGTCTGCAGATCGAGTTCCTTGTCCTCCCTCAGGGTATCCTCGATCTCCAGCATCAGATGGGAGATTTCCTCGTGGGAGTCGCGCACTATATGCAATTCCTCCTTCGCCGACTTCGTGACCTCGTAACGTTTGCGTCCGATAAGGTCTGAATAAACTGCCTCGTGTTTGCGCTGGGAGGACAGGCTGCTGATCTCGATCTCCTCGTCAGGCACCATGATATAGACATAACGGCACAGCTTTTTCAGTTCCTCGATTTCGGCCGCATCCCTTACCGGGAAGCCCTGAAAGAGAAACGGGGTCTCGCTCCAGGGGCGGTCCAGACTGGAGACGAACATGCCAACCTCGAGTTCCGCGGTACTGATCTTTGTTACCGGCATTGCAGGATCCCCATCAGGTGTTCTCTGTTAACGATTTCCTACTCAGGGTCAAAATTCCCTATCAGGCCGTCTAGCGGGGACATATCCCGACAGACGCCTGAAATCGTTCCCGCTTATCCCTGATTCGTCGAGCGCTGGAACGACTTTGGTAATAGCGGCATTGGGTCACATTTCTATATACGTACAGCTACCTAGGGCCTCTCAGGTTGATTCCCTCGCCGCTGTCCGGGAGGGGAGGGGCGTGCGCCCACCAACGGAACGGGAATTATCCCGGCACAGCGGCCTGAAAAATGAGGAAAAACCGGATCATGGGTTGTGCTCCGTAGCCCGTCGGCGGGCCTTAAGCGCATGCTGGACAGGGGTATTGGCGCGCTTCCCGCAGTAGCGGGGCGCTGCGTCAGGGGAAGCGGTTATTTTCATGGCTTCTGGCTTATACTGGCCACATTTCCATTGCGTACTTGTTCATCTGATGGTATCCGGAATTTCGCGACTCACGCTATGCGCATTTCTGCTGTGCCTGCCGCTGTTATGTCAGTCGGGCGGCGAGCCCTTGCCTGCGACTGCGATCACGGCCGCCGGACCTCCGGCAGTGAACTGGACCAGGCTGCGTTATGCGGCATCCCGGTTCGGAGTCAACCTGTCGACGACGCTCGAACTCGAGCGCTCCTCGCGCGGGGAAATGCAGGGCCCGCCGTATAGTGCGTTTCGCAACGAACCATTCCAGATCACCCCGGATGTCGTCATGCGGCTCGATATCCACGCCCATGCGCAAACCATGCTCGATAGCTATGACACGGAAGGGCATGCGTGGTTCGCGCCGGGAAGTCTCGCCGTCCTGCAGCGCGACCGGCTGAAACCCGGCCGGGACGGCTCCCGCAAGATCTATCGCTTCGCCGGTGACGGCGCCTTCAGAATCAGGCTGGAGCCGAAAGGCCGCAATGAGGGCGGGCAGCCGCCTGCAAACTGGACGAAGATCAAGCAGAACTTTTATCCCTATGACCTGCTGGCCGCCGGCTGCGACCGGGTAACCACCCCGGCACTGCTGCTTTACCGCGCATCCTCCCGGGATCCCGTCAACGGCGGCAAGCCCCTCTGCGTCTTTGTCGATGATGCGCTCTACCGGGTATGGATGGAATCACGGGGCGAAATGCTGCGCCCCGTAGACTTTGCCGTGAAAACGGGTGGTAAAACGCAGGGAGTCAGCGGCAACCGGAAACTTCTGAAGTTCACCCTTCGGGTAGAACCAATCACGCCGGGCGCAGATCCGGCCGCATTCGAATTGCTCGAACTGCGCGGCGCCATCGCGATCTATATCGATGCCGACACCCGCTTGCCGGTGTTGATCACGGGTGCGCGAGCCGCAGCCGGTGAGCTGGACATCGGCCTGGTGGAGGCCGTGCTGCGCGAGTGAAAGAAACAGGATGACGGCCCTGCGTGACTGATCGTGCCCGATATCGCCGTATCGCCCTCTATGCGGCCCTGGTGCTGGCGCTGGCGCTGCTGTTTCTTGACAGAACCGCCGCCTGGCTTCATCGACCCGACCCGGATTCAAGGGCCGTGGTCATCTATACCACTTCCTGGTGTCCCTACTGCAGGCAGCTGAGAGCGTTCCTGGATGAACACCGGATACCCTACACCGACTACGACGTCGAGCATTCCTTCAGCGGCGGCATGGGGTTCTGGACTCTGAGAGGTCGCGGTGTTCCCCTGGTGGTGGTGGGCGCCGACGTCATTTACGGTCTGGATGTCGGGAAGATTCAGGCGTCGCTCAGGCGGCTTGGTTATGAAACCGGCAGCCCGCCAGAACGGGAGGAAGCTGGAAACGGGGATGTCTCCCGGTTCTGAGTTAATGATTGGCCGCAGGGCGTGATGACAGACTGGGTGGCGTGGCATCGGGTGTTTGTGGCTCCGGCTTCCTGCCATGCCCTTTTTTTGTGCCCGTCGTCCCATGTTGGTGCGGTCTCGTGCAGACATCCACAACTGCCGGAATGCTTTTTCTCTCCGCCGTCACTGTGCTATCGTAACCGTGCCCGGTATAGACTGCCCGACATGTTGTCAGTCCTGACCGGAGACGCAGCGACCCTTTGAGCCAAGGTGGATCCATGACAATGATTCTCCGCCCATGACCGCCAGTGTCATCATGGATCCGAAGCCAACGGTACTGCATCCTTCGGACACGGTTCGCACCGCTACGCATTACATCATGCATCACCGCTACCGTAACCTGCCGGTCGTCGATGACAACGGTTGCTACCTCGGTGTATTCGGGGTGCACTGCCTGATGCGACTCATGTTGCCGCCGGCGGTTGTCATGAAAGAGGGCCTGACAACGATCCCCTTCATCCGGGAGACCCTGCCGGATCTGCATCGTCGGCTGATCGAGGTGGAGGACAGCCCGATCAGCCAGTGCATCAATGAAGTGGTCACCATGGTTGAACCCGATACGCCATTACTGGAAACGCTGCTGGTTCTCTACAAGACCCGCACCAGCGTACCGGTGGTCGAGAAGGCCAGCGGGCGCCTGGTGGGCATGATCTCCTATTGGGATGTAACCAGAAAGATACTCGCCACCGAGGTTTAATTGGTAACTGAAGGAACAGAAGCCGCCCGGCTGTTGCTGGGCATGGACCCCGTGTGGTTTGCCGGCGTGCTCTTCGTGATGACCTATGTCGTCATCATGACGGACCGCCTGAACCGGGCGATCGTGTCGCTGATGGCCGCGGGCCTGATGATCGCCGCCGGTCTGCTGAATCAGGAAGCCGCCCTGCACGGGATCGATTTCAACACCATCGGCCTGCTGACCGGCATGATGATCATTGTCGCGATCACCAAGAAATCCGGTATTTTCCAGTTTCTCGCGATCTGGTCGGCGAAAAAGGTCGACGCCAGGCCGTGGGGCATTCTGGTCATGCTCGCGGTGGTGACGGCGGTGCTTTCGGCCCTGCTTCCCAATGTCACCACGGTGCTGATGATCGCACCGGTGACGCTGCTGATCACCGACGCGCTCAAGGTGAACCCCTATCCTTACCTGTTCGCGCAAATTTTCGCGGCGAACATCGGCGGCACCGCCACCCTGATCGGCGAT
>Ga0210144_1001110_pt1 | contig 11726 bp, 10 predicted proteins | sample Muzzi_PWA_D2_FD_185532 | JGI IMG/M metagenome (GOLD analysis project Ga0210144, IMG submission 185532) | Wetland microbial communities from San Francisco Bay, California, USA, that impact long-term carbon sequestration - Muzzi_PWA_D2 (SPAdes) | ecosystem: Environmental > Aquatic > Marine >...
CGATCGCCAACCCGGTCGAGCTGGCCGAGCGGCTGGTCGGCGAGCCGTTCGAGCTGATCGACGACGACGGCGCGCCGCGCAGCGGCCGCGAGATCGCGATGTGGAACCCGCCGCTGATCGACAAGGAGAGCGGCACGCGACGGTCGCCGCTCTCGGAGGCGGCGGAGCTGCTGGCCGAGCTGGTCTCGCAGGGGGTGCGGACGATCTGCTTCCTGAAAAGCCGACGCGGGATCGAGCTGATCCAGCGCTTCGCCCGCGAGGCGCTGGCGGCGCGCGGCAAGCCGGAGCTGGCCGAGCGGATCGCCCCTTATCGCGGCGGCTACACCCCCCAGCAGCGGCGCGAGATCGAGGCGCGCCTGGCGGCTGGCGAGCTGCTCGCGGTGGTGGCCACCGATGCGCTCGAGCTGGGGATCGACGTCGGCGAGCTGGACGCGGCGATCTGCGTCACCTTCCCCGGCACGGTCGCCAGCCTGCGGCAGATGTGGGGGCGGGCGGGGCGGCAGCGGCGCGGGCTCGCCGTCTACGTCGCCGGGGCGGACGCGCTCGACCAGTTCTTCTGCCGCCACCCGGAGGAGTTCCTCGGGCGGCCGGTCGAGGCGGCGATCCTCGACCATGAAAGCGAGCAGATTGCGGCGCGGCACCTGGTCGCGGCGGCCTACGAGCTGCCGCTGAGTAACGCCGACGACGAGGTGCTCGGGCCGGCCTGGCGGGAGCGGGCGGAGCGGCTGGCCTCGGCCGGCGAGCTGCGCCGCGCGGGCGGTCGGCTGCTGCCGCGCAGCGGCGAGTACGTCGCCTCGAAGGTGCCGCTGCGCTCCGCCTCGGCCGACTCGGTGGCGGTGATCGAGCGCGACTCGGGCGAGATGCTCGGCCTGGTCGAGGCGGAGCGGGCCTTCACGACGATCCACCCGGGGGCGGTCTACCTCCACCTGGGCCGCTCCTACGAGGTCGAGCAGCTCGACATAGAGGGGCGGCGGGCGATCGTCTCCCGCTTCGACGGCGACTGGTACACCCGGCCGAAGAAGGAGACCGAGATCTACATCGAGCGGGTGCATGAGCAGCGCTCGACCGCGGGCGTCGAGCTGCACTTCGGCGAGGTCTCGGTGACCGAGCAGGTGATCGCCTTCCAGCGGGTCTCGATCTCCGAGCAGGAGCCGATCGACGTGGTGGCGCTGGAGCTGCCCGAGCAGAGCTTCGTCACCCAGGCGCTCTGGTACGTGCTGCCGGAGCGGCTCAGCGGGGCGCTGCCGCCAGACGTCCTGCTCGGCGCCCTGCACGCCACCGAGCACGGGCAGATCGCGGTGCTGCCGCTGATCGCGATGTGCGACCGCTGGGACATCGGCGGGCTGTCGACCAACGTCCACTTCCAGACCGGGCGGTCGACCATTTTCGTCTACGACGGCCATCCCGGCGGCGTGGGGATCACGCTGCGCGGCTACGAGCAGTTCGAGCGCCTGCTGGGCGACGCCGAGCGGCTGATCGCCGAGTGCCCCTGCGAGTCCGGCTGCCCCTCCTGCGTGCAGAGCCCGAAGTGCGGCAACCTGAACGAACCGCTGCACAAGGCGGGGGCGCTGGAGTTGATGCTTTTGATGAGCTCCTCCCGAAATTATCGCGGCCCGGATGAGGCCGAATGACACTGCGCGATACGGCCCCGTCCCGGTGTCCCGCGTAGCGCTGCTACGCGGGAACCGTGCCGTCACCGTCTCGCTTGGTCATCGGCCTCCCCGGTCTCGCGCTAATTTCGGTCGGAGCTCATTGGATAGGAATTGGGAATGACTTCGAAGCAGGTTGCGGTGATTGGCAGTGGGAACTGCGAGCAGGGCTCGGAGGTGGCGCGGCTGGCGGAGGAGGTCGGGCGGCGGTTGGCCGAGGCCGGGGCGACCGTCGTCTGCGGTGGGCTGGCCGGGGTGATGGAGGCGACATCGCGTGGGGCCGCCGAGGCGGGCGGGACGGTGATCGGGATCGTGCCCGGTGCCTCGGTCGAGGATGCCAACCCGCACTGCACCCATGTGGTCGCCAGCGCGGTCGGCTACGCCCGCAACCTGGCCGTGGTCGCGAGCGGCGAGGCGGTGATCGCGGTGGGCGGCGAGTGGGGCACCCTGTCGGAGATCGGCCACGCCCGCACTCTCGGCAAGACGGTCGTCGCGCTGCGCAGCTGGAATCTCAGCGGCCGCGGCAAGATGGAGGGCGCCCCGGGGGTGATCCCGGTCGACGACGCTGAGAGGGCCGTTGCCGCCACCCTCGAAGCGATCGAGTCCTGACTTTCGCCCCGAAGCCTGCTGAAACTTCTTGCATTCGCAGACCACAAGTTACATCTGACCCCGTAGTTTGGCACCATGGAGGCTGTGAGAGAGAGCTGGACCGACGAGCGACTGGACGATTTCGCCGCCCATGTCGATCAGCGGTTCGACGCCGTCGACAAGCGCCTCGATCGGATCGAGGATCGGCTCGAACAGGGATTTGCCCGCTTCGATGCTCGGTTTGACTCGGTCCAGCGAGCGATCGCCTACGGCGCGATCGTGCTGACCGGCGGCATGCTCGCTGGCTTCAGCGGCATCCTGGTTCTGATCGTCACCCAGCTCTGATCAGCGCCCAGGCCCCGCCCCGCCCGGCCAGAGCTCGCGCAGGGCGAGGATCGCGAAGGCGTGCGACCAGGCGAGCGGCGTGGTCGAGCGGGGCACGCCGGTGCGGGCGTCGACCCGCTCAGGGAGCAGCCCGAGCGGGGTTGCGGCGCGGTGCAGGTCCGCGATCAGTCGAAGCGCCGCGCGCCGGTCCCGCCAGGTGGTTCCGCGGGACCGCCCTGGATGCTTGTCGTTTGCGAGTGTCGCGAGGCTCCACGCGGTCCATGCGGTCGGCGCCGTCCAGGGATCGTCCCCGCTGCTCCAATCTTCGGAAGGGACGATGCCGTAGCGAGTGCTCTGAGCGCCGAGCCGCAGGAGGGTGCGGCGGGCGAGTGTGAAGAGGTCCGGATGAGGGAAGGGGCGCACCGCCCAGGCCGCGGCGGAGTCGAGACCGGAGCCGGGGTCGTCAGCCGCCCGAACCAGCCCGCCGTCGGCACAAAACGCCGCCCGAATCCCCCGTCCCATCCGCCGACGGGCCGAAATGTGGAGCCGGAGCCCACTTTTCGGCCCGTCGAGCGCCGTGGACGCGATCGCGTTGGCGAGATAGTCGCCGGAGTTGCCCTCCTGGTAGTCGGGTTGGTCTTGCCAGCCGTGGGGCAGGCGCGGCCGGGGCACGCCGGCCGCTCGCGCCGCCGCCGCGACCCAGCCGGCGGCGTCGCCCTGCGGCCCACGGCCCGGAACCGGTTCCCCGGTCCCGCGGAACCGCGCCGCGGCGTCGAGGTCCAGCCCGAGCAGGAAGCGCGCGACGCGCCGCGCCTCGGCGCGGTAGCCGGCGGAGGCGAGAGCCATCGCCGCCGCGCTCGCGTCGCGGGGCCAGACGTAGGCCCACCCTTCCCGCGCTCCCGCGGCGACGGCGCCGCTGCGCTGGTCGGTCAGCGCCCGCAGCACCAGCAGCGAGCGCCGGTACATCGCCCGCGCCCAGCGCGGCGCACCGGCGCCCAGCGGCAGCGCCCGCGCAATCCAGCGCCGGTCGGCGCGGGCGGCCGCAGGCCCGCCGACCGAGCGCACGACCACGGCCTTCCTGCCATGAAGGCGCGCCACGGTCCGCAGCACGTTGGCGCCGGGCAGGTAGCGTTGCTTCACCGAGTTCGCCTTCCACAGCGGCACCGATCCCCGGCCGCCCGGGCCGGCCATCCGCGCGACGATCCCGGTGTCCGCGGGCACGCTGCCGGCGGCCTGCCTGTCAGTGGGGTTGCGGATCAGGGAGCGGCCGGCCGGCCCCGGCGCCCAGAGGCCGACCACGTCGCCATAGGCGTCGATCGCGGCGGTCCTACCCCCGCTGCCGACCACGGCCGCGCCGAGGAACGGCGGCGGCAGCCCCGGCAGCGCCGACGGCGTCCGCGGATCCCCCCGCGTCCCGCCCGAGAGCAGCGCCAGGGCAACCAAGCCAGTCGCGCCGGCGACGATCGCTGCACGAGTCCAAGCCACGAGCCAATCCAAGCAGCCCCCCCGACACGCCGCCCGCTAGCCTTCGCTCAGCGCGGCCACCGCCGCGCCACCACCGAGGCGAGGTAGCTCAGTTGGTAGAGCACACGACTGAAAATCGTGGTGTCGCCGGTTCGATTCCGGCCCTCGCCATTCAATTGCAGAGCCAAATGCGCCGCCCTTCGAGGCGGCGCATTTGCGCTCGGGTCAACGCCAGCGACCGAGGGCTGCGCCGCCGACCGAGGAGCTCGGGCGCTTCGTGGCTAGCGCCGAGGTGGACTGGTCGGACCCCAATCGTTTAGGGTCGATCACGCTCGAACCTATGGGAGGGTGCCACGCTTATGGCTCGACGTACGGATGTGCCAGCACCTCTGCCGCTTTGTGCGTTGAACGCCGCGGTCCAAGATCATGACAATTGAGCGGAAAACCTTGGACGCGGCACCCGAGCGACGCGCGCGGCGCTCTTGGCACCCGGGGAGGCTGCTGTCGGGGTTCGCCGCGCTCGCCGCACTCGCCGCGCTCGGGCTCGCAATTGCGGGCTGCGGCGGGGGCAAGCTGGAAGGATGCATTTCCAATCCGCCGCCAAGGGTCAACGACGGTTTCCCCGAACCCGAAGCTCGGGTGAGCGAGAACGGCGTGCTGGAGACGACGTTGAGGGCCTCCTACGGCCCCGTGACCCTCAACGGCAAGACGTACTCGACGATGCATTACGAGGACAGCGTGCCCGGGCCGACGCTAGTCGTCTGCCCCGGCGACACGCTAATCGTCCACTTCGAGAACGACCTCGGCAACACGCCGCGGGCCTGGGGGCCGACGCCTCCCTACCTCAACGTCCCACGGGATCAGGGCCAGCTCACCAACCTGCACGTCCACGGGCTGCATGTTTCGCCACGGGGCCACTCCGACAACATCTTCGTCAGCATCCCCCCGGGCAAGACCTTCACCTACACCTACCACATCCCCAAGGACGAGCCGCCGGGCATGTACTGGTACCACCCGCATCGGCACGGCTTCGTCGAGGCGCAGGTCTACGCCGGGATGTTCGGCGCGATCTACGTGCAGGGCGGACTCGACGAGCTCCCTGGCCTGCGCGACATCCCGACCCGGACGATGATCATCAACTCCCTCGAGCTCGGGAAGACGAAGAAGCTCAAGAGCAGGGCGAACAGCTCGGCAACCCGGCCGCCGGTCGTCGTGCCCGCGGCGAATAGCAACACGGCGAAAAGTCCCTACCTCATAAACGGCGATCTCAACCCCACGGTCAACATCGCGCCGGGCGAGCTGCAGCGGTGGCGGATCCTGAACGCCAACGACAACGCGATGGTCCGCCTCTCCCTGCCGCACGGCACCTTCTACGTGCTCGCCAACGACGGCATCACCCTGCAGAGGATCAGCCCGAAAAAGACGCTTTTGCTCGGCCCCGCCGAGCGGCGGGAGGTCCTCGTCCGGGGCGGACCGGCGGGAACCTACGACCTCACCTCGGACCCATTCGGACAATTCCAGGGCGGCAAGGTACCGGCGGCGACGATCGCCACCGTGAACTCGCAGGGCTCGGGAAGCCGCGACCCGCTCCCCGGACCGGTGCTCGACAAGCATGTCGAGGACCTCCGCGGCGCCACGGTCGATCAGCGCCACCGGATCGTCTACGCCGAGAAGCAGGTTGGGGGTGGCAATGTCGAGTTCCTGATCAACGGTAAGGTCTTCAACGCGGACCGGGTCGACCAGGTGATGAAGCTGGGCAAGGTGAACGAGTGGACGCTCGTCAACTCGACCACCGAATGGCACACCTTCCACATCCACGTCAACGACTTCCAGGTGACCACCGTCAGGCTGAACCGGCGGGTGCCCGGGGTCTCCAAGGGGAAGGTCAGAGACGTCCAGCCCGGTGAGGTCGATCCCGAGGACACGGTGAAGATGCCTCCCGAGAGCACGGTGAAGATGCTCACCCGTCCGACCGATTTCACCGGCAAGTTCGTCTTCCACTGCCACATGCTCTTCCACGAGGACCACGGCATGATGGGTGTCGTGCGGGTGGTCCGGCCCTAGCCGACCTCGGGCGCTACTGACGTTTCCGTGGGTGAAGTAAGCGCTCAACTCTCGTTGACGCTAATCACTCCATACACCGCAAGTAGGTCGACGCCGGTTCGATTCCGGCTCTCGCCATAATCGTTGTCGACAGCGGAAGGATGGAGGATCGACGATGACCGATGTGCGGATTCCCACCACGACCGAGGTTCCGGCCTACCTGGCCGTCCCCGAGGGGGAGGGGCCGTGGCCGGGCGTCGTCGTCGTCCACGATGCGCTCGGGATGACCGCCGACGTCAGGAGGCAGGCCGATTGGCTCGCCGGCGCCGGCTACCTGGCGGTCGCCCCCGACCTGTACCACTACGGCAGGCGCATCGCCTGCCTGGTGGCGACGATGCGGGCGATGGTGGCGCGGCGGGGCCGCGCCTTCGACGACCTCGAGGCGGTGCGCAGCTGGCTGGCGGGTTGCGACGACTGCACCGGGAGGGTGGGCGTGATCGGGTTTTGCATGGGCGGTGGGTTTGCCCTGCTGCTGGCGCCCGGACACGGCTACTCGGCCTCGAGCGTCAACTACGGGCCGGTGCCGAGGGACGCCGAGAAGCTGCTCTCCGGCGCCTGCCCGATCGTCGCCAGCTATGGCGCCCGCGACCGCACCTTCGGCAGACCGAAGAAGACGCCGGCGCGGCTCGAGCGCGCTCTCGAGCGCAACAGGGTCGAGCACCAGCTCGAGGTCTATCCCGATGCCGGGCACGCCTTCATCAACGACCACGACGCCGCCGACTTACCCCGCCCGATCGAGCTCCTGGCCCCGATCATCCACAGCGAGTATCACGAGCCTTCGGCGCGCGACTCCCGTCGGCGCATCGTCGCCTTCTTCGACACCCACCTGAAGGGGCGCCCCGCTGCCCCCGCGACTTGAATTTCGCCACGAGAACCGCGGCTCATCGCGGGCGCGAACCCCAGCCAGGGGGGCCGAGGTATTCGCAGCAGCCTTCCTTGCTCGTGCCCCCTTCGAATACCTGCACGCCGCCGCGGCCGTTGGCGCGGATCACGACGACCGCAAAGCTGGATTGGGTCTTGCGCCAGACGGCGATCTGCCGGCCGTCCGGCGCCCAGGAGGGGTCGGTGTAGCAGCGGTCGGTGGAGCAGGTGCCGTTGCTGCGGGTGACCTGGCGCACGCGGGGGCGCCGTCCGATCCGCTTGACGAACACGTTTGCTCCCAGGCGAGGGTTGCGGTTGCTCGCGAAGGCGATGCTGCGGCCGTTGGGCGAGACGTCGGGGTCGAACTCCCTGCGGGGCCCGCCGACCAGCAGCCGGACATGCCTGCCGTTGGGGCGCATCGAGAATATGTTGCTGCTGTCGTTGGGTCCTCTCCGCCCGCGGTTGCTGACGAAGGCGATCCACCTTCCGTTTGGCGAGTAGGTGGGTTCGGAATCGGCGCTTCGGCCTCTGGTGAGCTGCCGCAGCCTCCCGCCGCCGACCCTGACCCTGAAGATGTGCGTGGCCCGCCTCGACGGCCGATATCGCTGGAAGACGACCAGCTTCCCGTTCGGCGAGAACGACGGGTTTGAGTCCGAGAATCCTTCCCCCCTGGTCAGCTGCCTGACCCCGTTGCCGTCGCTGCGCATGACGAAGATGTGGCTGCCGCCCTTTTCGCCTGCGTCTGGCGTGTTGCGATTGCTCTCGAATGCGATCAGCCGTCCGTCGGCCGAGTAGGTGGGGCTTTCATCGCTGGGTTCTTCGGTCAGCGGCTGGGGCGGCTGTCCCAGGCGCGGGGGGTGTGCGACCAGGCCGCCGGTGTGTTCGTCTTCGGTTTCGCCCGTGAACAGCTTCTGGTAGGCGATCGGACCGGGCGTGCCGGGAAAGGCGCCCTGCGCCGGGGCGGCCGCGGCCAGTGCCGCGAGCACGCCGACCGCCAGCACGGCGACCAGGCGGAGCCGCCTGCCCATATCGCTCTCCGACATCTCGGACAGGGTAGCTTCGTCGGCGCTGGCAGCGACTTCCGGCAAGCCGTATGTTCGATCTCGGACGCTACCCCCGCCACTTGATCGAGCAGCCGACCGGCTCGGTCTCAGCCGGTTCGGGCGCGGAGCCGGTGAGAATCGCCTCGAGAGCGGAGCGCAGCCAGGCGGCGGCTCGAGCGGCGTCCCGATGGTCGGAGTCGGGGGCTCCGCGGTAGCGGAGGCGCAGGGCGGAGTCGAAGACGAACAGGTCAGGGGTGGTGCGGGCGCCGTAGGCCCTTGCCACCTCCTGGCTCGCGTCGTGCAGGTAGGGCATGCCCCACTCCTCGGCGTCGTAGCGCTCCGCCATCGCCTCGGGCGAGTCGGCCGGGTAGCGGTCGGCGTCGTTGGAGTTGACCGCGAGGAAGCGCACGCCGCGGCCGGCGTACTCGCGGGCGGCGGCGGTGAGGCGGTCGTGCCAGGCAAGCGCGTAGGGGCAGTGATTGCACGTCCAGAGCACGACCGTCGCCGGCGCCTCGCCCGGCGCCGGCAGCGCCACCGCGTTGCCTTCGGTGTCGGGCAGCGCCAGCTCTGGCGCCGCGTCGCCGATCCCGATCCCGTCTGCGGTCATCCCTCTGCCTCCTTCGTCGAGCGGTCGGAGGGCTTTACGCTAACGATCGCGTCGCCCCGGCCGCAGCGCGTCGCGCACGTCCTCCGGGTCGGGCAGCGCCGAGATCCGCCCGTCGCGCAGCCGGTACACACGGCAGGTGAGGCCGACGGGCTCGTCGCCTGGCTCCTGCACGTCGCGACCGTCGATGCGGATCGTCGGCGAGCCGACGAAGCCCTCCCGTTCCGCCTCGCCGTCCGTGTGCACCTCGCGGATCTCGAGCGCCTCGGGGTCGAGCCCGGCCGCCACCATCTCGGCGCGGACGAGGCGGACCGCCTCCTCCCAGCTCGGGCATCCCGACCACCAGAGCAGCTCGACCCGAGGGCCCGCGGGCGTCAATGTCCCGCCGCCTCGAGTGCCCTGTCCAGCGCCGCGGAGATCAGATCGGGCCGTTCGATCTGCGGGTAGTGGGCGGCATCGGGGAGCTCGATCGCCTCGACCCCCGGGCGCAGGGCGCGCAGGCCGTCCAGCACCGCGGTGTTGGCGACCGGGTCGCGCAAGCCCCAGGCGAGGGTCAGCGGGCCGGGCCAGTCGCGGATCGCGCCGTGCCAGCGCTCGGTGAAGCGTTCGCGCTCGTCCATGTAGTGAATCGTCTTGCGGACGATGCGCCGGTCCCCGCCGTGGGTGATCAGCGACCACTGGTCGGCCGCCTCCTCGGCGCTCAGCGGATGCTCGGCCGAGAAGACCCGGCCGAACTGGACGCGGAAGCCCCGCTCGCTGCTCAGGCGGGCGAACAGCGGTCCGAGCGGGCTGCGCAGCAGGCGTTGGCCGATCCTCGGCTTCGCCAGGTGCAACAGCATGCTGCCGTTGAACAGCAGCGCGCCGGTCATGCGCATCTCCAGCTCGCCCCGCAGGTCGCGCGCCATCAGCTCGGTGGCCACCGAGGTCCCCATGTCGTGCCCGACCACGAAGACCGGCGGCGAGCCGGCGCGGCGGACCAGCTCCTCGGCCGCGTCCGCTTGCCAGGCGAGCGTGTAGAGGTGGTCGGGCGGCTTCTCGGAGAGGCCGAAGCCGAGGAAGTCGAAGGCCAGCGTGGCCTCGCCGGCCGGCCGCCGCGCGAACAGCGCGCGCCAGTCGTAGGAGCTGGAGGGGAAGCCGTGCAGGAAGAGCAGCAGCACCTCGTCCCCGCCCCCGCGCCGGCGGACGAACAGCTTGCGGCCCAGCACCTCCTCGATCGCTCCCTCGTCGCGCCAGCGCTGAACCCGCTCGGTGAGCATCATCGCTTCTCTCCGCCGGCGACGAACCCCTCCGGCTCCTCGACCACGGTGTTGACCAGCTCGCCGATTCCCTCGATCTCCACCTTCACCGTGCTGCCCACCTTGAGCAGGTTGTCGCGGACCGGCTTGCGGCCGAGGCCGACCCCGGCCGGGGTGCCGGTGGCGATCACGTCTCCGGGCTCCAGGGTGAACGCTTCGGAGAGGTGGGAGACCTGCTGGAAGCAGTCGAAGACCATCTCGCTGGTGCGGGCGTCCTGGCGCAGCTCGCCGTCGACGAAGCAGCGGATCGCCAGGTCGTGCGGGTCGCCCAGCTCGTCGGGCGTGACCAGCCACGGGCCGAGCGGCCCGTGCGTGTCGAAGGACTTGCCGATCGTCATCGTTTGCGCCCGGCCCTGCCAGTCGCGCACGCTGACGTCGTTGGCGCAGGTGTAGCCGGCGATCACCTCGTGGGCCCGCTCTGCGGGGACGTGGCGGCAGCGCCTGCCGATCAGCACCGCCAGCTCCGCCTCGTAGTCGAGGAAGGTCGAGATCTTCGGCATGTGGACCTCGGCGCCCGGGCCGACCACGCAGGTCACCTGCTTGTTGAAGAAGACCGGGACCTCGGGGGCCTCCATGCCCAGCTCGGCGATGTGGTCGCGGTAGTTGAGCGCGATCGCCAGGTACTTGCGGGGGGACGCGGGGGCGAGCAGGGTCACCTCGCCGAGCCCGAGGCGAGGCGCCTCCCGGACCAGCTCCTCGAGGCGGATCGGGCCAAGCCCGTCCAGCGCGGCGGCGGGTTCCGCCGGCGCCCCGTCGCAGGAGAGGTCGAGGACCTCCTCTTCGTCGACGATCCCGAGCGCCGGAGAGCCGCCCGGCGTTGCGAAACGGCAGAGCCTCATCGCGCCTGGACTCTCGCATACGGCGACGCCGATCGGCGACCGCGGTAGACATTTGGGTCACATAGCGGTCGAAAGGTCGACCGCGCCAACTGGACGGCCAATTACGGATACGATCCAGCCGTCGCAGGAGCATCATCGGTGTTGAACGGCAACCGACCCGGGAGCCTCCCATGAGCCGTCACCCAATGCCAGCCGCGGACGCCGCCTGGCTCCACATGGACCGGCCGACCAACCCGATGGTCGTCAACGGCCTCGTCGTGCTCGCCGAGACGCCCGACTTCGACGCTGTCGCCGAGGTGCTCGAGCAGCGCCTGGTCGCCCGCTTCCCCCGCTTCCGGCAGCGGATTGCCGATTCGCTGGGCCGGGGGCCGGCCTTCGAGGACGATCCGTCCTTCGACCTCGACAACCATCTGCACCGCCTGGTGCTGCCGGCGCCCGGCGACCGCGCCGCGCTCGAGGCGACGGTCAGCGAGCTGGTCACCCCGTCGCTCGAGCCCGGCAAGCCGCTGTGGCACGCCTACGTGATCGAAGGCTACGAAGGAGGCGCGGCTGTCCTCTGGCGCATTCACCACTGCATTGCCGACGGGATCGCCCTCGCCCGCGTCATGCTCTCGATCACCGACGGCGGTGGCGAGAGCGACGGGCCGCCCCCGTCGGACGCCGCCTCAGGCACGCTGGGGCGCCTCGCGAGTGCTTCCCGCAGCGCGATCTCGGCGATCCGCGGGCTGGGCGCCGCAGCCGTCCACGAGGGAGTGGAGACGCTGGCCCATCCCGACCACCTCCGTGAGCTGGCGGGGACCGCCCGGCGCGACGTCTCGACCGTGGCGAAGCTCCTCGCTTCCCCGGCGGACCCCCCGAGCGACCTGCGAGAGCCGCTCTCCGGCGTCCGCCGGGTGGCCTGGTCGGAGCCGATCGCGCTGGCGGAGATCAAGGAGGCGGCGCGACTGCGGCGGGGG
>Ga0210144_1001111_pt1 | contig 11725 bp, 9 predicted proteins | sample Muzzi_PWA_D2_FD_185532 | JGI IMG/M metagenome (GOLD analysis project Ga0210144, IMG submission 185532) | Wetland microbial communities from San Francisco Bay, California, USA, that impact long-term carbon sequestration - Muzzi_PWA_D2 (SPAdes) | ecosystem: Environmental > Aquatic > Marine >...
TGAAATACTTGCACTACTAAACTCTACCCCCGATTGAACAATTGTATTATTGGGCGAGACTGGAGTACGTATCGGTAATCCCCCTCCCTGGGCAGGCTGGATTAGGTGGTCTATCTGGGTCGGACCAGAGCTGGCTTCAGCCCAGACAAAGGCAACCCCCGGCAGTAAACCGAGCACTAGAATCGATAAAATAATAATAATATAAACTTTATATATTCTTGGGATACTCATAGCCAACCTCACTTCGTTTTAAATAAAGCATATAACTTAACATTCATCTTCAAGTCCGTATACACTACGGGGCTGGTGTATAAAAGAGTCTGGCTCCATAAAGCTGAATTTCACCTTGAGTATTTGCAGGGATGCATGTGGTTACATAGTAGGCGTACGAATTACTAACACTAGCAGGTGACAAGGTGGGATCGTAAACCACAGTTGGAGTTGCGGAATCAAGGCTTGCCGCTCCACCCCCAATTAAAACACTACTGCCCGTGGCCAGTTCGACACCCTTGATATAGACGAATAATTCCTCACTAAGGCTATCATCGAGAAGAGCAAATTCAAACCGAGTCAAGGTCGCCCCATCGGGAGGATAGGTTGGGGCCATCAAACAGACATCATTAACGGTACTGGTGTTTTCAATGTAGCCTCCGGAAAAGTCATGGAACCAATCATTGGCATTGTTACCATTATGCTTGAATGCCCCAATGGGTACGACTTCAATACCTGAGCCATCACTTTCGGTACCAATATCTCCTCCCTGGCTGTCAGCAGTAACAACAGACAAGGAAGGCTCCGTGTCCCCGCCTATTTTAGCATTATCACCCTTATTACTACCAAGGCCGCCTTCTTGAGCCAGGACAACAGTATCTGTTTCAAGATTGAGGAAAAGCACGGCAGCAAACACAGCCAGCATACCGGCTAAAATCACAATAATCAAAACCAGATTTCGATTCTTTGCCGCGAACATCTTAAATCACCCTCCTTTTACATAATAGAACAGCCAATATCTTGCCGGAAAGTAATGCCTCTAATATATGGTCTCCACGGTTAGGGAAGCGTATAATCTACCTCAAAGCCATAAATACGATGACTCATGTCAGTATTCGGATCAAAACAATATGTAATGTAGTAGCCATATTCGTTGCTGACAGTTTCTGAACCAGCGGTGACAATATTTGCGCTACTGCCACGCCAGACGAAAATAGAATCTATCGGATTAAAGAAAAGAAAATCCAAATCAGCCACCACGTCAGCAGTGGTGGTAGGAGGAGAAGAAAGTTTTCTTCGCCACAGCACCGCCGTCCACATTTCCAATGAGGAGTTGGAATCTACAAAGTACTGGCGGAACCAGGTAATAGTAGCGCCGTTTGGTAAATAAACCGGGCCAGAGATACACATATAGCCAGCGGAATTATTGCGAATATATCCCCCAATGCCATCACCAAATGTTAAAATTTCGTATTCGCTGGCCGGACTATTGCCATCGTGTCTGAAGGCAGAAGCGGGGATGAATTCGGCTCCAGTACCGGTACTCTGCCCACCTATACTCGCACTCTGACCGTTAATACCGATGGCTTCTACAACCTCCCCATCGTACTGCTCTTCACCTTCCGGAGGCTCAAGAACGTTTGGGTTAGTAAAAACATCCTGATAGGCCAGCGAGACCTCACTTAACTGCTGTTCTTCGATTTTATCCTCAATTGCCAGAGATGGCCTGAATGTATCTGCCCTTGACTCAGGTACATTATTCCTGGCCTGAACTGCCGTTCTATTAAAGCCAATAACCAAAAAGTAGGATAGAAGTACAACCAAGATGACAAGGACAACAATCAGATAGTTTTCTATACTTTGCTTAAACATTTTTTTCCTCCACCATTGCATCACTTAGATACCGGGGCTGCCACCGCCGCCACCGCCGCCACCACCGTCACCACCACCGCCACCACCGGGTACATCAAAGCGGAAACGACCAGACGGCTTGGCTTGAACGCCTAACTCCTGATACGGGTCTAATTGGATCAAAATCACGGTCCAGTTGTATTCTCCGCCCCTGTTTAGAACGCCAGGGGTGTTGGTAATATCGGCTATCAGCCGGTAGGTGTTATTACCCAAAGCCTCAATCACGCCATTCTGGTTATCCAGAACAGAGTTATGAACCCCGGCAGGTGGTTCGCCATCTCGCCACACACGCACTTCAAAGCCCTGGTTCTCTTTTAAGGGACTGCCCCATTGCCATTCAAACTCTGTCGGCCCAAAGCTGGGGTCGTCCAACGAGATAGGCTTAAGGAGGACAAATTCTCCGGTGGGCAAGGCCGGGGTATTCGTAGCGGTTGGCGTGGGCGCCACAGCCGAAGTTGCCGTGGTGGCCGGAGGTTGAGTAGATGTAGCGGTTGGAGTGAGGGTATTGGGGATTGAGGTTGGGGTAGGTGTATCTGGGACTGCAGTTGGGGTAGGTGTATCCGGGATGGGTGTTGGTGTATCGGTAGGCAAAGCCGGAGCCACCGCAATTGGTACACTGTTGGTATTAGAAGGCTCGGAGAAATTGGCATCAATCGGAATCCAGCCCCGTTCACCTTCTGCCGGAAGGAAAACAATTTGCCACCATTGCCCGGTTTCATCTTGACCGGTAATTTCTGCCTCTGCTCCTTCTGGCAATTTACCAACCAGACCGTACACCTCACCGGGGCCACTCCGTACATCGAGAAGTGTGTTGACCAAGACTTTAGGCGCACCGGGAACCGGAGTCGGCGGTTTGGGAGCCGGGGTGTCGGTAGGCGAGTTAGCGGCAATATTCAGGGCAGCAGTACCACCAGAATTATCTTGTGGTTGAGCTGTAGTTGGCTGCAAAAATAAGAAGAATACCAGCAAACCTATTATAGCTACCGCCGCTAGCCCCACTGCGGCCATAACCCCAACTGAAAGACCTTTCTTTTTCTCACGTACAGGAGGGCTAGAAAGTATGGTGGCATCGCCGACCATGTCGGTAATAGTTCGTTCTCGAAAGTCGGGGTCTGTCTCAGCAGTCTTGAGTGCCTTGGCAAAGTCGGAGGCTGTACTATATCGCGCATCTGGCTTTATAGCCAAAGCCTTAAGGGTAACGTGTTCAAGGCTTTCAGGAATATCTGCCTTAATGCTACGCAGTGAAGGAACCGGTTCGGTACTGCGCTTGAGCGCAATAGCCAAGGGGGTTGTGGCTTCGTGGGGTATCGTACCAATGAGAGCTCTATGCAAGATAACACCCAGAGCATAAATGTCGGTCCGGTGATCTACATTTTTGCCAGTTGCCTGCTCAGGCGACATATAAGCCGGTGTACCCATTGTGGTGCCTGTACCGGTCAGTTCGCTGGAACCCTCGGACATCTTGACCAGGCCAAAATCACTTAGTAAAGCCCATTCACCATCAATAAGAATATTGCTTGGCTTAACATCACGGTGGATAATACCCTGCTGGTGAGCATAATTCAAGGCGTCGGCTACCTGAACAAGGTATTTGATGATTTGATTTACTGGAACATTATCCCGAATCAAATCTCCCAGAGTCTGTGAGTTTGCCACATAACGCATCACAATGTAGTAATACTTACCTTGCCGCCCAGAGTCATGCACCTGAAGGATGTTAGGATGCTGCAAACGAGCAATGGATCTGGCTTCCCGCTGGAAACGTTCGGCAAAGCCCTCCTCCTCAGCCATTGCCGGGGATAAAACCTTTACGGCCACAAAACGGTCTAAACCCGGCTGGTAGGCCTTAAAGACGTGGGCCATACCCCCCCTGCCGACTTTTTCTCTAATCTCATATTGTCCAAGAGATGTTCCAATCAGACTTTCCATTATTTGATTGCCTTAGTAAAAGTTTATGGTGTTGATTCTTGATGAAGGATGGATTAATACTAGATGAGGATGGGTCTGTTTCAGGTGGAAGTCAAAGCGACGCAAATTGATTGTTTGGTAAATACGTCGAAATTGTTGCATGAATAATGGCACTGATACCCTTCCAAGAGAACCAATAAAGCGGCAAAAAGGATTATGAGAATTATACAATACTCTGTCTCAAAGTACAAGCGTATCGCGATTCGATGCCCCAAAATATAAGAATAGCAAATCCAATTATCACTGAGCCTTAGAATATGGTACAATATTAAGACTGCGAAACCGGACATATGTTCTAGTTAGAGAAAAGTTATGATGAATATACGAGTATTATCGCCAGATGTGGCCGCAAAGATTGCGGCGGGAGAGGTTGTAGAGCGACCGGCTTCGGTAGTGAAAGAGTTGGTTGAAAATGCTATTGATGCCGAAGCCAAAACAATCCGCGTAGAGATACAGGCAGGGGGCAAGCGTTTTATCAAAATTATGGATGATGGTTGTGGTATCCCTGATGATGAAATACCACTTGCTTTTGCGCGTCATGCGACCAGCAAGCTCATCTCAGTTGAGGATTTGACCCGGGTGACCACACTTGGCTTCCGAGGCGAAGCCCTGGCCTCTATCGCGGCAGTGTCACAATTGACCCTCTCGTCCCGGCCCAAGAATCAAGCCGCCGCCACTCGAATTCGGATTGAAGGCGCTAAACAGGTTTCGTTAGGCCCGGCCGGCTCTCCTGCCGGTACCATCATCACAGTTGAAAATCTGTTTTATAACGTGCCTGCCCGTCTTAAATTCCTTAAAGCTAATGCCACCGAAGCAGGTCATATTTATCGGATTGTCTCCCACTATGCTCTGGCCTATCCCCATATTCGCTTCATCTTACAGAACGAGAATCGGACCACCTTTCAAACCAATGGCAACGGCCAGTTACTTGATGCCGTGGCTGCGGTTTTTAGCTTACAAACTGCCCGCCAGATGATTGAGGTAGAAGGCACACAAGAGGTTGACGACAAGAAATTGACTCCGGCACTATCCCAGCCCATAACGGTTTATGGTTACAGCGGCGCTCCTTCTTTGCACCGAGGGACACGCGACCAAATTATTTTCTTTGTCAACAAACGCTGGATACAGGACCGGGCGCTTAATCAGGCAGTTGTCCAGGCCTATCATACTTTTCTACCGGTGGGACGTTTTCCGGTGGCCGTGTTAAATATTGAGCTTGACCCCACTGAGGTTGATGTTAATGTGCATCCCACCAAAGCCGAGGTCAAATTTAGAGACTCACGCGAGATTTTCAAAGCCGTGCAGCGGGCCGTTCGAGAAGCTGTGGTGGCCGCTTCGCCGGTTCCGGCTTATGGAACACACCCAACTCCTTCTTCCCACTTCTCAACAGGCTTTGGCGGTGGTCATGTCGGAGATACCATACCCTGGCAATCGCCAATGATGGGCGGGCATCGCGCTGACCACAGCCAATTTGGGCTTGAGGCTCAACGCACCTTGCCATTTTCAGCCGAAGAAAATAATCAGATAGCCGGGGCAGATGACGCAACAAAGATGCCCCCTATGCGGGTAGTTGGGCAAATTCAGCAAATGTATATTATCACCGAAGGCCCCGATGGCTTATATTTAATCGACCAACATGCCGCCCATGAACGGATTTTGTATGAACAGTTAGTAGAACAGAGGGCTGAAACGGCAGTCCCACGCCAGCAATTGCTAGAACCAGCGATTATAGAGCTATCGCCAGGGCATGCCGCAATTGTCGAAGCAGAGTTGGAAACGCTGACTAAAGTGGGCTTTGACATCGAACCCTTTGGCGGCTCTACTTATCGAATTAGGGCTGTACCAGAAATTCTCGGACAGGCAGAACCGGGACAGGCCTTGGTGGATATTCTGGCCGAGATGGCCGACGGAGCTATTCCATTAGCTAAAGAAACTCACGAAAAAATTGCCATTACAGTTTGCAAACGAGCCTCGATTAAAGGAGGACAAATTTTGTCCTCAGAGGAGATGAGAGAACTCGTCCGTCAATTAGAAACCACTAATGCCCCACGAACCTGCCCTCATGGCCGCCCCACTATGATTCATTTAAGTGCAGCCCAATTAGCCCGAGAATTTGGGCGAACATAACGGTTTTATCAAACTATTTTCGCTCGGCGATCCAGAGATGTACCAAACCCCGCCAGCGTTCGTGATGTTGAATCGTAAAGCCCGTTTCGGCCAAATGGTTGGCCCAGGTCGTTGGCGAGAAAAAGCTCAAAACGCCAAGGCCAAAAGCCAGAAAGTTTGGTAAGTCACGCCCATGTTCGGCAATTAAGAGTTTGCCATTTGGCTTTAGGATGCGGGCAAACTCGGCAAAAATAGCGTGTTGGTCGGCTTTGTCTGGCAATTCGTGGAGACTGAAGCTGCAATAGACAGCATCGGCCCAGTTGTGCGGAATAGGTAAGGTATCAAACTTGCCCTGTCGATGATAGATACGTCGTTCGGCTTCTAAGGGAGGTTCCATCTCGCGAGCACGGCGCAAGGCAGGGTCTGTCATCTTTTTGGCATCATAAATGTCAATCACAAAATAGTGCCCTTGTTGAAGCTGCGAAAGTAAGCCTCGGGTCCCACGAAGTTTGCCACAGGTAATGTCGATAAGCACATTGGCTTTAGACAAATCACCCAATTCGGCCAGCCGATCATACTCCCGTTTATATCCCCAATCATAAACAATAAATGACGCTACTAAAATATTAAAGACCAGCCCCAATGTGCCAATCCCCGCAATCCGAAAAATCCAATTCCATGGGGCCTCCACAAATGTACTTGTTACTAAAGCAATCATACCAAATAATAGCGCCCCGGCAAAAATCGGCCAATTATATAACAATGTTGAGATTGTTCCAGAATATTGACGATTGCGCAACAAACCGGGCGAAAATCCAGTTTGTGATTTTGCGGTCATAGATTCGCTCTCCATATTTCACAATTTTTAGAAAAGATTGAATTTTATGAACGAGCAAAACTCTTACGAAATGAGTTTTTTAAGCCGTAACGTTGAACTCAACAGCTTTAAGATACTCTTGGGGTTTCGCGCCTCTAACTCTTCGTACACGTTTACACCGGTCTCAAAGAAATCGAGTAAGTTTTTTATTTGCTCTCGTTCATATTGCCCTTCAGCCGAGGGCATATCGTTCAATGCAGCCATACTTTCACGTAAAATGTTAATGGTAGGGTCAACTTCACGCTTCTTACGCTCGCGGGTAATGATGCGAAACATCGTCCAAACATCTTTTTCAGTTGTATAATACTCACGCCGTTCCCCTTTAAGGTGCATCCGATGCACAATACCCCATGCTATCAACTCGCGTAGAGCCATACTTACATTGCCCCGGCTAATTTGTAATTCATCCATAATCTCATTGGCCGAAAGAGGCTCTGAGGAGATGAAAAGCAACGCATGGACTTGCGCCATTGTACGATTAATCCCCCAAAGCGACCCCATCTCACCCCAATGTAAAATAAATCTTTCTCTAATCTGGTCTAATGTCGCCATCAAATTATTCCGAGTATTCAGAAGTTACTGAAAATATTGTAGCACAATTAGGGGGCGTCTACAAATCTAACTTGCAAAAAAGCTACGATTTCCGCATGAAAATACCATATTTCAAAATAACGTATATTGCTCTAAAACCGTCTTTCCAATTAATTTTTTTGCCCTCTTCGTAAGTACGCCCGTAGTAAGAGATACCAACCTCATAAATCACACAATCGAGAGCGGCTATTTTTGCGGTAAATTCTGGTTCAAAGCCAAAACGGTCTTCGGTTAGTTCAATTTGATCGAGGATACTTTTCTTAAAGACCTTGTAGCAAACCTCCATATCTGTTAAATTGAGATTGGTAAACATGTTTGACAGAAACGTTAAGAACCGGTTACCCAACGAGTGCCAAAAATAAAGCACCCGGTGACTATTGCCACCTATGAACCTAGACCCATAAACAACATCCGCCTTTCCGTCCAAGATGGGCTTTAGCAATCTAGGATATTCGTTAGGGTCATACTCCAAATCCGCATCTTGAATAATGATAAGGTCTCCGGTAGCATGATTGAAGCCTGTTCGCAGGGCTGCCCCTTTGCCCCTATTGCTATCGTGAAAAACAACTTTAATCTCTTGATGTCCATTAAGCATATTCAAATAATCTCTGGTATTATCTGTAGAGCAATCATCAACGATGATTAATTCTCGGCCAATTGATAAATCCACCTGCAAAACTTTTTGGACAATGGTTTCAATGGTGGCACTTTCATTATAACATGGGATGATAATAGAAACTTTCATCAAGATATCTCAGTGATTTACCATTAAAGAATAAACACCCTGACCGACGGGGATAATAATCTTTTCAACGCTTATCTAACACTTCCCGTACCTTACGGGTTAGTGAATCTGGGGTGAATGGTTTTTCCAAAAATGCCATCCCAGCTTCTAGTACGCCATGATGAGCTATAGCCTTATCGGGGTACCCAGATATGTAGAGAACCTTCATTTCTGGATTTAACAGCACCAGCCGTTCCGCCAACTCACGCCCGCTCATTTCGCCCGGTATAACCACATCCGTCACCAGTAGGTGAATCGAACCTTGATACTGTTCACAGATTTCAAGCGCCTTTTGGCTATCGTGGGTCACCATGACCGTGTAACCATCATTGACCAGAACACGATGAGCCAGTTCTTGAACCATACTTTCATCTTCAACCAATAGAATAGACTCTGAGCCTTGTAATGACCCAGTTGAACCTTGATGCCGACTGATAATCTCAGCAACTATCTCGGTTCGGGGTAAATAGATTCTAAACGTGGTCCCCTTTTCCAGTTCACTCTCAACTGAAATATGACCACCACTCTGGCTGATAATGCCATGCACGGTGGCTAACCCCAATCCCGTACCCTGGCTATGTTCCTTGGTTGTAAAAAAGGGTTCAAAAATGTGAGCTCTTGTTTCCTCATCCATACCGTGACCGGTGTCACTAACCGACAACATCACATATTCACCAGGTTTAACATCGACATGGTCACGAGCATAGGTGCTGTCCAACTCAACGTTAGATGTTTCAATGATGAGCTTCCCGCCCCGTTGCATTGCGTCTCTAGCATTGATAACAAGATTTATAACGACCTGTTCCATCTGTCCCGGATCGGTTTTAACGGACCCTAACTCTGTTGCGGGCCTGATAATCAGGTCAATATCTTCACCAATGATGGGGCGTAGCATCTTTTCTATGTTAGCAACCACCCTATTAAGGTCTAGAACTCTGGGTTGAAGCACCTGTTTACGACTAAAAGCCAAAAGTTGTTTGGTGAGCGAGGCCGCTTGCAACCCAGCCATATGAATCTGTTCTAGGTCATAACGTAGCGATTCATCCTCAAGGCTGTCATAGAGCAACTCGCTATAACCAGTTATAACGGTCATCAGGTTGTTAAAGTTATGAGCCATCCCGCCCGCCAACAGGCCAATGGCTTCCATCTTTTGTGATTGGTAAAGTTGTTCTTCCAGTTGCTTCCGCTTGGTGATATTACTGACCACACCATAGATAATTTTAGAAACACTATCGTGTTCTACTCTGGCGCTATCACGTACCCAGATAATCTCGCCATCTGCCCGAAGCAGACGATACTCTATTTCACCACCTTGGCCCAGGGCCAAGTGGGCCGCATGCGCTCTGGCAGCAGCCCTGTCGTCGGGGTGAATGACGGTTGAGGGCCAAAAATCTCGATCGGCCATAAATTTTTCACGAGGATAGCCCGTTAAATCCTCAATATCTGGAGAAAGATATAGGTTTACAGGGTCTTCGCTCTCAGTTACTCGGGTTACATAGATATGGTCGCTAATGGACACAATGACCTGGCGAAAACGCTCCTCACTCGCCCGTAGAGCCTCCTCTGTACGCTGCCGCTCCTTGATTTCTTGCTGGGCTTGCTCGTATAAGCGCGCATTCTCGATAGCAATGGCAGCGATTACGGCCAGCGCCTCCAGTAGCACAACATCTTCTGTGCCAAAACGATCGACCTTTACATCCAGCACATGAAGTGCGCCAATCACCTTTTCTTTAATTCGGAGAGGGACGCTAAGTAGAGAACGCAATTCCAGCCCAATTTGCCGATCCACCCCCTTAAAGTGACGTTGATCGGCCCTGGTATCCGGTACAATTAAATTTTCGCCACTATAAGCCACCCACCCGGCCAAGCCCTCTCCCGGCGCCAAACGCCAGCCGCGCACAACCTCGCTTTGGGGGCCAACCGCCTGCCGGCATACCAATTCATCCGTCTCGACGTCAATCAACCAGATTGAGCAAGCCGCTACATGTAAGCATTGGCGCACCCCTTCTAAGATGGTATTGAGGACATGATCCAAATGAAGGGTAGAGATAAACGCCTGAATAGCCTCAATAAGAAATATTAATTCCTGATTTCGATGTTCCAGGCTTTCAATCGTCTGGGCATGCTCGGTTTCTAACTTGGCAATTTGCTGGCGCAACGATACCACGTCATTGGTAAACTGATTTTTTGTCGTGTCTTTGTCTTTCATATCTGGTCTCAACAGGTTGGTCCGAGGAGCTTAATTTGAATAATTTTATATTGTCTGACATATAAAGCAAAGTTTGGGCTTGCCTTTGCCCATGCGATGGAGCCATCCACAGCGACCATTGTCTGGTAGCGTAGGTTATGATAGAATGGGGCATGTCTGATTCCGTCAGTAGTGGTATGATATCTGACATATCTGTCGCTGATTAATATTGTTGGGTGCAGTCAACTCCAAAAAATCCCATTATGCCAATATTGGCATTTATTGCAGACTATGGACGAAGAAACGAAAAACTCAGAAACCGTAAGATTAGTGCTGGCTAAAAGCCTCTACCTTCACGGTTGTACCCATGCATCTCGTACCGATAGTGTAAGTAGAATGCTTGCCATTCATCATTTCGATAATGCGGTTGAAATGGTTTTAAAAAGTGTGGCAACTAAACGAGGTATTGAGCCAAAAGGAAAATATTTCTATTTTGATGAACTGTTGAATAAAAAAAATGAACTGCCATTAAAGCAGCCGATGAGAGACCTGCATAAAGTCAGAAATAGCGTTCAGCACCAAGGTGACATTCCTTCTGTAGAGACTATTATCAAGTATAAAGGCTATGTAGAAGATTTTTTCAAACAGGTTTGCGGTGAGATATTCAATATAGCCTACACGGAACTGTACCTTTCTACACTGATTGAAAATGACAATCTACGAGAGCAGATGTTAAAGGCGGAAGAAACTCTTAGTGTGGGGAATTTCAAACAGTGTATAGAACTATGTGATGATGTGCTTACATCAGCAACGTTTGAGGAAGCGGATATTTTTCACTCAGCGGGAATGTTAACAGGGTATTGGGGAGCATCTAAAGAGCTTCAAACAGTTTTGCGAGAAGATTATTTGGAAAAGTATAAAGAAAAGGATTATCATGAGCTTGCAAAAGAACTGCGGGGCGCAATTTTGCAATGGGGGCAGGCAACAACAGGTATGCAATTCCTTGATGAGTATAGGATGGCTTTTTTGAAGCATAGAGAAATCGTCGAAATGCTAGAAAATCTGTCCGACGAAGAAATAAAGGATAATGCCAAGTTTTCTCTGAACTTCGTTACAAGTCTTATCTTAAAATGGCAAGAAGAAGGATTGTTAAATTAAGAAATTGCGCCTAACAAATCAATACACGTGAATTGCTAAGTAGCGTTTAATAGAAATTGGTTGGGCCTGCGGCGGCGCGTTGGCGTCAAAAGTGATTTTGCTGGCCCGCAATCGCGTGATTTCAAGCGTTGGGCGGCTGGAAACATCTGGA
>Ga0210144_1001112_pt1 | contig 11720 bp, 9 predicted proteins | sample Muzzi_PWA_D2_FD_185532 | JGI IMG/M metagenome (GOLD analysis project Ga0210144, IMG submission 185532) | Wetland microbial communities from San Francisco Bay, California, USA, that impact long-term carbon sequestration - Muzzi_PWA_D2 (SPAdes) | ecosystem: Environmental > Aquatic > Marine >...
ATTTTCCTGTCAACGATCAGGTAATAGACAAGCATAAAGATGAAAGCCAGAAAGAACCTTGCCCAGACTACTGTTACCGGGTCTATCTTGTTGACGGCTACCTTGATGGCAATAGGTAAGAACCCCCAAAGAAAAACCGGAATGCAGGCAAATAGTAAGCCTTTAGAATTATCTGCTTGACTGGAAGAAATAGGTGTCTTTTATTTTAATAGTGAAACATGAACCGGAATGGATGATTAATATTTCCCGCTGTTCGAAATTAACTGATATGCTCCATTTGTATACCACTTTGTCTTAATTTTTTTTGACATCATGGATATATTTTCAAAAGCGGTCGAATCTTTGGAAACCACCGTCCATTTTATCTCTCCGGATGTAGGAAGCGCCACGTGGAAAGTGTGAGAAGAAGTCCAATAGTTTGGGAAAGCATTTTCCTTCGTCACCATAATCCCTTGGGCAGTAAGCAAGCCAAAATAATCATCATCAGGCTCATTTTTATCGATGAAAATGATATCGAACTTTTTGTCTTTCAGAATAGTGCGTTGCGGAACGGGTTCAAATGGCAGTAACCCGGCAACCAGGGTGGAAAGAGAAAAAGGACGATTAATCGAATAAATGTCCAGGTCATCGTATTTCTTCAATTCATGATAAAGAAAGATCTCATCTTTGCTGGCAAGCAGAACGGGTCTGGCTTCCGGTAAAATTTGAAATGCCGAATGCACCATGCTTTCATAATACATAAAGTAGTCAGCCGTAGAAAAAATAAATGTGCCATTTTCAAACACATGCCTGTCATTCTTCTGCTTGACAATGGTATAATCCACACCTCTGATGTTTTCCTGTGTGTCAATTCTATTTTCGTATTTAATCTGATCCCGGTAAAAGATAAATTGATAGAAAAACCAGGATATGGTAAGCGCCAGGCAAATATAAATGGACAGGCCTGATTTCCTTAATGCATAGGCATCCGGTACATATATGAACAACAGTGAAATTAATAGTACAATGGGTATAAATGCACCCGAAAGATTGTAAATGGAAACGGAAATTAATGAAGCCAACAGAAGGATCCATGTTTTTGTCGGCCAGGTCGAAGAATAGACGCTAAGGCAAAGTATCCATCCAAAAAAGACGTAGGTGATGAATATCTTGTTTGAAACGTAAAGCACAGCGACCGGCAGGAAAATTAAAAAGATGATGGCACTGAATCGCCACAAGAATCTTTGAGGTAATTTATCCAGTCGGAAAAACCTTAACGCGAAAACCAAGATCAGATAAACCGCAATTAGGTAAAAGTTATTGCCGCTTTTGGTCGGCAGGAAATAACTATTCAACCCGAAGATCAAAAGTAAGTTTAGTACGGCGATGGAAAAATGAACAATATGTTGATTTGTCTTATTCAGGATAGGGTAAAGTTTTCCAATTTCAAATTAAACAAGTATTTGTCAATTATACCCTATCTGACGTCCCGGTATTGTCCTTACGAATAGATAAATTTTTGCAAAAATTTGAAAAGTTGGTATGACATGACATCAATTTTAACCGTAGTTTGTCCCCGACACTACCATGGCCAAAGCACGTCACAGGTAGCCTGCAGGCATTAGTGAATTGGTAGCTTATGCCTAGAGCATACCATTTTTAACGACGGCAGAAAATCCTGGAGCCCTCGCTAATCTTTGAGGAATCCCTTCAGTATATTTTCATTTATTTTAGCTTAGACTAAAAATTATTTTACGCTAGTCTTTAAATTATTTTAGAAATATTTAATAATTTAGCGTCATGAATAAAATTGCTACACTCTTTATATGCTTAACCTGTTGCTTTTCAAATATTTATGCGTCTGACACTGCCGATATTTATGGCACCATCCAATCGGAAGATGGACCCGTACCCGGCGCTGCAGTACTTATTGTGGGTACCCACATAGGAAAAGTGGCGGATGAAAACGGATATTTTAAAATTGACGATCTTCCTACGGGGGTTATCAAACTCAGGATCCAATCGGTGGGCTTTAAGAACCAAACCCGCGAAATTCATCTTGAGAAAGGACAATCGAAAGAAATAAAAATATTTCTGGAAACAGATAACATTATGATCAACGGAATTGTGGTGAGCGCCACCCGAAATTCAGTTGATCGAACAGAAGCCCCCGTTGTGGTGAATGTGATCAACGACCGGATCTTCTCGGCAACACAATCGGTCAGCCTGGCCGAGGGACTCAACTTCCAACCAGGGTTGAGAATGGAAACCAATTGTCAGAACTGCGGTTTTTCCCAGGTAAGGATGAACGGATTGGAAGGCCAGTATTCGCAGATCCTGATTAATAGCCGCCCGGTGTTCAGTGCTTTACAAGGAGTTTATGGATTAGAGCAAATTCCCGTCAATATGATCGAACGAGTTGAAGTGGTCAGGGGTGGCGGATCAGCGCTTTTCGGGGCCAATTCCATTGCCGGCACCATCAACATCATCACGAAGGAACCCACCGAAAATACTTTTCAGGTGGGTTCTCATACCTCATTGATCGATGGGCAGTCATGGGATCGAAGCATCAACGCCAACACCTCGCTTGTCAGCGAAGATCTTTCGTCGGGCTTTACCTTGTACGCCCTGCATCGCAACAGGGATTATTACGATGCCAATGACGACGGGTTTTCGGAAATGACCGAGTTGACCAATAACACGTTTGGTGGGATGGGTTATTATAAACCCAATTCATTTACCAAACTCAGCTTTGATTTTCACGCAATAGATGAGTACAGAAGGGGCGGGAATCTGTTCGACCGGCCTCCGCACGAAACAGATATTACCGAACAACTGGAACACAAAATCATAGGAGGTGGGATCAATTATGAGTTGTATTCGAAGAATTTCAATCATAAGGTCTCTTTGTATCTGTCGGGTCAAAAAATCAAACGAGACAGTTATTATGGTGGCGGAGGAAATGTAGAAATACCCGGGCTAAACACGGAATCAAATTATCTCGATACATTAAATTTCATTTCAGCATCTGAAATCCGGGAACTCGCCGCCCGATATTATGGTAATACCGACGACCTGTCCTGGGTAGGAGGAGTTCAATACAGCTGGATAATAGGCAATAAAACCCTGACTGCCGGCGTGGAACAAACCTTTAACCGGGTAGAAGACCGCATGCCAGGATATGACCGGATCATTGATCAGAAAGCTAGCAATACGGGAATGTACGGACAATTGGAGATCAAACCCGTGTCTGTCCTGACGCTATTAGCGGGATTGCGATTTGACTATGCAAATATTGAGGGTGATTATTTGCTATTTGGAGAATCTAACCACACGCAATTCAATTCGGCAGTTTTGAATCCGAGAATAAACATACTTTATAAACCTGCATTGTCTACACAAGTAAGGTTGGGATACGCCACGGGCTTCAGGGCGCCACAGGCATTTGATGAAGACCTGCATATCGAGACTGTGGGAGGTCAGGCCCAGTTTATCAAAATGTCGGATAATCTTAAAAGAGAAACTTCTGATGCCTTTACCACTTCCATCGAGTGGAACGGCACCATGGGAAGGACTCAATTTAATGTGTTGGTTGAAGGATTTTATACCTTGTTACACGGGCCTTTTGTTAATGTAGGTGTTGTGGAAGGAAATGCCAATAACCCCCGGATACTGGAGAAACAAAATGCAAAAGAAGATGCCTGGGTAAGCGGATTAAATGTAGAGTACAGATTGGCTACTTCGGCTAAATATCAACTTCAGCTCGGAGGCACATACCAGGCGGCAAAATATGATCAACCTATTTTGTTATATTCATTTGAAAATGAAGACCGATCGTCCATTTATGAAGACAGAATTTTGAGAACCCCAAAATTGTATGGCTATCTGATCAACACCTGGAATCCCACCGAACATATTTCATTGGATATTTCCGGAGTTTATACCGGCAGTATGGCGCAGCCCTATGAAGGAAACAATGGCCCTCTTGCGATTCGCGAGACGCCCGACTTCTTTGAATTAAATTTCAAGTTGAACTATGCTGTCCATGTTGGAGAAAATTTAATTCTGGAACTGAATGGTGGGATGCAAAACATTTTCAATAGTTATCAAAATGACTTTGATACAGGACCGGAAAGAGATGCCAATTACATTTATGGGCCATCGAGGCCAAGAACTTATTTCATGGGTATTAAAATAAAAAATTTCGAATAGCCAACGTGACAATTATCGTGTTAAAATTTCTCTTTCTTTTGCGGAGATGAGGTGATAAAAAAGCCTCATCATAATAAGATGAACGGGCATTTGGATGCCTGAGGAGCTATTATTTTTTTTATTTTGTCCTAAAGAAAATAAATGACTTAATCCGCATAAAATCCTGCCTGTTATTTTTTGTAGTAAATATTCATAATTAAAATGCCAAAAGCGGAAATAATGTAAATTATCGTTCAATTTATACATGTAAAACTCACATTCTGTCAATTAAATATAGATTAATCATTAAACAAATATTCGCTTTCCTTACTAACTTCAACAAATAATTCTTATGGATAAGGTTACTTTCATTTAACTCAATCACTAAATCAAAATGGCCAAAGGCTCACTATTTATATCATTCCAACTGGATGATGAAAAAGAGATCGAGAGGTTATACAACCTATATCGTGATCAATTTATGAGTTGGGCTGTTAAAACATTTGATTGTGAAAGAGACGATGCTGTTGAGATCTATCAACAGGCCTTTGTCATTTTCTATGAAAATGTAAAAAGTGGTAAGCTAACTTCGATCGAAAGCAATTGTAAAACGTATCTTTTCGCCATTGGCAAAAATAAGTTTTACGAGAAAATTAGATCAGGAAATCGTCACAATCCTATAGAAGATGTGATTATGCAAAGTGAACCTGAATATGAAGAAGAAAAATTTGACAATTCTGAAGAAAAGCTCGATGCCGTTGAAAAGGCATTGTCTAAACTGGGCTCACCATGCAGAGAAATCCTGATGAAGTATTACTATCAAAAAAATTCGATGGAAGAAATCGCTAAGTTGATGGATTATAAAAATGCCAGTACCGTTAAAAACCTGAAGTACAAATGCCTGCAAAGGCTAAAAAAAATACTTCAGGAAGAAAGGATTTTTTAAACAGGAAGCTTATGAGTATCGAGGAAAATAAATATGATCTTATCGAAGATTATATCTTAGGTAAGTTGGAGGGTTCCGTAAAAAAGGATTTTGAAGACCTTCTCAGGGTCGATGCGGAATTGAGAAGCTCAGTGAAAGAATATAAACTGATGATCGAGGGGACCAGGTATTCCGGAAGAAAGAAGTTGATAGGTTTCCTACAAAATATCGAAAAAAACAGAAGTAAAAATTCCAGGCCAGCAGGAACAATGAGAAGCCTTTATTACGGCATTGCGGCAGCCATAATTTTGCTGATCGCATTTTACGTCGTGATAGACAATTCCCTGCAAAAATCACCGGTAAAGCTCGCCGAAGCTTACTACGAACCCTATCCTGCCCTATATGGTTCCGCTACCAGGGGAGTAGAAAACAATTTGACGGAATTGGAGCAGGCAATGAATCTCTATGAATCTGCTCAGTACCAGGCGGCCATAGATCGCTTCCAAAAACTGGACAACACCGATCAGCAGGAATTGATTATCTTTTATATGGCAAACTCCTATCTGGGGTTGGACAATTTTAATGATTGTGAAGTTTTATATCGAACGGTGATAGATACCGGTGAAATCTTTCCAACTCAGGCGAAGTGGTACCTGGCGCTGGCCTATTTACAGGATAAAAAAACCGAACAGGCGGCAAAATTATTACAAGACTTGGTGGCAAAAAACTCTGAATATTCAGAAAAATCTTCTAAATTACTTAAATCAATTAATTATCAACCCTAAAAAACAAAATTATGAGTAATCACGAAGGAGATCCAAAAGTTCCCGATTTACCAGCAAAGACGGTATTAACATTTGCAGCATATTCAGTGAGTTTTGGCTCGTTGGCATTATTAGTATGGGTATTATATCAGCTTTTTAAATGTGGTTGTGGTTAAGTACTAAAAACAATTTATTAGATCAAAGGGAGTTGCTCAACATTGCCTTTTCATAGTTCCAGAACATATCTATAACGAAATCAATTTTTGTTGAGTAATTGCCCATAAAGGGAAAGTTGATTTTTGAAATTTAAAAAACTAACACATTATCAATTCTAAATTGTAAACTTATGGGAGACCACGATGGAGATCCAAAGGTTCCTGATTTGCCGCCGCAAACTGGGATGGAATATATGGGTGCTTTAGGCCAAAAAAGTTCTAATTTACCGTCAAAGGGAGTGTTGTCATTTGCTGCGTATTCAGCGGGTTTCGGCGGGTTATCGCTGTTGGCTTGGGTACTTTATCACTTTTTCGCCTGTGGATGTGGTTAGTGCCAGACACGAAGCAAAATAATAAAAACGACCGTAATGATAGAGAGTATTATTATGGCTGTCATTAAAGACATAGAAAAAGAGTCTTTCTCTATAATTGGTTCATCTGACCCAACAAGGATTAGAGAAGACCAATAGGATGGATGTGATGTATATCTGTCGGACCCACTAATATAATGCAATTTAGAATTAGATAGTGAAGCGGCTAAACCTTCCCCTCTTTTTAGATTCCGATAAAATTGACTTTGAATTTTTAGGGTTGATCGATCATTGATCTGCCATAAACTCATAATCACATTTGGACACCCCGAATAAAAAAATCCTCTAGAAATATTCTGAACTCCTTCGCCAGGTTCAATTTTACCCAACCCCGTATCACATGCACTTAAAACTGCTAATTGCGCATGCATGTTGAGATTGAACAACTCATAAGGATAAACTTTTCCGTCATTTTTGTCATCGGGATAAAAGAGCAAGCTGGGCTGCAATGAATCGGAACTTACCGTTCCATGAATAGAAAAATGTAGAATATCAAAAGCATTTGAGTATTGTTTAAAATTCGTTTCAGTAGCCCTTTCATTAAAAAAAATTTCAGATTGGAAATCACTGGCAATGTTATTCAACTCGGCTTTGGTGTTGGGCAAACTGTTTTCGTCACCCGGTAATTTTTCGTAACCCCATCCTCCGAACTTGACAACAGATTCAGCATAGGGAATCGTGTGGGTTCTTTGCAAAAAATAAAATGAGTTCTGATAGCGAATTTTATACGAATTGATTAGATAAGGCAAACGCTTGTAATTTATGTCACCCAATTTTACCGTATCCTGGATCAATGCTTCAAACGGTATAAATGCCAGATCTTTGTCAGGTATGATAATAATACTTTTAATGTCAGTTTGGCTACTCATTCCAACCAAACTAGGTTTGATTAACAAATTGTAGAAATAATACGAAAAATAATTGTAGCGATTAAATTGCTCCATCGATGTTGGTTCGGGGTTTTCCAAAATTTTGCGAATCTTGACAAGGTTGTCCCTGAAAGTAGAGTCTATCTCCAGGAAATTTAAAAACGAACTATCGGAACGAATGGTCAGGGTTGTCAAATAATCGATTCCACTATTAAAAGAAATGATCGTGGATGAATCCTTTCTGGCAATATTTACGATGGAATCAAAATTTACTTGAATTGGCCTTATTCTTAATTCAGAATAGGATCTATATTTATTTTCAAATTGATAATTAACTAATTCCAGTCGTTCATTCAAATCTTTCAGCTGGCTTTCGGCAAAGGGATTTTCTTCTTTCTCTATTTTCGACTGCCATTCCGCTATTTGATATTTAAGATCGGACCACTGCTGAATAAGGTCAGGCGGAACCCCTGCCGATTGAAGCAATTCCGCATTTCTGATTGATTTAGATAAGACTCGGGACTTATTTTGTTCAATAAACTGAAGTGCAGCCTGTATGATTTTTTTTTGGGGATGCAATTGATAAAGAAGTCGAATACACTCCAGGCCGCTCTCATAAAATTCCTGGTTCTGATTATTCAACCAAATCTCATCCGAATCGAGATAATTAGATTGCCTTAATTCCTGAATGATGGAATCAGTTCGAATAAAGTTGCTGAGGGAAATTTTAAGTAGTCCCTCGTTGCTTCTTTGCTCAGCAAGCTTCAATTGAAGCTGGGAAATGTTACGCGACAGCTCAAATAATTTATAACTGTTCCCTGAATATTTTTTTTCTATAACATTATAAGAAATTAAGAATTGTTGAAGGGCCTTTTCATAGTGCATATTTATTGAATAAGTATCGCCCATAATCTCTCGGAGTTTTGCTTCAATTATTTCTCCGTCCTCTTTTTCATCGTTGACGATTCCTAGACTCTTCTCAAAATAGATTTCCCCTGATGCTTCATTTTTATTTAAGTAGTTTGACTTTCCGATTTGAGCTAGAATTTCACTTTCGAATTCCCGGTTTCCAAAATTATTTTCTCTAAGCGACTTCAATGATTTTTGAAAATGAACAATGGCCTTTTCGTAATTTCTCAGTTTCAAGTACATCAACCCAAGATTGAAATTACTGACGACCATTAAATATGGCGCACTATTAAATTTATTCTCCAATTCAATTAACATTTCGTATTCCTGAATTGATTTTTCATCCTTTTCTTGAGCGTAGTAAATAGTAGCAAGGAGGTTATGGCTATATTCCTGGTATAATTCGTCATCCAGACTTTTGCTGGTCTCGATGGCACTTAGTGCATAGTATTCGGCTTTATCCAGGTTCTTTCTCTGACGGCTGTTGTTGGCCATCGAGTAGTAAATGTTGTACAGTATATTTTGATGGGTTGTATCGGCCAACTTGTGCATTTCGTTCAATGCATGTTCGTAGTATTCCTGACCTTTACGTATATCCAAAAAAAGGTAGGAATATAGTTTACCCAGATTCATTTTGGTAATAACCCTTGGCAATGAAGGTTTTGAATAAATAACTGTCTGCAGTTGGAGAGCTTTCAATAGATATTTTTCTGAAGAATCAGCGCTGTTCAAGTAATAGTAACCTGTTCCTAAACTGAAGTAGTACTTTGACAGAATTAATTTGGAAGTCGCTATAAAATTCAGATAGGAAGCCGCCTGCTTTAAAACATTAACTGCTTCCTGATTATTTCCCCGAGTAATTAATTGTAGTGCTTCATTGCTGACGGCAGAAAAGTATTCCGGGTATTTTTGTTCGTCCAGATACTTCTGGGCGGCAAGATCATAAAGATAGGCGGCGCTATCAAAATTACCCTTTTTGTAATATTCATTTGGCTTGACCAGATAGGTTGAGTCCAACGAGATATTAGCCGGGGGATCTTCTGAATAAATCGTCGTATTTTCAGGTTTATCGCTATTGCATGAAAACACCATTAAAGCAAGCAGGAAAAACAGCTGATAAGGGATAGATCCATTCATTTTGCACGCACCGTGTGAAGAAGGCAAATATAGTAGGTTCCCACCCAAAAATTAATTTATGGCAAAAAAAAGCCAGGCGTTTGATCTTATATCAAAGCCTGGCAGGTTGGTTGTGGTTTACGTGGTAAACTGATGTATCTTAAGCAAACTCCAGTAATTTGTGCTCCCAGCTATTTCTCACCAGGTATTCTGAAGGATGAAAATATTCTTTGTTTTTGTTGTTGACCATGTTCCAATAAGACTGCATGAAATAGTTCTTCAATAATTTGCCATTCTCTTTCATATATTCCCTGAACACATCAAAAGAAGGATCAAAAAAGTGCAGGTTACTTATAATGAATTGCGTGGAGAATCCATAACCTATGGGTATGATGTCTCCATTTTCATCAATAACGATATCCTTTAAAACATAAGAAAGCGGGGCTTCTGCGTATTCACTTATGTCCGGGTACACACATACAGCTTCCGGATGCTGTTCGATAAACGATTTATGGAGAACATCAATATTGATCTCCAGCCGGTCTTTGTATTTGTTTTGCAGATAGTTATGCAGATAAAATACTTTATGCAAAGTCAGCTGATCCAGCTCATAATCATATAAATTCGACAAAACCGCTCTTCCCGACATTTCAAGCGGATGGACGTCAAACCTGCTCGCGCCATTTTCACTGGCAAATTCTGTCATCCATAGCAAAGAATCCCAGCTTCTGCTGGTAAGAGTATGGATAATTCCGAAACTCTGGGCATACTTGTTGAGAATTTGCAAGCCTTTTAGAAATTCGTTAAAGGCCGAAGTGTCGTTTCGCAGTTCGTTATGCAGATCCGGCGCTCCATCGAGACTGATCTGTATAAAATCAATGATCGGCAATAATCTCTTTATTTTTTTATTGTGAAGTAAGGATCCGTTGGTGGTGATATGCACATCCAGGCCGATCTCTTTTGAGGCGAAAACGAGATTTTCCAGATCGGAGTACAGAAACGGTTCACCTCCCGAAATGGATAACGTGTTAAACCCCTTCCTTCTGGCGTATTTTAAAAACGGATAATAATTCTCTGCCTTTATTTCACCTTTGTTCTGAAACGATCCCGAATTGGAATAGCAGTGCAGGCAATTTTTATTGCAGGAAACGGTGGGATAAATGTGAATGGTTTTCGTTCTATTGTCATCCTCAACAAAACTTTTCCGACTATAAGAAATTTTCATGGCAACTGGTGTTCGTCCTATTCTTTTACTCAAAAAGAATTAAATTTTGATGTTAGTGACACCATGTAAAAAAGGTAACCCGAATAATTTTAAAAAAATTACAATAAATTGGAGCGGACAGGGTTACTAACATGCAGACCTTTCACAAAGGGAAGCAAATCATAAGTACAAATAGTATTCATAAGTCAAAAAGTGAAATGAAAGAGCAGCAAAGCCCGTTCCGTCCCCCATGGTTCGGGCTTTCTCTTTTTGGGTTGACTGAATGAATTAAATTGATGGGCAGATTTGGTTACCAGGTATAGGTTATGGTAATCTGCCGATCGCCGTGTCTTCCGACTTTAGTCTCCTCCTTGTCAGAATTGGGATTCGCCGTATTTGTCTGAACTTTGATTAAATTGATTATTTGATTAAATGAATACTTTGATTTCGAATAAAGACTGCAAATCCCAATAGGCGATAATTCCCGGATTTATTCCGGGACCCATCACTCATAAAGTGATCTGCAAAATCTCAGAAGAGCTAAAACCATCTTTGATCAAATGGGCACTGTAGGAGGCTGTTCTCTAATCTACGCATCCACTCATTTCCCCATCTCCTGATTTCGTCTTCTCCCCATCTCCCGTTCTCCCCATCATCCCATCTCTTTAGTCACTCATCCACCCATCGCCTTTCTTCCGTCTCTGACTCATTTACTCATTGCCGCATTATCTTATTATCAAATCATCTCATCATCGTATTATTACTCTATCTCCGGTCTTCAATCCACCCCTACCTCACATAACTGCCTCCATTAATGTCAAATGTTTGTCCGGTGGCGTGGTCGGCCAAACCACTGGCCAGAAAAGTGACCATATGGGCTATGTCCTCCGGCTCTGTGATCCGCTCCAGTTTTATTCCCCTGCTGACCAGCTCCTCACCGTATTGTTTGATGAATGTCTGTGTCATATCCGTTCTGACGAAGCCGGGAGCAACGGTAAAAGCCCTGATGCCTTGCTTGCCATAGGCCCGGGCGATAGTCTTCGTAATAGCAACAACTCCACCTTTTGAGGCCGCATATGCCATGAATTCAGGAGTATCTCCGCGATGAGCTGCCCGACTGGCGATATTGATGATTCTTCCTCCACCCGTCTCCAGAAAATGGTTTATCGCTTTTTTA
>Ga0210144_1001114_pt1 | contig 11692 bp, 12 predicted proteins | sample Muzzi_PWA_D2_FD_185532 | JGI IMG/M metagenome (GOLD analysis project Ga0210144, IMG submission 185532) | Wetland microbial communities from San Francisco Bay, California, USA, that impact long-term carbon sequestration - Muzzi_PWA_D2 (SPAdes) | ecosystem: Environmental > Aquatic > Marine >...
CAAGCTGCTGCTGCTGGTCACCGACGGCGAGCCGGCCGATATCGACGAGCGCGACCCGCAGCATCTGCGCCACGATACCAGGAAGGCCGTGGAGGAGCTCCACAGCAAGGGGATTCTGACCTACTGCCTGACGCTGGATGCCAATGCCGATGCCTACGTCAAGCGCATCTTCGGCATGAACAACTACACCATCATCGACCACGTCGATCGGCTGCCGGAAAAACTGCCGGTGCTGTTCGCAACACTGACGTCATGAGGGTCGATCCGCCAGGAGCACCATGCTTTAATAAAAGTTGTTCTCATCTACCATTTCAAAATCTGCTACAAATCATGCTCATCCTTAAGCTGCCTGAGGTCTTTTTCAAGTTTGTCGGACATGGACTGAGTGTAGATGTGCGCGATTTTCCCCTGGTTCTGTAATGTAACCAGCTTGCCAAGGTCGCTGGTCCGGTCACGCCAGGTGACGCCATCGGTTACCAGCAGAAAATGGGTGTCATTGCGTTTTTCGTTGACAATGCGGGTGATGTCGCCAAGCACGTCGGTTTGCTTGCTGCCAGTGGCTCCATAGGCCTTGACCTCGATCAGGATCATGGGGTCGTTCTTTGAAGGGATTGCAAAATCGGTCTTTTCGGAACTGGTTCCGGTCGCACCCACGAACTGGCAGCGTGCGTCGTAGTTGCCTGCACCGAAGATCCTGATTATTAGCTGTTCGACGAAGTCCTCCAGGTGGCGGCCACGTCGTTGCCCTTTGATTGCGCTGCCGCGCCCGCCCTTGAGTCGTTCGGTCAGTAGGTCAGCCCAGCCGACTGGTGTGTTGACGGTGACTGTCATGCGGTTGAGGATATCCATCGCTTCAAGTGCTGCGCATACGCCATCAAGGTCCTGCCTGAAGCGGGTAATCCCGAGTGTACCGCCGAGGCGTTCGCGCAGCGCGGCCGTCAACTCGTCCTTGGATAGATCCAGAAATAAACGGATGGCGGTTAGTCCTGCCTCGAAATGATCCTTCGGTTTAATACCTTCGGGTAACTGTGTGGTATCCAGCAGTTGCCGCAGGTCGGCCCGTGTGTAGCTGGCCTTCAGCGGGATCTGCTGAAGTCGTTGGATTACTGCATCGGCGTGAGCATCACGCCAACTGGTGTTGACGGGGGACAGCTGCTCAAGAATGTCGTTCAGTGTTTGCCGGGAACGTTTCACGTGCTGTCTACTTAGTAGCCAACCAGCAGGTACTCCTTGACTTGGGAGCGTTTGACGCCGCTGTGGGTCCCGAAATGGTACCGATGTGCGCGCTCGAACACTTCGACGGAACTTTTGTAGCGGCACATAATCTGGCGCAGCTCGGTCAGGTCGGGGTAGCCGTTCGAGGAATAAGATAGTACCAGTGTGCTGTCGGCGAATCGTTGGAACATCCGGTCGAATGCGTCGTTGGCGCTATGGCGGTAGGAGAATGGCGTATAGGGTTTGATGATCTTCTTCACCCGGCTACCGGTCATGATCGATTTGCCTTCCCAGTAGCAGGACAGTCCTTCGAGGAAATGATAACGTTTCATGTAGCAGTTATCATCCGCGCGTGGGACGTAAGGTGGGTCCATATACACCAAATCTGCCTGCACACAATCCCATTCAAAGACATCACCATGACACGCCTCATTTCGATAACCGTTGTCGAACGCAGCCGCGTTGTACACATCTACCTGCTCCAGAAAATGTTCCTGCAATGAGAGCTTCAGGTCCCGGCGTCCATCCTTGTAGCGCTCGGGGTCACCTGCGATGGTGAAAACACCACGCGGCTGACGCTTGACACAAGAACGGATCAGTGCGGCTAGTGCGATAGCCTGTTCGAATTTGTTATCCAGTTTCCTGATGTTCCAGGATACCCTGTCTAGGAAGCGCAGGTCCGCCGGGGTATAGAAAATCCCGGAGAATGTGTGCTCAATGAAACGCTTGTGGCGTGGGTCATAGGCGAGCAGTTGCTCCACACTCGCATGGGAGAGCTGTATCCCCGGGTTCTCGATCAGCGCCCTGGCCACAGTGGCGCTAAGGTTGAGAAAATCGTTGGTGGTCACCTGCTTACCCATAGCCTTGAATAAATAGCCCACACAGCCGGAACCTGAGAAGGCGTCGATAGCCGTCTTGAACTCAACTCCTGAAAGAATCTTGTGGATCCACGGCAGAAGGCGGTACTTGCTGCCCATGAAGCGCAATTGCGGATAGTCGTTGACTATAGCGGGGAATCCGCTATCGAAGAGCTCCTCCTGGGCCGGATCGGTAACCGGCTCGGCCAAAAGGTTCTCTGGACGTCCATGACGTTCAGCGGTTTTTGTATATCGGTGTTGGGTCGAGAAATCCACCGGTTTATTGTTTCCCGTGTGGTTCATGTTATTTATATTCTCATTCTCGAGAGAGTTGCCCAAAACTTCAGCATCTGCTTCTCGGTATTGGCGCGACTGTTAGGGATAGTATACAGAATTCAGAAGTCATTCCTTGTGGGTAAACGGATTACTTTATGTGGTAATTATCCATATCTGGTTAAAATCGCCATGCGTAATAAAAATAATCGGGCTCCACAACTTTCCTGGCATTTTTCACGCATAGCCAGTTTCTGCAATCAACGGTTAGAATCCTCAGCGCCCGCCGCTGAACGGCAGAATCGCCGCGCTTGGGCCATCGCCGCTGTCGCGCTGCTGTCTGGACTCCAGCAGGCTCAACGCCCGGGGGAACTCGCTCATCAGGCGGCGATGGGTGTCATGGGTGGCGTGGCCGTAATAGAGGATTTCGATCGGCACCGGCTCGGTCAGTGACTCGCGCGGGATTCCGGGTGCAACCTTCCAGGCCAGTACGATCAGTCGCCCGCCGCGGCCGTCCTGGACCGCGTAACCCTGATTGTCGACGAAGATGATTTCCTCGCTGTCGATCACCGCCTGGTACTGCATGGTGCGGATGGGGACGAAGACGTGCGGGCGAGAACAGCGGGCCAGCAGCAGCCGGCAACGGTTGTAGAGCGGCGCCGGCAACGTCACCCGTTCCCGGGCGGTTTCCCCGGGGCGGAAAAAGATTTCGGTGGTGCTGCCCATCCGCTGCCAGCGTAGCGGCGGTATCGGGAAAAGGCAAACCCGCGACGGGTTTGCCGGATATCCGGCGGCTACCCGGACAGGCCCTGGCGCTCTGCGGCTGGCAGGCAGTCATCGCAGTCCGTCGTTGTGGACTGCCGGGAGCGCGCTTCCGCAAAGGAGAAGCCGCAGACGTCTCTGACCAGCTCGAGCTGGGCACTGGTGCGGGGGAACTTGCGGCAGGTGGGCGGTCTGAACCGGTAGGCGGAACAAAAGCTTTTACCATCCGTTCCGGTGCGCAGGAAGAAGCACTCAAACGGCAGCCGGCAGCATTCACCGCATTGGTTGCAACTGCCGGTCCGGGTGTCATCTACGGGCAGGAGGGAAGTCAGGGTGCGAGTCAGTTTCGGCAACATATCCAGTTACTCAAACGCCACGTGGCGGCAGGTTTACAGACCATGGCGCTGGTTGGAAGTTCGCGGGTCGCTGCACATCCGGGGGGCGTCGGGTGACAGGGGCCGGGGTTAGAAATCGGCGATGTCACTCGTGGGCCGGTGGGCTGAGTTCCATGAAAGCGCCGGTTGCGCCGCATTATACGCATAATTTTCCCACAGTTAAGAGGCGGAGGGCGGCAGCGGGAGCTTTTTCACCTCGATACGCAGCAGCGGGTGGATTCCGGACAGAAGTTTTTGCCGGGTGAAACGGGCTGGACTATAGACTTTCGCCTGTTAAGCTGGATGGTGGTTGTCCCGAATCCATCCGGTGATCCGGGTTCCAGCGTTATGGAGCAACTTATGGCATCACTCCCTTCAGTACACGCGCTGGCGGCAGGGTAAGCGGCGATGAGCATCGAAGGCCGGCTGCAGATCGAGCTCACCCGGGAAAACGGTCGAGTGGGCGCGGTAACGATCAGTTCCACTCGTCCCGTGCATGCCGCGCGGGTCTTCGAGGGCAAAACGCCGGAAGCCGTGTTGCAGCTGCTGCCGCTGCTCTACAGTGTCTGTGCCGTGGCCCAGGCGCAGGCGGCCCAGACCGCCTGTGAACGCGCGCTGGGGATCACGCCTGCGCGCGGGCCTGGACTCGCGCGCGAACTGCTGGTCTGCCTGGAGACGGCGCGGGAGCACCTGTGGCGGATCCTGATCGACTGGCCGGCTTTCGTCGATGAAGACGGCCATGCCACACTGGCGTCATCCCTTACCAGACTGCTGCCGGATTCCCGGAATGCGCTGTTCATCGACGGCCGTGCATTCGGTCTCGACGTGCGTTTGCATGCCGCCGACTGGGCGCTGCATGATCTGGCCGGGACGCTGGATGCCCTGCTGGAGCGAACGGTATTCGGATGTTCCGCGCAGGAATGGCTGACAATCGTCGACCGGGCGGGTCTGGAAGACTGGACGGGTCGGTCGGGCAGTATTGCCGCACGCGTGCTGGGAAAATTACAGGACAACGGCTGGGAGGAGATCGGTGCAGTTGAGCCCGCCTTCCTCCCGACGCTGCCGGATGCCGGACTCGATGTGCGTTTCCAGGCGCCCGACAGCGATGTCTTCATTGCTCAGCCCGACTGGCAGGGCCAGCCGAGGGAAACCACGCCGCTTGCCCGCCAGCAGGACGTACCGCTGATCCGCTCGCTGCTTGACTCCGGCGGCGCCGGACTGCTCTCGCGTCTGGCGGCGCTGCTCGTTGAGCTTGCGGGGATGCCTGAGCGCGTGCGCGACCTCTCCGGGGAGATGCTCGCAGTCGAGGCCGGGGAGCCTGACTCCGTAGACAGCGGAATGTACTCCGGGGTGGGGGTGGCCCAGGTGGAGGCGGCGCGTGGCCGGCTGGTGCATCGCGTTGAGCTGGACCACGACTGCGTGCGCCGTTACCGGATACTGGCGCCGACGGAGTGGAATTTCCATCCCGCCGGCGCGGCCGCCCGGGGGCTGATGCACCTGCCGGCACAGGATACGACGGTACTGCGACGCCTGGCCGCGTTGTTGATCAATGCCGTGGATCCCTGCGTCGGCTATGATCTGAGAGTAGACTGATGCACGGGATGTCGCTGTATGCGAGTGTCCTGCTGATGACAGGCAGTGAAGTAAGGTGTAACAGATAACCGGAGGTGGAATGATGTGTACCGTATGCGGCTGCGGCGAAGGTGAGACCCGCCTTGAAGGGCAGCCTGATGCCCATAACCATGATCACGGCCATGGTCATGACCACGACCATGCCCATCCGCACGACCACGCCCATGGGCATGGTCACCCGCACGGGCTGGAGGCTCACTCGCAGGATGGCCACACCCACGACTACGGGCTGGGCGCAGCGGGCGTCCATGCGCCGGGACTCAGCCAGTCGCGCCTGGTGCGTATCGAAGAGGATATTCTCGGCAAGAATAACCGCTACGCCACCGCCAACCGGCGCTGGTTCACCGAGCGCGCCATTCTCGCCCTGAATCTGGTTTCCAGTCCCGGATCGGGGAAGACAGCCCTGTTGACGCGCACCCTGGAAGACCTCGGGGACGATCTGCCGGCGGTGGTCATCGAGGGAGACCAGCAGACCGCCAACGATGCCGAGCGCATCCGCGCGACCGGTGTCAGGGCGCTGCAGATCAATACCGGCAAGGGGTGTCACCTCGATGCGCACATGGTGGGCCACGCACTGGATGCGCTCGCGCCCGTCGATGGCAGTATCCTGTTCATCGAAAACGTCGGCAACCTGGTGTGTCCCGCCGCCTTCGATCTGGGCGAGGCGCACAAGGTGGTGATTCTTTCCGTGACCGAGGGGGAAGACAAGCCGCTCAAGTATCCCGACATGTTCCACGCGGCTGATTTGATGCTGCTGAACAAGGTGGACCTGCTGCCCTACCTGCAATTCGATGTCGATCGCTGCATCGAGTACGCGCGGCGCGTGAACCCGCGCATCAAGGTTCTTCAGGTTTCCGCTCAGAGCGGCGCGGGGATGACAGACTGGTACCAGTGGCTGCGGGCGACGCGGCAGCTGGCGCTTGTCGGGCATCCGGCGGCAGCCCGGGAGGAGGACGCGCATGTGTCTGGCGCTGCCGGCTAGGGTTGTCAGCATCCACGCCGCCGGAGACCTGGCGACGGTTGACGTGGGCGGGGTTCGCAAGGAGATCTCGCTTGCGCTGGTCGAGGATATTCAGGTGGATGACTACGTGCTGATTCACGTGGGCTATGCCCTCAACAGGATTAGCGAGGAGGAGGCGCAGATCACCCTGGCGCTGTTCGCGGAGGCCGGACTGACAGCGACCGGCGAGGTTTGAAGTGGTGCGCGGGATTCCGGCTCAGGAGCCGAATGGCCCTAAGACCTAACCCCCTCTAAATAGCCACGGAATCACACGGAAGAAACAATCATTTTTAGTAATTATTCCGTGTATTTCCGTGTATTTCCGTGTGCTTCCGTGGCCAATCGTGGGATTGCATCGACGATATCCCTTGAGTAAGCGCCATTCGGTCAGGAGTCGATTTACGTCTTTGCAATAGCGAACATGACTATCCGGACAGATTCCTAGTCCTCGTCGTCGAGTTCCGGATTCCAGCCGTGCGTGCGCGCATACTCGGTCGCCGCCGTGTAGATGCGGGTGTGATTGCTGCGCAGTTCCTCCGGCAGGTTCGATACCAGGTGTCCGTACGGCTCCCACGCGCGGGTGACCTTGTCGTAGAGCGCATCGATCTGGCTGTGCGTCCAGCCCTCGCAGGTTTCCTCTTCCGGGAGCAGGCCGAAAACCCAGGCATCGCGGATGATGTTGCCGGCGGTGGTCATACCGCCGGATTTGTCGTGGTAGATGCCCACGTAGCGTCTGGTCTTATCCAATGGCTTTCTGATCCTGTTTTGCGGCCGATGCGCCGGCGGCCTTGATGGCGGCAAGGATGCCGGCGGCGTCCAGGCCGCACTCGACGAGTTGCTGTTGCTGGTCGGCGTGAGCGATGAACCGGTCGGGGATGCCCAGGTTGAGGATACGAATACTTCGGCCTTCCGCGAGAAGCGCCTCGTTGACTGCCGAACCGGCGCCGCCCTGTAGGGTGTTTTCCTCGACGGTTACGATCAGCTCGTGCGTGTCGGCCAGTTCACTGACCAGTTGTGCATCCAGCGGTTTTACGAAGCGCATGTTGACCACGGTGGCATCGAGGCGTTCACCGGCCTCCAGCGCCGCCGCGACGCGGCTGCCAAAGGCGAGGATCGCGACGCGCCCGCCGCGGCGGCGCACCTCGGCCTTGCCCACGGGCAGGGGTTCCAGGTTCGTTTCGATGTCTGCACCCGGGCCGGCGCCGCGCGGATAACGCACCGCGGCCGGACCCTCATGGTGGAAGGCCGTCGACAGCAGCTGGCGGCATTCCCGCTCATCGGCCGGCGCCATGACCAGCAGGTTGGGGATGCAGCGCAGGAAACTCAGATCAAACACCCCGGCATGGGTGGCGCCGTCCGCCCCGACCAGCCCGCCGCGGTCGATGGCAAAGGTGACATCGAGGTTTTGCAGCGCGATGTCATGAATCAGCTGGTCGTAGGCACGCTGTAGAAAGGTCGAGTAGATGGCGACGACCGGTTTGAGCCCCTCGCAGGCCAGTCCGCCCGCGAACGTGAGCGCATGCTGTTCGGCGATGCCGACATCGTGGTAACGATCCGGGTGCTGCTGCGCGAATCGTGTCAGTCCGGATCCCTCGCACATGGCGGGCGTGATGCCGATCAGGCGCGGGTCCGCGGCAGCCATGTCGCACAGCCAGTCACTGAAGATCCGGGTGTAGCTTTTTCCTCCCGGGCTGGTTTTCTGGGTTCCGGTTTCGCGATCGAAGGGCGCCACGCCGTGGAATATGCAGGGGTCCTTCTCGGCAGGATGGTAACCCTTGCCCTTCTGGGTGACGACATGCAGGAACTGGCGGCCCTTGAGTTCGCGCAGGTTGCCGAGCGTGCCGATCAGCGTCGGCAGGTCGTGCCCGTCGATCGGGCCGATGTAGTTGAATCCCAGTTCCTCGAACAGGGTGCCGGGCAGCAGCATGCCCTTCATGTGTTCCTCCCAGCGCCCGAAAAAGCGCCGCGCGCCCGGCAGGTTGTCCAGGATGCTCTTGCTGCCCTCGCGCACACCGGTATAGAAACGGCTGGAGAGTATCCGGGCGAGGTAGTTGTGCATCGCGCCGTGGTTGTGCGAAATCGACATTTCGTTGTCGTTCAGGATCACCAGCAGGTCGCAGTCCAGGTCGCCGGCGTTATTGAGCGCCTCGAAGGCCATGCCGGCTGTCATGGCGCCGTCCCCGATGATCGCGACGGCCTTGCGCCCGGACCCGTCGCGGGCTGCAGCCGCCGCCATGCCCAGGGCGGCGCTGATCGAGGTGCTGGAATGACCGGCGCCGAAGGTGTCGTACTCGCTTTCGCTGCGGCTGAGAAAACCGCTCAGGCCGTTCTGGCGGCGCAGGCCGGGCATGGCGTCGCGCCGGCCGGTGAGGATCTTGTGGGGATAGGCCTGATGGCCGATGTCCCACACCAGCCGGTCGTGCGGGGTGTTGAACACCGTGTGCAGGGCGATGGTCAGCTCGACGGTTCCCAGTCCTGCGGCCAGATGCCCGCCGGTATTGGCCACCGATACGATCAGGTATTCCCGCAGCTCGGCGGCAAGCTGCACGAGTTCATCCGGCCCGAGGCGGCGCAGGTCCGCGGGGGAGTCGATGTGACGCAGCAGTGGGTAGGGTGTCATGGGCATGGTGATTAACCGAGTGGCGGATTTTACCAGAGTCGTGCGGGTAAAGTGAGAAGTGAAGAGTGAGAAGTAACATCTTACTTCTCACATTCGGTTCAGCATTTCACCCAGGTCAAGCGGCGCCCGGCGGTCGTTCTGCAGGTGCCAGCGTCTGAATGCCTGCAGTCCCGCTTCCAGAAATTCACGTTCCCCCGGGTTGGACTGGAAACCCTCCAGCAGCTGGCTGATGCTGCCGGTTTCGCTGACCGGCAGCCTGAAATAACGGTTCACGAACATGACGAACAGGCCCAGGGTCTGGGTCTCATCCAGCGCGTATTCTTCGGCAAGGTACTGGATGGCGCCGAAGTGAAAAGCCATGGACTGGCGTTGTTTGGCCGGATAGCGGCCGATGTCTTCCGGATCGACGCCTGCCAGCGTCGCGGTAGTGAAGCGCTCAATGAGCGTGCGCGCCTCATCGAGCGGGGTCGTGCGCACTTCCCGCCGGCCGAAGAGTTTATCGAGGATGCCCATGATGTCTCATTGTCGCGTACTCAGTAGGTTCCGAACGGATTTCGCAGCTTTTCCTGTGCCGAATAGAAGACCGCCAGCAGTATTCCGCCTGTGAACAGAATGAAATTGACTCAAGTCGAAATCGTGATAAATAGCCACGGAATCCCCGCAAGTCACAGAAATCATCTGTGAATATTCCGTGTTTTCCGTGTTTTCCGTGTGCTTCCGTGGCCATTGGTTTCTTGAATATAAGAACGCTATTCCTTAAGCGCCATTCGCCTGTAAGCAGAAAATTGACCCCATTATACCCGCTGATGCCGGCGTTGACGCCCGCGTCGCTTGCCAGATCTCCCGAATGCACGATGGGGACCATGACGCCAGCCAGCAAAATCAGCAGATTGCCGCTGCTTTCCGCCAGGGCGATCAGGGCGCTGTAGCGACTTTGCCAGTAGCAGGCCAGGGCGCACAGCAGGCAGAGCCCATAGCAAGAGGTAACGCCGCTCCGGGGGACGCCAGGCCCTAGTCTGCCGGGGTTTCATTCATGGGCGGTGAATTGTCCTCGGCGTGGCGGCGTACTGCGTGCGAGCGATTGTGCAAGATGATATCCATCGCGATCTTGAGGGCCACCAGCACCACCAGCAGACCCATCGGCGATCCCAGACTGGCGACCAGAAAACCGCCGGCGATGATGGCGATGTGCAGGACCGCGATGCGGCGATAGGGTGCGTTCATCAACTCCTTCATCGTGGTGTGTGCATATTCCCGCTGGCCGAGGTAGACCAGGATGAACGACACGCCGTGGCTGACCACCAGCGCCAGGCAGGCCAGGAGGAAATCCCGCGGCGCGACCGAGAGCAGCTGCTGCGCCAGGTTGACGGCCATCTGGAGGATGGCCAGCGGTCCCGGCCAGGTGACGGCGGCCGCGTGCCCCCAGTTTTCGCCCGCGAACCGGGTCAGCTGCAGAACGAAGAAACCATGGATGGCGCAGAAGCCGCCGTAGTGCAGGGTGAAGAACAGCACCAGGAAGCGCTCGCGCCCACGGGCCTTGAGCAGCATCTTGAGGATCGTGTAACCGCCGACGACCAGATTCTCGCTCCAGTAGAGTACGACCAGCGAGCCGATGTCCCAGTCAAGATAGAGCACGCCGAACAACGGCACCAGGTTGGCGAGCACCAGCGCGGCCAGTGCGATCTCGGGTCGCCGCCGTGCCATCAGGGGTGCCGGAGTCATGCGCCGGTCGTCCGGCGCCGCGTGCGCCACAACAGGCCATAGACGGCGATATTGACGCTGGTCACGACGGCGGCGAACAGCGTCTGCAATCCCGGGGTCAGGCCGGGCGGGTAGAGAAGCGGGAGCAGATAATGTTCGATGAACCCTCCGCTGTAGCCCTGCGCGCCGGCGGCTTCGCGGAACCGGTTTTCGAGCGGGGTCAGCGGGCAGATCCAGCCGTTCAGCTCGATCAGGATGACCCACAGCACGCTCGGCAGGTGCAACCACGGCAGCCTGCGCCAGCGCAGGGCCAGTAGTCCGCCGAACAGGACGAAGACGACGAACGCGGCGTGCAGGACCAGAATCGCATTCGCGAGTGTGCTGTAGAACATGATCTGCGATCAGGACCGCAGGGGTTTATACCGGCGCGCCGGACTGCATCGGAGGTGCATTGCTGTTGCTGGTGCGTCCCAGCGAGTAGGCCAGCACCAGATAACCGATGACGGCAGAGAGCAGCGAACCGCCGAGAATGCCCAGCCGGTCGTCGATCATCATCCCGGTGCCGATCTGTTCGGCGGCGAGTGAGCTGATGAACAGGCTCATGGTGAAGCCGATGCCGCAGAGCGCCGCGATGCCGTACAGAGGCATCCAGCCGGTGCCTTCCGGCAGCTTGCCTAAACCCAGCTTGATGGCCAGCCAGGCGAATCCTAACACGCCGACCTGCTTGCCGATGAGGAGTCCCGCGGCGATCCCGAGCGGCACCGGATGCAGCAGCGACTGCGGCGAAAGTCCGGTGAACGAGATGCCGGTGTTGGCGAAGGCGAACAACGGCAGGATCAGGAAGGCCACGTAGGGGTGCAGCATGTGTTCGAGCTGCATCAGCGGTGAGCCACCGGTGTTTTTGTCTTTCAAGGGAATGAAGAAGGCCAGTACGACGCCGGCCAGGGTGGCGTGTACACCGGATTTGAGTACGGCGACCCACAGCACCAGACCGATCAGGAGGTAGGGCGCGATCCGGATAATGCCACGCCGGTTGATGATCAGCAGTGCGACCAGTGAACCTCCCGCGGCCAGCAGGGAACTCACCGACAGCGCGCCGGAATAGAACAATGCGATGATGATGATGGCTCCCAGATCATCGATCACGGCCAGCGTCAGCAGGAAGAGCTTGAGTGAATTGGGCACCCGGTTGCCGAGCAGCGAGAGCACGCCCAGCGCGAAGGCGATGTCGGTGGCGGTAGGAATTGCCCAGCCGCTG
>Ga0210144_1001119_pt1 | contig 11677 bp, 9 predicted proteins | sample Muzzi_PWA_D2_FD_185532 | JGI IMG/M metagenome (GOLD analysis project Ga0210144, IMG submission 185532) | Wetland microbial communities from San Francisco Bay, California, USA, that impact long-term carbon sequestration - Muzzi_PWA_D2 (SPAdes) | ecosystem: Environmental > Aquatic > Marine >...
TGCCCGGTTGCATCAGGGCGGCGGCATGTTCCCAGTGTGCGACAGCTGCCGCGCTGTCACCGGTCTGTTTCTTCCAGTGCCCCGCCAGCCACAGCGCCTTGATATTGTCCGGATCAAGCGCCAGTGAGCGGGTCAGCAGTGAGCCGGCCTCGTCGCTGAAAACACCGCCACCCGAGACGGCCAGTGCGTCCGCGAAGTCGGCCAGGATGCCGGTGTCGTTGCCGCCGCCCAGCCGCATGATGTTGCGGTAGGCCGGTACCGCGAGTTCAAACCGGTCCAGGACCGAATAGCTTTTTGCCAGCATGACCCAGCCTTGCAGGTTGTCCGGCTCAGCGCGCAAGCGCTGGGCGAGCCGTTCGACCATTTCTTCGATCGAGTGCTGTGTCGGGGCCTGTTGCCCGGGGCTGGCGGCAGGCTGTTGCTGCAACCGGGTAATAATCTGCTCGCTGCCGAGCGTCTTGTAGAGCAGGGTGGCACAAAGTGGTACGGCGAGGGCGAGCAGCAGCACTGCCCAGCGACCGCTGCGAACCTGCTGCCCGGCTGCCGTGTCGCCAGCGCCGGCAAGATCGTTGAGCAGTTCCCGTTCCAGGTCCGCACGGGCGGCCTGGTACTGCGCAGGGTCGAGGCGGCCGTTTCCCAGGTCCTGCTCGAGTTCCGCCAGTCGCTCCCGGGTCACTTCCGCGTTGATTGCATCCCGGTCAACACGGGTGGTGGGCCGGCGACGTAACAGCGGGGGCAGGACGAACACCAGCGCCAGAAGCATCATGCTGCCGGCAATACTCCAGAATATGCTCATGACCGTGAATTTTCCCGGTTGTTGTCGCGCAGTGCCTGCTCGAGGCGCTTGCGTTCCGCCTCGCTGATTTCATGTTGCGGCATGTGCTGCTGCCGTCGCAGCGACCGCCAGAGCAGGAACAGCGCAACCAGCAGCACGATGAAGGGCCCGATCCAGATCAGCCAGGTGGACGGTTTGAACGGTGGATTGTAGAGCACGAAATCGCCGTAGCGCGCAACCAGGAACTCGACGACCTGCTCGTCACTGTTACCTTTCTGCATCATCTCGTATACCTCGGCACGCAGGTCATGGGCCAGTTCGGCATCCGAGTCGAGCAGCGACTGGTTCTGACAGACCAGGCAACGCAGTTCCGCGATGAGATTCTTGAAATGATCTTCCTGTTGCGGCGTGTCGAACGTAAACGATTCCAGCGTGACCGTGGCCTGCACGGTAGCCGCGCCCGCCAGCAGGCAGGCCGCCAGCAGCATGGACAACAGCTTTATCATGATCCGGAATCCAGTCTGGCGACCAGCGGCAGGATTTCCGTAGCGATGATTTCGCGGGTCAGCGGGCCGACGTGCTTGTGTCGTACGATGCCCTGTTTGTCCATGATGAATGTCTCGGGTGCGCCGTACACACCCCAGTTGATGCCGACACGGCCATCTTCATCGAAGGCATTGGCGATGTAAGGATTACCCAGCTGAGCCAGCCAGCGCCGGGCATTGGCACGGTTGTCCTTGTAGTTCAGGCCGTAGATGTTGACCTTGCCGGTCCGGGCCAGTTCCAGCAGTGTTGCGTGTTCGGCGCGGCACGATACGCACCAGGTCGCCCATACATTCAGTATGCTCACCTTGCCCCTCAGGTCGCTGTCACTGAGCGTGGCGGCGGCATCCTGCAGGCGTGGCAGCGTGAACGCCGGCATGGCCTTGTCGATGAGCGGGGACGGCACCAGCTTGGGATCCAGGCTGAGCCCGCGGTAAAGCAGGGCCGCCAGCAGCACGAACAGCAGCAGTGGCACCAGGTAGCGCAGGAATCGCGGCATCAGGTACTGGCCTCCTGCGTAACGTGGCCGCTGCGGCTGCGCCGGGGTTCAACGACACGGCGCTTCACATCGATGCGGTAACGGCGGTCCAGTGCGGCCAGCAGCCCGCCGATGGCGATCAGTACACCACCCAGCCAGATCCAGCGTACGAACGGCTTGTAGTACAGGCGCAGGCTCCAGTCACCGCCACCCAGGCCTTCACCCAGCGATACGTAGATATCGCGCAGCAGGCTGGCATCGATGCCGGCCTCGGTCATCGGTTTGCTCTGTACCGTGTAGGTGCGTTTCTCGGGCGCAAGGGTCGTGACCGGCTTGCCATCCCGGGTGACCACGATCGAACCCCGGTCGGCACGGTAATTCGGGCCCTGCACACTGCTGACACCGTCGAAGCGGAAGTTGTAACCGGCCATGTCGTAGGTCTGTCCGGGCGACATGCGGATGTCCTGCTCCTGCTCGAACTGCTTGACGAAGGTGACGCCGATGATGAACACGGCCACGCCGAGATGCGCGATGACCATGCCGAGATAACTGCCGTTGCCGCGCTGGCCGAACTGCTTCAGGAGTGTGCGGAGGCCGCGCTGGCGCAGGCTGAGCACGAGCGATCCCACCAGCCAGACCGACAGCAGCACGGCCAGCCCGGCCCAGGGCGAACCGTCATGGAAGATCGGCAGCCCGGCCAGCAGTCCGGCGCCGATACTGGCGGCCAGTGCGATCCGGAACTGCCGGGCGAGCTGGCCGGGATCCTGGTGTTTCCAGCGTGTCAGCGGACCGAGTCCCATCAGCACCACCATGAACGGGGTGAAGATCACGAACATGGTGGTGAACCACGGAAAGCCAACGGAAATCTTGCCCCAGCCGAACGCGTCGTAGATCAGCGGCGCCAGCGTGCCAAGCAGGATAAACGCGGCGATGACCACCAGCAGCAGGTTGTTGCCCAGCAGCAGTGTTTCCCGCGACAGCATGGTGAAACGTCCACCACCGCTGACGTCCGGCGCGCGCCAGGCGTACAGTGCAAGCGAGCCGCCGATGACGATGGTCAGGAACACCAGGATGAACAGCCCGCGCGCCGGGTCCGCGGCGAAGGAATGCACGGAAGTCAGCACGCCGGAGCGGACCAGGAAGGTGCCGAGCAGACTCAGCGAGAAGGCCAGCAGCGACAGCAGCACCGTCCAGCGCTTGAAGGCACCGCGTTTTTCCGTCACGGCCAGCGAGTGGATCAGCGCGGTGCCCGCCAGCCAGGGCATGAACGAGGCGTTCTCGACCGGGTCCCAGAACCACCACCCACCCCAGCCCAGTTCATAGTAGGCCCACCAGCTGCCCAGTGTGATACCGAGGGTAAGAAATACCCAGGCCACCGTGGTCCAGGGCCGTGACCAGCGTGCCCAGGCGGCATCCAGCTTGCCGCCGATCAGGGCGGCGATGGCAAAGCTGAACGCCACCGACATGCCAACATAACCCATGTACAGCATCGGTGGGTGGATGGCCAGGCCCGGGTCCTGCAACAGCGGATTCAGGTCGCCGCCTTCCAGCGGTACCGGGAACACGCGTTCAAACGGGTTGGAGGTGAACAGGAGAAACGACAGGAAGCCGATACTGATCATTCCCATCACCGAGAGCACGCGCGCCAGCATCTCGGGCGGCAGGTTGCGGGTCAGCAGCGCCACCGCAATGGTCCAGCCGCTCAGGATCAGCGCCCACAGCAACAGCGAGCCCTCGTGCGCACCCCACACCGCCGACACCTTGTAGATTGTTGGCAGCAGGCTGTTGCCGTTTTGTGCCACGTACGCCACGGAGAAGTCGTTGTTCAGGAATGCGTTGACCAGGCAGGCGAAGGCGAGCGCCGTGAATACGAACTGGCCAAGCGCCACCGGTCGCGCCAGCGCGACCCAGCGCGGCGTGTGGGTGAGGCTGCCGATTAGCGGGAAGATGGCCAGCACCAGTGCCAGGCACAGGGCCAGGATCAGTGCGAAGTGTCCGAGTTCAGGAATCATGATTTCAGTTCCCCCGTAAACTTCCTTTCCCGACGGGAGAAGGAATGAATTGGTTGCCGCGTGCGAGATATTTCATTGCAGGTGTTCTTGTTCAGCCTGGAGTTACGGCGTGCCGCCCTTGCTGCCGGCTTCATGCGCTGTCTTCAATGCGTCGGCGACCTCCGGCGGCATGTAGTTTTCGTCGTGCTTGGCCAGCACCTCGTCGGCGACGAACCGGTGGTCGCCCTTGAGGCGTCCGTGCGCCACGATACCCTGGCCCTCGCGGAACAGGTCGGGCAGGATGCCGGTGTACTGCACCGTGATGGTGTCGGCATTGTCGGTGATGTCGAAGTGGACCGTCAGCCCGTCCGCCTGGCGTTGCACGCTGCCCTTGGTGACCAGTCCGCCGACCCGGATCAGGCGGTCCACCGGTGCCTCGCCCGCGGTAACCTGGGCGGGTGTGTAGAAAAACATCAGGTTCTCGTTGAAGGCCTTCAGCGCGAAGCCGGCGGCGACGGCGACACCGGTGACCATGGCCGCGATCAGCAGCATGCGTTGTCTGCGCTTGGGTGTCATGGGGTTCTCCGCGCACGTCTCTGCCGGCGTGCGATGTCAGTCAGCAGTTTCCGGCGCTGCCGCAATGGCATCAGGATGTTGACCACCAGTACCAGCAGGGCAATGCCATAGGAAGTCCATACGTAAAACGCGTAGCCCCCCATGTGCAGGAATTCGTTCAGATTCATGTTTACTCCACAAGTTCCCTGACCCAGCCGGCGCTGCGTTCGCGCGCCAGCACCTCGCAGCGCGCCCGCATCAGCACCACGAAGGCATAATACAGCTTGAAGGCGAGCGCCATCAGCAGCAACGGAATCAGCATGCTGAGATGTATGGCCGGTTTATCGAGCCGGGTGACCGTCGGACCCTGGTGCAGGGTATTCCACCACTCGACCGAGAAGTGGATGATGGGGATGTTGATTACCCCGACCAGCGCCAGGATGGCCACTGCGCGCGCGGCCGTGCGCCGTTCCTCGATGGCGCTGTGCAGCGCGATCACGCCGATGTAGAGGAACAGCAGGATCAGCTCCGAGGTCAGCCGTGCGTCCCACACCCACCAGGTCCCCCACATCGGTTTGCCCCAGATCGAGCCGGTGACCAGCGCGAGGAAGGTGAACGAGGCACCAACCGGTGCGCTGCTGATGGCGATCACCTCGGCCAGCTTGATGCGCCAGATGAGGCCGATGGCGCCGGCGCCGGCCATTACCATGTAGATGAACAGCGACATCCAGGCCGCCGGCACATGGATGAACATGATGCGGTAGCTGTCGCCCTGCTGGTAATCCGGCGGTGCCACGACCAGGCCGTAGTACAGGCCGGCCAGGAACAGCAGCAGGCAGGCGCCGGCCAGCCACGGGATCCATGCGCCGGCGATCCGGTAGAAATGTTTCGGCGAGGCCAGTCTGTGGAAGAAGTTATTGAACATGACGGCGTAAAGACTTCGATTGTACCCTTGTTCGAGCATGCCGGGTCCGGATAGTTGCCGTGTGCGGATAAACCATGGCGGGCCTGTGAGAATATGAAAGCATGACGCCTAACTCAGGCTGACACGCAGCGCGGCGGCCGTCGCAAACGGCGACAGGCTCAGGGCCAGCACCAGCAGGGCGGCAATCAGCGACAGGTGGGCAGTGACCGGCAGGCCGGCGGCTGCGGAATCCACGGCGCCGGCGGCGAAGATCAGCAACGGTATGTACAAGGGTAGCACGAGCAGGGACAGGATCATGCCTCCCTTGCGCAGCCCCACGGTCAGTGCGACGCCCACGGCGCCGATCAGGCTCAGTACCGGCGTACCCAGCAGCAGGGTGATGAACAGCACCTGGATGGCCTCGGACGGCAGACCCAGCAGGATGCCAAGCAGCGGCGAGACCAGCAGCAGGGGCAGGCCGGTGATCAGCCAGTGCGCGATGATCTTGGCCAGCACCAGGACCGACACCGGGTGCGAACTCAGCAGGTACTGCTCCAGGCTGCCGTCATCGAAGTCGGAGCGGAATACGCTGTCGAGCGACAGCAGCGAGGCGAGCAGGGCCGCGACCCAGATGATGCCGGGACCCACGGCGACGAGCAGTTTCGGGTTGGCGCCGATGCCCAGCGGGAACAGGCTGGTGACCAGGATGAAGAACAGCAGCGGGTTGGCGATCTCGGCGCGGTGCCGGATGGCCAGCACCAGGTCGCGCCGCACCAGGACCATGAAGGCACGGGGCAGTGAATCGGTATTCATGCGGACAGGTTGATGCGTTGCACCGGTGTATCGTGCAGGTTGACGGCGTGGTGGGACGTCACCGCCAGCATGCCGCCGCGCGCGGTATGCCGTTCCAGCAGCTGCTCGATGACCAGGATGCCGTGGACGTCCAGCGAGGTGAACGGTTCGTCCAGCAGCCACAGGGTGGTGTCGGTGACCAGCAGGCGTGCCAGCGCCAGACGGCGTTGCTGTCCGGCCGAGAGGTTGCGCGTCGGCACGTCCTCGAAACCGCCCAGTTCGACCCTGTCGAGTGCCGCATCCAGCCCGATGTCATTGGGCCGCCCCAGTGCGCGCGCCATGGCCAGGTTTTCACGCGGCGTCAGGTCCAGTTTCATGCCGTCGCGGTGGCCGACCCAGGCAATGTGCTGCAGGTAGTCGGCGCCCAGCCGCGCGATGTCGGACCCGTTCCAGTTGACGCTGCCGGCGTCCGGCAGGCGTATACCGCAGAGGATGCGCAGCAGGGAGGTCTTGCCACTGCCGTTGCGGCCTTCCAGTACCAGTGCCTGTCCGGGATCAAGCCGGAAGTCCAGGTCGTGGAACAGGGTGCGGTCATCACGCACGCACTCCAGTGCGCGGGCTTCGAGGCAGATAGGGTTGGTACCGGTGTCGGCCACTTGTCTGATTGTCGCTTCGTATGATTCAGGCTATAGGGCCGGGATCATACTATTGCCAGTGAGGTTAGCACCACAACCAGGCGGGTGGAGTGTGGCAATCTCCCGGCCCTTGAATCCATCTCCAGGCGTTTGCCTCGTTACCTGGCTTGGCGCAGTGATAACTGCAGGAGGGTTTCCCCGGGCGCCCGGGGGGGGGCACCGCATCCGGCTGTTGTTTACCGCCAGTCTGTGTCCGTCAGTAGGATAATTGCGTGCAATCGAGCTCCTCGTCCCTGGCCTTGGAGAAATCAACCCGGGTGCTGATCTTCTTCACCTGCCAGTGCAGGTCGCCGGCTTTTTTGCGTTCTTCTGCCGTGAATTCCGCCTCGAATTCATCGATATGCCTGCCCGGCATGAAGGTGATGGGTTGTCCCCTGTCCTCGGGGTCCGGGCTGAAATAATTGTCCTCGCCGATCGGGATCGACAGATCCGGGACGGTTTCCGGATCCCCGGGGCACTGCATGCTGTAACCGAAGTGTCCGATGGCACTGCCGTCAGCCAGCAGTGTTGCGCAATGGAAGATCGGCCTGACGGAGCAGGGGTGTTCAGCCTGTTCGGCAGCGCCGGGATCCTCCTGCGCCAGGGCGGTGGTCCCGGCAAACAGGGCCAGCAGCAGGGGCATGGTTGAAAGGGGATGACGCATCGTTTGGCTCCTGTAGTGCAAGGCAGTGCAGTCATGCGCGGCATGCGTTTGCATGGCATCCCGTATGCATTTGTTCTACCCTGCGGGTTGTGGATGGCTGCGCCGCTGTTCTGCCAGGATCTCACGGCTTGCGGCGATCGTACGACCTAAGGTATTGCGATCACGCCAGCAATGCAAACCCGGCCAGATGCAATGTGTCGCGTGCAGTGCGTGTCACGGTGGTAGACGCAGGCAGTGTCCGGCTTGCACTGCCGGCATGAAGACACAATTCATGACATCGGCGCCATTCCTGTCATGCAATGTCATGTCAGGAAGGGCGCGCCGTTAGTAAATAAGCATGAAGTTAAATGCCAATAAATCAAGGAAACAGGCAGTTGAAGTAATGGCTTTATCTGGCCTGCAATTTGCACTATTCTAGGGCAGACGTTCAGTTTATTACATAAAACTCATCTCGCGTCGCATTCTAAAATTTAGGGGGAATTCTAAGATGAGAAATCGTATGCGCCTTTTCACAGCATGCCTGCTTTCGCTGGGCCTTGCGCTGGCGGTACCGCTGGCAATGACTGTTTCGGACGATGTGTATGCCGCGCCTGGAGGCGGCGGCGGCGCCAAGGAAAAGGGTACCAGCAAGTGCAGCGACGGCATCGACAACGACGGCGACGGCCTGATCGACTGCGCTGATCCGGATTGTTCCGACGTGTCGATCTGCCAGTGTGTGCCTACCGGTACACCGGAAACCGTCTGCAATGGCATCGACGACGACTGCGATGGTCAGACCGACGAGGACTATGCTTCGACCCCGACCAGTTGTGGTGTGGGTGAATGCGCAGCCAGCGGCCAGACCACGTGCTCGAATGGCACCGAGGGCGATACCTGTACACCGGGGACACCGCCGGAGGATCCGGAGCTTTCCTGTTCCGATGGGCTGGACAACGACTGCGACGGCCTGACCGATGCGGCTGATCCAACCAATTGCGCGCCGACCCCCGAGGTCTGCAATGACCTGACCGACAACGACGGCGACGGTGATGTCGACTGTGCCGACAGTGACTGTAGTGGCGAGGTTTACTGCGAACCCACCGAGGTCACCTGCAATGACGGCTTCGACAACGACGGCGACGGCGCCATTGACTGCGCCGACAGCGACTGCACGGGTGACCCCTCCTGTCAACAGGGTGCAGTGCCCGAAGCCTGTAACGACGGCATCGACAACGACGGCGACGGCCAGGTCGACTGCGACGACTACGCCGACTGCGTACAGGATGTGGCCTGCCAGACGGCCGGACAGAACCAGTTCAACATCCTGATGAACTACGAACTGGGCATGCACTGCACCGGCTTCGAGTTCGCCTACTGCTGCGTGCTGCCGCCCTACAACTCCATCCTCGCCCAGGTGGTGAAGTCGGACAAGGGTGCCGACAACTGGCCGCGTCTGCTGGAGGCGGACCATAACGTCGGGCTCGACTTCCTCGGTCGCCCGACGGTGCTGCGTGACCACGAACTGGACGGCAACGGCAACTTCAAAAAGTACATGCTGCGCTACTGGCACGATGCCCAGCCGCGCAATGGCGATCCCAATGGCAAGTCCCAGAGCACGACTCTGATCAGCGTCGTGGAGGGCAACTCCCTGCTGATGTGGAACACGATCTTCGATTCCGCTAACGTGGATGCCGGCAACCACCTGGCCGTCACGGATGGCACCGAAGATGCCAGCGCAGACTGTTTGCCTGGCGGTGCGTACAGAGGCAAGACTCCCTGTGACGGGACGAAGGGCGTTTTCATCGGCGACGGGACCTACGGCCAGGCCGAGGACAACTACGCCAATGCGTGGCTGAACCACTTCTACATCTACGAGGATCTGGAGGGTTCAAATGGCAGCGGCACCAGTGCGGAGATCGACAAGATCCGCCTGGGTCTGCCCAATGCCCATATCCCGTTCTCGACGGTCCTGCCCGACAACTCCGGCCCGGCTTTCCATCCTGTGGGTCCGGGCGCCGTGGGTGGTCTGAACAACGTGCTGACCTTCTCCGGCGACACGGGTACCGTGGTGTTCACCCAGATGAAGGTGCTGGAAAACCTGCCGGTGATGCTCACCTCGCCGCGGATCTGGGAGGCCCTGGGTCTGCCGCTGACGCCGTTCGAGGACACCATCGACTTCTTCGGTGATCCCGGCCTGGTGGACGAGGACTCGATCCGCCCGTACGTGGCCATGAAGGCCCAGTTGCACGAGGCGGACTGCGTGGGAACCACCTGCACCCCGGGTGCGGCGGTCCTTGACGACGGCCACCCGGTGATCGGCTTCGGCACCGCGCCCATCGACATCCCCAACTGCGAGCGCTGCCACTCCGACTTCTCGGGTATCAACGCGGCACAGAGCGCCACGCGCAACCCGGGTGTGATGGCGAACGTGCAGCTGGAGATCAATTTCTGGAACGCCTACTACGGTATCGCGGGTGCGGATTCCGACTGGTACTCGCGCCTGAAGGGGGCGGCCATCTCGATCCTCGATATCCATGATAACGAGCACGGCACCCACTTCATGGACGACTACCCGGGCACCGGCTTCGGCATCCCGCAGAACTACCGCCTCGGCCACGAGTCGGTGGTCTGCCAGCGCTGCCATGGTGACAACGTCATCGCGGTGGTCAAGGGGGGCTTGTGCGGCCCGAACAGTGGATCGGCATCCGATCCGTGTGACGAGGACACCCTGATCCCGCCGCTCACCGAGGCCATCCACTCCAATCACCGCAGCATCAGTGAGGGCGGCGACATCGACTTCGTCGACAGCCAGGGACGTGACGGCGGCTGCCAGGGTTGCCACCCGGCGCACCGCAGCGACGGTTCGCTGGCCAGCTACCCCATTACCGAGGACGGCTCCAACGGCTTTGCCGGTAGCGACAACCGCGACGCGGCCGGCGGCTGCTTCGTGGGTCGTGACGTCCACTCCAACGCCATGAAGGATGTGGATGGCGCGGGGACACCGTCGCACCTGAACCCTGTCGGCCAGTGGCTGAGCATGAATGTCTTCAATGACGCCTCCCCCAACGGCGCCTCGGGCAAGGGCATCTGGTGCACGAACTGCCACCAGCAGTTCAGCCAGGAGATGTGGAGGGCGGAGAACGTGCCCGACCTGATCCATGCCCAGCCGGGCGACCCCGGCAACGTGCGGAATCCCGGCGGCATGGGGCTGATGGGTGTGATCAATGCCGTCAATTCGGCACTGGGCACCAGCTACACCATGACGCAGGTGATCGACTGGATCGACCCGCAGGATCCCGCTGCCGGCAACCGGACCACCGACCAGACCCACGCTGCCTGGAATGAAGACCCGGGGTTGTGTGACTATGTCGCCACGCTCGCCGGCGCCCAGCCGCTCAACCCGGCCCAGGATCCCAACGTGGCGGTGGTCGAGGTGCTGATCGGCGGGTCGCTGGGCGGTGGCGGGAGCTGCTCCAACGCGGCTAACCCCAATGCCTATATCGTGCCCGTGGATTGCGGCTTCGTGACGTTCGACATCTGCGGATCGCTGGACACCGACAATGACTTCAACGTGAATCTCGTCGGCAATAGCGAGCCGGATGCCGGCCCGTTCGGGGGTGCCTTCTGCACCACGCCGGATTGCGTGGCCTCGGCACAATCGACACTGGGCTCCTGTACACTGGCTGCCGGTGACAAGTGTGCCGTGCCGGTGCCGTTCTCGGCGGCGACCGATGCGCGTGACCACTGGCTGGCGGGCGGTGAGCCACACTGCGCCGACTGTCACGCACCGCCGTACACAGAGCAGAGCGGCAACATCACCTTCTACCCGCCGTTCAACTACCCGCGCAAGGCGTCCCTGAGCCGCTATACCCGTGGTCACCAGGACATCACCTGCCAGGGCTGCCACGAGTCCATTCACGGGCTCTATCCGGTAACCCCACCGGGGATGTACGGGCCCTTGGCGACCGACACCACCAGCTACGCCCAGGCGGCGAGCCACAATGCCGATGGCAGCCACGGGCCGCTGAAATGCGGTACCTGTCACGCAGTCCTGGCTAACGGTGTCGCCGCGAACGTCGATGGGAATGGCCAGGGCACCCCGTTGTCATACAACGGCACGCTGCTCGACAGCGACTTCGATGCCGCGGTGTCCTGGATGCACACCTACACCGACGAGGCGGATCCGCGTGACTCGATCTGCCTGCGTTGCCACGTGGACAACCGGGCGTTCATCGACTCCGTCAACGGCAAGTGGACCACCCATACCCGCAGCGCTCGCGTGTCACGCGATACCATGGACAAGGCGGAGATCCTCCAGGTTG
>Ga0210144_1001120_pt1 | contig 11674 bp, 9 predicted proteins | sample Muzzi_PWA_D2_FD_185532 | JGI IMG/M metagenome (GOLD analysis project Ga0210144, IMG submission 185532) | Wetland microbial communities from San Francisco Bay, California, USA, that impact long-term carbon sequestration - Muzzi_PWA_D2 (SPAdes) | ecosystem: Environmental > Aquatic > Marine >...
AGCCTCGGCCTGCCGCTCCGGCGAGATCGCGACTGTTTGCGACCTCGGGCCACCCACACCGTCACCGTTACACCGCTTGCGGGCCTGCGGGCTTACTCCTCGCGGCTTGCCGCAAGATTCGGGCTAGGGGAAGCGCCTTAGAAGCCAAGTGCGAACTTGGCGTCCTCGGACATCATCTCCCCACTCCTCCATGTTGCCCTGTTGCGCCCCGTCCGGGTAACGGCTCTAGCAAGCCGATCCCGGCGATTCGCCGTCTCCGCCCGTCCGGTGGAATCCGGCCAGTTCGGCGGCGTTCGGTTTCAATCGGTTTGCAGTTTCAGCGCCGACCTCCTCCCCCCTTAAACCCAACGCCCGGGATGGGGGAAGTCGCACAGCACGAGTCCTGCCGCCACAGCCGAACGGAATCCATTTTCGGTCGACCCATCCGCCGTCGACCGAGGCTTGCGCGGCCACGCCGTAACCCAGAACGCCATATCAGCTGATTATCTCCGGAGCATCAACCTCGTGCCCCGTTCTTCATCGCCAGGTGAGCCGACCTACGATCTCGCGTGGGAAGACGGCAACCGGTTAATGGTTGCCGAGGTCAAGTCCCTGACGGCCGCAAACGAGGAGAAGCAGCTCCGGCTAGGCCTCGGCCAGGTCCTCCGGTACGCCCACCAACTCGAGGCGAAATACCGGTCGGTAAACCCCGTCCTGGCCGTCAGGTCAGCCTTCCAAGCTGATGATGCGAGTTCGATTCTCGTCCGCCGCTTGACTCGGTCGGCCAACCGCCGCGACGCCTACAGGTCTCCTCGGCCATTGCCGATACCTCATCCGTCCATGCCGGGGAATCCCGCAGCCCGCCTCCCACTCGCCTGTCTGCTGGCCCTCCTCGTCGCGCTCGCGCTTGCCAGCTGCGGAGGCGGTTCGAGCGGCGAACCGGGCGGCGGCACGCGGCTGGTCGACTGGCCGATGTTCGGCCGCGTCCCGGAGCGCACCCACTACCTGCCCGGCGAAGGCCGCACGCTCAACCCGCCGCTGCACGAGGCCTGGTCGATCAACACCCACGCGCTGATCGAGTTCCCGCCCGCGGTGGCCCACGGGGTCGCCTACACCGTCAACAAGTACGGCGACGTCCGTGCCATCCGGCTCCGCGATCACAAGGTCCTCTGGAGGCGGATCGCCGACCGGCGCCTCACCGGCCCGCCGAGGGACGTCACCGCGCCCGTCTACCACCGCGGTCTCGTCTTCTTCGCCGACCTCGGCGGGGACCTTGTCGCCCTCGATGCCGCCAGCGGCAGGCGGGTCTGGGAGCGCAACCTCCACGCCCACCTCGAATCCTCTCCGGTGGCGATCGGCGACACCCTCTACCTGGGCGACGACGGCGGCGACCTGCTCGCCCTGCGCATCTCCGACGGTGGGGTCCGCTGGCGGCTGGCGACGCCCGACGCGATCAAAGCCAGCCCCAGCCACCACGACGGGCGCATCTTCGTCGCCGACTACGAGGGGGCGATGTTCTGCGCGGACGCGGCGAGCGGCAAGCTGCTGTGGCGGACCAACACGACCAGGGTGCCGCCGTTCGGCCTGGGCGGCTTCTACTCGTCCCCCGCGGTCGCATTCGGTGACGTCTACGCGGCACGCGACGACGGCACCGTCTACGCGTTCGACCAACGGACCGGCAAGGTCGACTGGTTCTTCCAGACCCACCACTTCATCTACGGCTCGCCGGCCGTCGCCAGGGTCCCGGGGACGCCGCCCACCGTCTACATCGGCTCCTACGACCAGCGCTTCTACGCGCTGAACGCGCGCGCCGGCAAGCCGGAGTGGCACTTCGACGTCGGCGGCCCGGTGCCCGGCACCGCGACCGTGATCGGCCACACCGCCTACACGTCGAGCTTCACGACCCGCGAGGCGATCGGGATCGACATCCGCACGCACCGCAAGACCTTCGAGCTGCGCCAGGCCGGCTACACGCCGGTCGTCTCCGACGGCCGCCGCCTCTTCCTGATCGGCTACTTCGAGGTGATCGGCCTGCAGCCGACCCGGCGCTGAAGATCCAAACGTCTTTACGGGCTCTCAAGCCGGAGCAGGAGCCGACCGCTTGACTCGTCTTTGCTGCGACTTCTGCGAATCGAGCCCGGCCATTGCGATCGATTTGCGATTCGGAGCTTTGAGAGTTTTGAGAGTCCCCTATCGGATCGGCCGGCTTCTCTCTAAACCCTCGGGACCCGTCTTCCAGGACTTCGACCCGCAGATCACCTACAACAAGGTCGAGCGGCGGATCGAGATCCCTGACACGATGTCGGATGCCGTCGTCGATGCCCTCGAGAACGCGAAGGCCCTCCAAAAGAAGGCCTCAGCGGTGGTAGTGAGAACATAGCGGGGGCCCGATTCGTCTCTCGCGACCACCCGCGGATCCTGGAACCCAGGTCACGTCTTCGGAGCCATCGCTGGCCCTGCTGGGCTGCAATCGGGTTGCAATTCTGCCCTCTCGCCGTCCAACTCAGGGCGGAAACCGCTCTGGAATGCGCCCTAGAACCCCAACGCGAACTTGGCGTCCTCGGACATCATCTCAGGGGACCACGGGGGGTCGAAGACCATCTTCGGGTGGACGTCGGCGACGCCGGGGAGGTCGCCGACGAACTCCTTCATCTGCTGGGAGACCTGGGGGCCGATCGGGCAGGCCGGGGTGGTCAGGGTGAAGGTGACGTAGACGTCCTCGCCCTCGACCTCGACGTCGTAGACGAGGCCGAGCGAGACGAAGTCGAGCCCCAGCTCGGGGTCGATCACCTCCTCCAGCGCCTCAAGCACGTCGTCTTCGGTGGTTGCGTCCGCCTGCGTCTTGGTCTGGTCGTCTGCCATGGCCCCATGGTAGCCACGCCCCCGGCTCGGCGGCGCGCGCGCTTGAATAGTCTCCGATCCAATGGGCAGGTCCGGCCAGATCCAGCGACGGTCGATCGGGATCGTCTTCTCCGACGGCGGGCTGCTGGCGCTGAGCGCCGTGCGGCTGCCCGGCGCGTCCGACCACGGCGACGAGACGGTGACCGCCTTCCTCTGCGAGCCCGGCGGCGCCCCCGTCGAGGCCTCCGAGGCGCTGCTCTCCACCGAGTACGGCGAAGACGGCGTGCAGCGGCGGGCGACCCTGGAGCTGTGGCTCGACGACGAGGGGCAGCCGCTGCGCGGCGCCGGCACGCTGATCGGCTCCGCCGAGGTGCGCCGCGACGACCGGCTCGCTGACGTCGCCTTCTTCCGCTGGGCGCTGGAGGGCCGTGAGGGACTTGGCCACTACGAGGTGGTCCATGCCGATGACTGAGGACGGCGCCGGGATCGAAGCGGTGATCTCCGACTTCGGCGGGGTGTTGACCACGCCGCTGATCCAGTCGTTCATGGCCTTCCAGGACCAGACCGGGATCTCGCTCGAGGTTCTCGGCAAGGCGATGCAGGCGGCGACCGAGGCGAACGGCGGCGAGAACCCGCTGTTCGAGATGGAGCGCGGCGAGATCAGCGAGCTGGCCTTCCTCGAGCGGCTCTCCGACGCCATGGAGCCGCAGCTCGGCCACCGCCCCGAGCTGCACCGCTTCCGCGAGATCTACTTCGAGGCGCTCGACCCCAACCCGCCGATGATCGGGCTGATGCGGGAGCTGAAGTCGACCGGCTACCGGATGGCGATGCTGACCAACAACGTCCGCGAGTGGGAGCCGCTGTGGCGCTCGATGCTGCCGGTCGACGATATTTTCGAGACCGTCGTCGACTCCGGCTTCGTCGGCTGCCGCAAGCCCGAATCGAAGATCTACGCCCTCACCCTGGAGCGGGTCGACCTATCGGCGGAGCGGTGCCTGTTCGTCGACGACACGCTGGTCAACGTCGAAGGCGCGCAGAGGGCCGGCATGACCGCCGTCCATTTCCAGGCGAACGAGCAGGCGATCGGCGAGATCCGACGCGAGTTGGAGAAATAGCGTCCAGGCCGCGTAGGTCGGGGGATGCAGGGAGACCGACGAGGGGAGCGCACTTGGGTGCGTGATTCGAGGAGGACGACTGAAGACCCCGAGATACGCGGCCTGGGCTAGTTCTCCGAGCCCGCGCGGTCCCAGACGTACAGCTCGACCGCCTCGACGGCGAGCTCCATCAGGCGGGGCGGGGAGAGCATGCCGAGGACGAGCTCGAGGGCGTCGTCCTCGGTGAGGCCGGCGTCGACCGCCTCCTCGCCGCGGAAGCCGGCGGCCAGCTTCAGCGCCTCGCGGCGGTTCTCGCCGAGCGAGCCGAAGGCGCCCATCAGGAAGTCGCGGTTGGGAAGCGGCTGTCCGATCTCCAGCGAGCCGTGCCAGGCGGCGAGCATCGAGATGTCGTGCTCGTCCAGCTCGGAGAGCGCTTTCGCGTAGTGGACTTCCAGCTCGTGGTCGGGGATCTCGTCGACCCAGGCGCGGACCGCCTCGCCGAGCAGCTGACGGCGCGCCTCGCGCCCGATCGAGTCGGAGATCGCGCGGATCGCGTCGGCTGGGTCTACGAAGCAGAGGGACATTCGCAGGGCTCAATCTAGAGGGGGCCCAAGACGGCAAAGCGGGCGGCGGAATCGTCCGAATTGCGGCTTCGCGCGCGGCCCGCCCGGCGCGCGGCGCACGCCGGACGGGTTCCTATGCTGGGTCGCTTGCCGCCATGCCGCTGAAGCTGATCCACGGACCCCCCAACTCCGGCCGCGCCGGCCTGATCCGCCGGCGGTTCGCCGCCGCGCTGGACCGCGATCCGGTCCTCGTCGTGCCGACCGTCGACGACGTCTACTCCTTCGAGCGGGAGCTGTGCCAGGGCGGCGGCGCGCTGGGCGGCGCGGTGATGACCTTCAGTGGCCTCTTCCGGGTGGTGGCGACGGCGGGCGGCGAGCCGCCCGCCGGGGAGCTGACCCCCGCGCAGCGGCTGCGGGTCGTCTCGCTGGCGATCGCCGAGCGGCGCGACCGGCTCGGCCCGCTGCGGCGCTCGGCCTCGCGCCCCGGCTTCGCGCCCGCCTTCGAGCGGCTGCTCGACGAGCTGCAGGGAGCGGGGCTGGAGCCGGCGGAGGTCGAGGCCGCCGCCGGGACGCTCGAGGGCTCCGCCTTCCTCGGAGACCTGGCGACCCTGTTCGCCGGCTACGCCGAGCTGCGCGACCGCCTCGGCCGCACCGACTCGCACCGGATCGCCCGCCGCGCCGTGGCGCTGCTGAGCGAGCCGGGCGGCTTCTGGCAGCGACCGGTCTTCCTCTACGGTCTCGACGACCTCACCCGCAACCAGTTCGAGCTGGTTCGCTCGCTCGCCACGGCGAGCGAGGTGACCGTGGCGCTCCCCTACGAGGAGGGCAACGCGGCGCTCGCCGCGCGGGCCTCGCTGCTGGAGCGGCTGCGCGGCATCGGGGTCGCCGAGGAGACGAGGACCGAGCCCGACCCCGCCAACACCCCCGCCCGGCTGCTCTTCCACCTGGAGCGCGGCCTCGGCGCCGCCGAGCCCGAGCGGCGCCCGCCCGGCGAGGCGCTGGTCCTGCTCCGTTCGGCCGGGGCGCGGGGCGAGGCCGAGTCGGTCGGCGCCGAGGTGGCGAAACTGATCGCCGGCGGCGCCGACCCCGGCGAGATCGCGATCGCCCTGCGCGACCCGGCACGCCGCGGGCCGCTGATCGCCTCGGTGCTCGAGTCCTACGGGATCGCGACGGCGCTGGAGGCGGAGCTGCCGGTCGGCTCCACCTCGGTCGGCGCGACGCTGCTCGCGCTGCTCGCCGCGACGCTCGGCGAGGGCGGCGCCACCGACCTGCTGCGCTTTCTGCGCGGCCCTTCGGGGATCGCGCCCGGCCGGGTCGACTGGTTCGAGCGGGCGCTGCGCCGCCGCCGGATCCGTGGCGCGGCGGCGGCCCTGGAGCTGTGGGAGGAGCGCTACGACGGCCCTCCCCACGACGTGGCCCGTATCCGCGAGGCGGCCGACGACGGAGCCGCAGCGCTGACCGCCGCGATCGGCCGCCTCGCCGCGACGATCGCCTCGCGCCCGCTGCGCGGCGAGCAGGACGGGCCGCGCCCAGGGCCCGGCGACGGGCTGGAGCTGCGCGCCGCCGCGGCGATCTCGGCGGCGCTCGCCGATCTCGCCGACCCGGTCGAGCTGGCGCCGGCGCCGGGGGGGTTGGCGGCGACGATCGAGGGGCTGCGGCTGCGCGTCTGGAGCGGCCCGGTCGAAGGACGGGTGCGGATCGCCAGCCCCTACCGGCTGCGCGCCGCCCGCTTCGACCACGTCTTCGTCGCCTCGCTGCAGGACGGCGAGTTCCCGCGCCGCGACCGCGGCGGCGACCCCTTCCTCTCCGAGTCGCAACGCGCCTCGCTCGGGCTCGAGCCGCGCCGCGACGTCGACGCCGAGGAGCGCTACCTCTTCCACGCCTGCCTCTCCCTGCCGCGCCAGCGGCTCTTCCTCTCCTGGCGCGACAGCGACGAGAACGGCGTCGCCGAACCGCGCTCGCCGCTGCTCGACGAGGTGCGCCGCCTGCTCGAGCCTCCGCCGGACGGCGAGGCGCCCGACCCGGTCGAGGCCCCCCTCACCCGCGTCCGCGACCTGACCCGGGTCGCCCATCCGGTCGCCGCGGCGCCCTCCGAGCGCGAGCTGGCCCGGGCGATCGCGGCCAGCGGCCCCGGCGCGGACGTCGCCGAGCTGCTCGGCGCGGCGGGGGTCACGGGGCCGGTCGCCGAACGGGTGGCGGCGCGGCTCGCGACGGCGCGGGGGGCCGAGGCCGCCACCCGCGCCCCCGGGCCCCTCGCCAACCCGGCGACGCTCGAGTCGCTCGCCGCGGTACCCGCCTACGGGGGCACGACCCTGGAGGGCTTCGACCTCTGCTCCTACCGCTGGTTCGTCTCGCACGAGCTCGACCCGCAGCCGCTCGACCCGGTCCCCGACCCGCTGGTCCAGGGCGGCCTGATGCACGCGGTGCTCGAGCGCCTCTACGCCGAGCGGCCCGGCGGCGACCCGCTCCCCCGCCCCACCTCGCTCGGCGCCTGGCTCGGCCGGGGGCGGGAGCTGCTCGGCGCGGCGGCCGCCGAGCGCGAGCTGGGCGGGCACCCGGCCGAGCGGGCAATCGTGCGCCGGGTCGAGGGGCTGCTGGAACGCTTCCTCGCCGAGGAGTCCGGCCGCGCGAGCGGCGGCTTCGAGCCCTGGCTGCTGGAGGCGCGCTTCGGCGAGGAGGAGGGCAGCGAGCGCCCGGCGCTGGAGATCGACCGCTGGCGCCTGCACGGGGCGATCGACCGCGTCGACCGCGATCCGCTCGGCCGGGCGCTGGTCCTCGACTACAAGACCTCCGGCTCCGTCATCCCGGGCGCGAAGCTGGAGGAGGACGCGAAGCTGCAGCTGCAGCTCTACCTGATCGCGATCGCCGAGCAGTGGGGCGCCGAGCCGGTCGCCGGCCTCTACCACCCTCTCGCCGGCTCGTCCTCGCGGCGGCCGCGCGGCGTCGCGCTCGAGGAGGCGGCGGACGAGCTCGCCCCCTACGGCCTGGCGCGCACCGACCTGCTCGACCGCGAGGCGTTCGAGGCGATGCTCGACGAGGCGCGGCGGCGGGCCGGCGAGATCGTCAGTCGGATGCGGCGCGGCGAGATCCGCCGCGACCCGGGCCCCCGCCGCGGCCTGCGCGGCCACGGCGTCTGCCCGCCGTTCTGCGACTTCGCGCCGATCTGCCGCCGCGACCGGGCGCCGGCCGAGCCGCGCGAGGAAGAGGGCGAGGACTGATGGCGGGCCGCACGCCGACCCCCGAGCAGGCGGCGGCGATCGCCGCCGATCAGCGCCGGGTGCTGGTCGAGGCCGGGGCCGGGACCGGCAAGACCGGGACGATGGTCGACCGCTACTGCCGCCTGGTCTGCGAGGAGGGCGTCTCGCCGGACGCGGTGCTCGCCTTCACCTTCACCGACCGGGCGGCCACCGAGCTGCGCGAGCGGATCCGCGCCGCGCTCGAGCTGCGCGCCGAGGACGGCTCGGAGCGGGCGCGCGAGCTGCTGGCCGGGATCGGCGCCGCCTGGGTGACGACGATCCACGGCTTCTGCAACCGCCTGCTCGCCGGCCACCCGGTGGCGGCCGGGGTCGACCCCGGCTTCCGGGTGCTGGACGCCCCGGAGGCGACGCGGCTCGCCGACGAGGCCTTCGAGGGGGCGATGGAGGACCTCCTCGCGGCGGGAGACGAGTCGCGGGAGCGAACCGTGGCGGCCTTCGGGATCGGCGGCCTGCGGGCGATGGTCGGCGGCGTCCACGCCGAGCTGCGCAGCCGTGGGACCGCCTCGCCGCGCCTGCCCGAGCCGCCTGAGCCGGACGTCGAGGCGGCGCTGCGCGACGCCGCAGCGGCGGCCGCCGGGGCGCTGGCGGAGCTGAAGCCGGCCAACTCGAACCGCGAGCTGCTCGGACGGGCAATCGAGGCGTTGGAGGGAGACCGCGTCGCCGGCCTCGACCGCCTGGGGGAGCTGCGGACGAGGAGCACTGCCGGGGCGATGGCCGGATACCGGGAGGCGATCGAGGCGGCGACCGCGCGCGTCGCCGAGGCGGGCGAGGGTGGCGAGGCCTACCGTCACGTCGCCGAGCTTCTCGAGCTGTTCTCGGCCCGCTTCGCGGCGGCGAAGGAGCGGCGGGCCGGCCTCGACTTCGAGGACCTCCAGCTGCTCGCCGCCCGGCTGCTGGAGGGGACCGAGGTCGGCGCCGCCTACCAGACGCGCTTCAGCCACCTGCTGGTCGACGAGTTCCAGGACACCAACCGGCTGCAGCTGCGGCTGGTCGAGGCGCTGCGCGGGCCGGACTGCCGCCTGATGGTCGTCGGCGACGAGCTGCAGTCGATCTACGGCTTCCGCCACGCCGACCTCGACGTCTTCCGCGAGCAGCGCGCCGCGATCGAGGCCGACCCGGGCTCGGGCGCGCTGGCGCTGAGCGGCAACTTCCGCTCCCGCCCCGAGCTGATCGGCGCGGTCAACGCGATCGGCGAGCGGCTGCTCGGCGAGGCATACCGGCCGCTGCGGGTCGGCGCCCTGCCGGAGGGCACCGGCTCGGCGGGCGAGGGGGCCGCGGTCGAGCTGCTGCTCACCGGCCGCGAGGGTTGGGACGCGGAGGGGATCGAGCTGCAGCCGGCGGTCGACGCTCGCACCTCGCCCGCCGCCCTGGCCGAGGCGCGCTTCCTGGCGGCGCGGCTGCGCGAGCTGGCCGACGCCGGGGTGGAGCGCGGGGCGATGGTCGTGCTGCTGCGCGCCTTCCGCAACCTCGACGCCTACGAGGACTCGCTGGAGCGGGCGGGGCTGCGGCCGTACGTGGTCGGCGGGCGCGGCTACTGGTCCCAGCAGCAGGTCGCCGACGTCGGCGCGCTGCTGGCGACGATCGCCAACCCGCTCGACGACCAGGCGCTGTTCGGGGCGCTCGCCTCCCCCGCCTGCGGGGTGATGCCGGACACGCTCTGGCTGCTCCGCGCCGCCGCCGGCCTGCGCCGCCACGTCTGGCCCGCGGTCGAGCGGCTCGCCGGGCGGGAGGAGGCGGAGCTGGAGGACCCGGGGCGGCTGGAGGCGATCCCCACCGCAGAGCAAGAGCTGCTGCGCCGCTTCGCGGCGACGATCGCCGCCCTGCGCCGACGCGCGCCCCGGCTTCCGCTCGCCGAGCTGATCGACGCGACGGTGGCCGAGACCGGCTACGACCTGGCGGTGCTGATGCGCCCCTCCGGCGAGGCCCGCTTCGCCAACGTGCGCAAGCTGATGCGGCTGGCGGCCGAGTTCGAGTCGCGCGAGGGCCGCGACCTGCGCGGCCTGCTCGACTTCCTCGCCGCCCGCTCCGAGGCCGACGCCGACGCCGACGCCGCCACCGCGCTGGAGGGCCACGACGGGGTGCGGATCATGACCGTGCACAGCGCCAAGGGACTCGAGTTCGACGTGGTCGCCGTCCCCGACCTGGCCCGCAGCCTGCTCGCCGGTTCGGGAACGCCGCTGCTGACGGTCGGCCGCGAGGCGAAGACGTCGCGGGTGGGGATGCGCCTGCGCCGCCTCGGCGCCGCCCCGGTCGACCTCTACTCCTACGGCGAGCTGCGCGAGGAGGGGCGGCGGCGGGACGCCGGGGAGGAGCTGCGACTGTTCCACGTCGCGGCGACGCGGGCGCGGCGGCGGCTGCTGCTGAGCGGCGTCGTCAAGCCCGAGCCGGAGCGCGAGGCGAGCCCGCGGACGTCGGTGGTCGAGCGGATCGCCGCGGCGCTCGGGGTCGATCGCGAGCGCGACTCCACCGTCTCGGTGCCGGCGCCGCAGCCGCGCGCCGGCCTGGAGGCGAGCTTCGAGCCCCCGGAGATCGCCGTCCGCGTCAACCTCGCCTCGCCCGAGCGGGCGGCCGAGCTGTGCGCGCGGCGGGCCGAGCAGGGCGTCGCGCCGCACCTCGGCGAAGGCCCGGCGCCGCTGGTCGAGCGACGGCCGCCAGCCGTCCCCAACCGCCCCCTCTCCTATACCGCGATCGGCGCCTACGAGGACTGCGCCTACCGCTTCTACATGGAGCGGGTGCTCGACCTCGCCCCCGGCGTTCGCAGTTCCGCGTCCCATGCGGAGAAAAGTGCGAACGCGAGTGGGGGCGTGGCCGGGCGCCCGCAGGGTGCGGCGCGCGGCGCTGCCGTCCACTCGCTGCTCGAGTGGAGCGCGAGGCATGGTTGGCGCGAGCCGGACCTGGGCGTGGTGCGGTTGCACGCGAGTACCCAGTCGATCGACCCGGACGCGCCGGGCGCCGTCGAGACGCTGCTGGAGCCTCTGCGCGCCTGGCTCGGTTCCACCTTCCTCGTCGATCGCGTCGCCCCGGCCGGACCGGCCGTCCGCGCCGAGGCGCCCTTCCTGCTCGGGATCGGGGCGGGCGGGGACGGTCGGAGGAACGACTTGAACCGCCGCACCGTCCTGCGCGGCTCGATCGACCTGCTGGTCGAGCGCGACGGTGAGCCGCCGCTGGTAGTCGACTACAAGACCGACCGCCTCGACGGCGCCTCCCCGCAGGAGCGCGCCGCCCGCTACGAGACGCAGCGCGACGTCTACGCGCTGGCCGTCGCCGGGGCGCGCGGCGCGGCCGCGGTCGAGGTCGCCTACGTCTTCCTCGAGCGACCCGGGGAGCCCGTCCTCAGCAGGCTCGACCCGCCCGAGATGGAGGCGGGGCGGCGACGGCTGGCGGAGACGATCGCGCGGATCTCCGGCGGCGAGTTCCCACCTGCCCCGCCCGAGCAGCGCGGCTGGGCGCTCTGCGAGGGCTGCCCGGCCCTCGGCCGCCTCTGCTCGGGGCCCGAGGGCGTCTGACCGGCGCATCTCGGCGTCCTCGGTCGCTCACGTACAGAGCACGCTTCGCTCCCTGCGTCCTTGACCTTCTCGGTTCTCGGTCAGACGCCCTCAGGCGGAGCTTGCTCGAGCTTCGCCGCCAGCTCGTCGAGCCGCAGCTCCTGGAGGCCGGCGCTGACCGCGTCCAGCTCCGCCGCGCAGTAGGTGACCAGCTCGCGACCCTCGCTGCACAGCTCGAGCGTCTCGCGCAGGCCCGCCTGGCCCGAATCGAGCCGGTCGATGATCTCCTCCAGCCGCTCGACCGCGGCCTCGTAGGACTCAGGCTGCTCGCTCATAGGAGAACCTCCCCCTTGTTCTTCTGAGATTGAGAGGCCGACCGAAGGGAGGCCGTCGAAGATCCCGGGGGAACGCATAGAGATGCCGACCCCCGCCGGGAGAGCGCCACGCTCGCTTGC
>Ga0210144_1001122_pt1 | contig 11653 bp, 8 predicted proteins | sample Muzzi_PWA_D2_FD_185532 | JGI IMG/M metagenome (GOLD analysis project Ga0210144, IMG submission 185532) | Wetland microbial communities from San Francisco Bay, California, USA, that impact long-term carbon sequestration - Muzzi_PWA_D2 (SPAdes) | ecosystem: Environmental > Aquatic > Marine >...
GCAGATGCCGGGAAATTGAAGTGTCGGGCCGGATCACGCGGTAATATTCAGAATCGTAGAAAGAGCGTAGTTCTGACAGGCGCTCGGTTTGTTTGTTTTTCATAATAGAGGATCTTATGGTTGGTAATGGGGAAAAGAAGTTTGATTTTTGTCGAAAAATGCACCTTAAATTATTTTGTTCACAATATCCATCCAAGAAATTGCACCGGCCGGTTGGCTTTAAGTCGCCATGGCGGCGGGGAAAATATGCTTGACTGCATGGCGTTCTCTCTGGTAATTTTGTTCTTAAAAACAGAACAAAATGAACTCGATATTCTCCGGACTTATTACTTCCAAAACCCGTATCAATATCCTGATGCGGCTCTTTATTAGCCCCAAATGGAAAGCCTATGTATTTGAACTATCAGATGAATTTTGGTCTTAACCGAACTTGGTTCGGGAGGGGTTGCGAAAGCTGGGCGAGACAGGCTTCCTCGCCAGCGATAAGAATGGTCGGCAGATCCACTACCGTGTCAAACAGCAACCCCCTCTTTTTTCCGAATCGATTTCCATGGACCGAAAGGCCCTGGGGATGGATTGCATTCTTGAGTCCATTATTGGACGGTTGGATTAACGAGAAGCGGTCTACCTGTTGAGCGACTATGTCGATGGTAAGGACAGCGGCATCATTGACCTGCAGCTGTTGGGAGATAACGATTCAGCTAATCTTAAGGACCCGGCGACCAAGACTTAGAAATATACCAAGCGAAAAATCAGGACCTTGTGCTTGCCTGAGATGAATTCTCCAGCCTTGAGGAGATTATCTGGAAAAGTCCCATCTTGGAACTCTGGAGTCATCCGTGATACCTCTACATAACCGTTGGTTTTTGACATCATCAGGTGATGATCCAGTTTTATTTGGCGCAAATTTGGTATGACAGTTCAAGGAGTTAACTTGAGATGAATAATATAATAGGTCGGCTCGGCCAACTTCCTTCTCCGCCGAAAGGGAGGAGCGGCTGGCCTTGGACGGAGCAATCGCCGGCTATGCCAATGTGTATGCCTGATGGTACTCCGTGGCCGAAAGTCAGTATCGTTACACCTTCCTTTAATCAAGGGCATTTTATCGAAGAAACCATCCGTTCCGTTCTTCTGCAGAATTACCCGAACTTGGAATATATCATTATTGATGGCGGGAGCACTGATGAGTCAGTGGAGATCATCCGGAAGTATGAGCCATGGTTGACCCATTGGGTAAGTGCAAAAGATGAGGGGCAGAGTGATGCGATTAATACGGGTTTTGCCCGATCTACCGGGACGATTCTAGCCTGGCTCAATTCCGACGACTCTTATTGTAAGGGGGCTCTGCATATTGTCGCATCCCGTCTGGAGAACAATAAGGCGTCTTGGTTGATTGGGGCAACCGATGTCGTAGATGAATCGGGGAAGATTGTGATGAGGTATGACCCATTGCCCCTGTCATTTTCCACCTTTTCCTCGTGGAGCCATCGGTATGTCCACCAGCAGGCCATTTTCTGGAATAGCTTGATGGCTGATCAGGTCGGTGGGGTAGCCAGGAACCTGCATTTTATTATGGATTATGATTTGTGGTTTCGGATGTTGTCCGTCGCCGAGCCACAATTGACCGAGTATGCGTTGGCAAGATATCGTCACCATTCCGCTGCAAAAACAATTTCCGAGTGGGACAAATCGGCCGGGGAGACGGCCGATTGGCTTTATCGGCTTTTTCTGGAGCGGGAAGACGGCAAGAAACTTTTCAGGCAATTCGCCCTGGAGGCGATTGAGTCCCAGCGGCAACTTGAGCGGATCAGTGATCATATCCTGCTGGGCAGGATTATTCGCTTCTGGGCCAAATTCGTCAATAAGGGGTTTATTCCCTTCAATAAATGCCGACGATCTCTGGTCAATCAACATCAAAAATCAGCCAAGATTGATTAAATGGGCACCAAGCCGGACATTTCAGTAATCATCCCTACCTATAATTACGCCCATTTCATCGAGCTCACCATCGAAAGTGTATTAAGCCAAAATGTGGATAATGTTGAAGTTATCATTATCGATGATGGTTCCACCGATCGTACCCGTGAGGTTGTTGCACCATTTCTATCCGCCGGCCTGAAATATTATTATCAGGAAAATGCCGGCTTATCTTCGGCGAGGAATAAAGGAATCAGAGAGTGTTCTGGTCAATACATTCAATTTCTCGATGCCGACGATCTGCTCGGACCGAATGCGCTTGGCTGCCGGCTCGCTTTTCTCCAACAGAATCCGCAACATTCAATGGCGGTAAGCCGCTCTCGACTTTTCAGGGGAATGAACGGATATGAACCCAACCCCCTGTTTTTGAGTGGATGGCCGCTCTACTCTTCGCACTTGGATGTCCACCTTTGCTATTCGAATCTAGCTCCCCCTCATGCCTATCTGTTTCGACGTAAAGTGATTGAGGAAACCGGCTGGTTCGATCCTGGGATGAAAGCATGTGAAGACTATGATTATTGGTTGCGGGCTCTTGCCTTCGGCTATAAACCGGTGTATTGCCCACAAGGTCTCGTTTATTACCGGCGGCACAGGACGAGCATGTCCGCCCAACTCGATCGGCAGTACGAGCACGATCGACTGATCTGCCTACGTTTGGCGCAAATTCTTGAAGAGGATAACGCTTTGCGTCACCATCCTTTCCGATTGGAAATGATTTGGGCATTCATGGCCGGTAGTCTTCGGACTTTGTTGTTTTTATATCCAAGGTTGGGGCAATTGGATGCTCAATTATTGGAAGTCGTTAGGAAGAGTCTCCAATTAACGGATAAGCCATTGAAGGCAAAATCTACTTGGAATGTTCTTCTGCAATTTTATTATGTGAAAATCTTGTCGCTCGTCCATTCCTTTCCCGGAGACGGAAGAGGAGCATTAGGCGAAATCAGGGAAGATCTTGAGCTATATGCCAGCCGTCTTGGTGCCCCATCAGGTATGGTTCCCATGGTCAAAGAAAGCCTCCGTCTTGCCTTGTTTGCCGGCGAAGCGAATTGTTTAGAGCGCTGGCGTTTGCTGAAATCAACCACTAATAATCTATTCAGATGATTTCATCCCCCTCCCTCCTTGCCGTCATGGTCAACTGGAACGGCAAAGCCTTTCTGCAAAAGAGCGTGCCCTCCGCTCTCGGCGAACTGCAGAAGGCCGACGGGAAATTGCTGGTGGTTGACAATGCCTCCAGCGACGGCAGTGTCGAATTTCTGCGGGAATCTTTTCCCCAGGTCAGTATTCTGCAAACCGGCGCCAACCTGGGAGGGGCGGGGGGCTTCCGAGAGGGGATGAAGACGGCCCTGGCCAGTCCTGAATGCCGGTATATCTGGCTGCTCGACAACGATATCCTTGTGGAAGAGAATGCGCTGGCTCCTTTACTCAGGGTGTTGCGGGAAAACGCGGGGATCGGGGCGGCCGGTTCGCAGATCTGTCTTTATGACCAACCCGGGACCGTCCAGGAAGCCGGCTCCTCGGTTACACCATGGTTGGCGGCTCTGCGTCATCATGGCTCGGGGGGAAAACGTCTCCCCGCCGATTCGGCGCCTTTTGAGGTCGATTATCTGGCGGCCTGCTCCGTGTTGATCAAGCGGGAATGTCTGGCGCAGGTTGGAGTTTTTGGGAATTTTTTCATCTTCTACGACGATGTGGAGTGGGGCTTGCGGGCCAAGAAGCTGGGTTGGCGCCTGGCCGCGGTCCCGGCCTCGGTTATCCGCCATCATTACGGGATGATCAAGCCCATCGTGCCCTGGCGGGAATATTATCGCAAAAGGAATCGGCTGGCGGTCATCGCCGCCTGTCCGCCCAGTCGCGGCGGTCGGCTGGCATCCTTGCTCTACCTGGTATTTCTTAACTACATACTGTTGTTGGCTCGATGGCGCGGAGATCAACCATTGCACCGGGCCTGGTTGTGGGCCAGGGACGACGCTTTGGCCGGCCGGCTCGGGAAGCGTGATCTGGACGGTCTCGCGTCTGATGGCCGGGAAGAGGCGGCAGTTAATAATCTCGCCGATGGAACCGCGATACTGATTGATATCGCCGAAAGTGCCGGTGATGCTCTGGCGGCGATCAGGAAACTGCGGGAGGCCAATCCCGGACGGCGATTGTGTTTTACCGTACGGCAACAGGAATACCTGAGGTATTTTGAGTTGCCCGACCTGGAGCCGTTTCGTTCGGAAAAACATTACGATCTGGCGGTAGTGGGGGCAAGACTTTGCGCCGGTACCATCCGTAGTTCAAGCCGTTTATATCGTTTTGCCTATGGGTTTTTTTGCTTGTTGCCCCATCCCCGGCTTGAATTGTTTGAGGATCAGGGCCAACGTATACTTGCTCTGCTGAGGGCGGTCTTGGTTACTCCCCGGCAGTGGCTCCAACTCCTGTGGCGTTATCGTGACGGTGGGCGTTCTACATTCGCTCCTTGACCATTTTCAGGCTAAAGGAAGACCGTTTGAAAAACATAGTCGAAGATTTCCTCGTGGTCGGCGCAGGTTTTGCCGGCAGTGTGATGGCAGAGTCCCTGGCCGCTGCCGGCTACAGGGTCCTGGTGATCGATAAACGCGATCATCTCGCCGGCAATGCCTTTGATGAGCTGGATGCAAACGGGGTCATGATTCACCGTTACGGTCCGCATATATTTCATGCCAGCGATCAACGGATTGTCGACTATTTATCACGATTCACCGACTGGCGTTCCTATGAACACCGGGTGCTGGCCCAGGTTGCGGGACAGCTGTTGCCCATTCCCATCAACCGCACCACAATCAACCGTCTGTACGGTCTTGATCTGGACGAGGCGGGCATCAAGGCCTTCTATGAGCGGGTCCGGGAACCGCGCGATCCGATTCGCACCAGTGAAGACCTGGTGTTGAACACCGTCGGCCGGGATCTGTACGAGAAATTCTTCCGGGGCTACACGAAGAAACAGTGGGGGGTGGAACCATCCGAGTTGAGCGCCGGGGTGGCGGCGCGGATTCCGGCCCGCACCAATACCGACGACCGTTATTTCACCGACTCGTTTCAGGCGATGCCTAAGAACGGTTACTCTTTGATGTTCAAGCGGATGCTCGATAATCCGAACATCAGGGTGGAGTTGGGTGTGGATTTTTTGCAGTGGCGCAAGGCCAACCGGGTGGGTCATGTGGTGTATTCCGGGCCGATCGATGCCTATTTCGATTACTGTTTCGGACTGTTGCCGTATCGCTCGATCCGTTTCGAGCACGAATTCATTGCCGATTGTCGGCAGTACCAGCTGGTAGGGACAGTGAATTACCCTAACGATTATGATTTCACCCGCATCACCGAATTCAAGCATTTGACCGGCCAGATTCATTCCGGCACCTCCCTGGTCAAGGAATATCCTCTGGCTGCGGGGGATCCATATTACCCGGTGCCGCGCCCGGAAAGCGAGGTTCTATACAAGCAATACCGGGTTCTGGCCGAGGCGGAAAAAAATGTCACCTTTGTCGGGCGGCTCGCCCAGTACCGTTATTTCAATATGGACCAGGTTGTCGGGGAGGCGCTGAAGGCCGCCGATAATCTGCTCGGCAAGGATGGGGGGGAATAAAAAGTCATGCGTGTCGCATACCTGTGCAAACGTCAGTACATGCGAAAGGATGTGATCGCTGACCGATATGCGCGTCTCTATGAGCAGCCCCGGCAATTGGCTTTGCGTGGACATACGGTGCTGGGGCTCTGTCTCAGTTATCGGCAGGTACCCGAATGTGACGAGTATCACGAGGCCGCGCCGGGGAGTCTGCGCTGGCTGGGGTTCTCCCAAAACTTATTTGGCTTCTTGGGTTATCCCAGACGGGTGGAACGGGCCTTGCGGGAGTTTGCCCCGGATGTGTTGGTGGCGGCTTCCGATTGCCTCCATGTGATCCTGGGAAGTTGGTTGGCACGGCGCCTGGGGGTGGTGTTTGCGGTGGACCTGTACGACGACTTTGCCACCTTCGGCTTGTCACGGGTTCCGGCGGTGCGGACATTATACCGCCGGGCCATCCGCGGTGCGGCGGTGGTCAGCTGTGTTTCGGGATGGCTGGCCAGGGTGGTTCGTGATGAGTATGGTGCCATTGGCAAGGTTATCGTCTTGCCCAGTACCATTGAGAGGGAACTTTTTCGTCCCCTGGATCGTGACGAATGCCGGGCCAGGCTTGGATTGCCTGTCGATGCGCTCCTGGTTGGAACAGCGGGGGGCCTGCATGCGGACAAAGGGATCTTGCCTCTCTATGACGCGTTCACCAGCCTGGCTCGGCAGGAGCCGCGGCTGCATCTGGTCCTGGCCGGCGGATTCAGGGCTGATTGCCCGCCGCCCTCAGGTGAGAATGTTCATTATCTGGGCGAACTGCCCCATGACCGCGCCGCCGAGTTGTTCAATGCCCTGGATGTGGGAGTAGTGTACTTGCGAGACACGCCCTACGGCCGGGCCAGCTTTCCGCAAAAACTATACGAGATGGTGGCCTGTGGGTTGCCGGTGGCGGTCGCCCGGGTCGGAGAGATGGGGGAGCTGTTGGCGCGGGCCGGAGAATGTCTCTACGAACCGGATGACGGGGAGAGTCTGGCCCGGTGCCTGCGGGCGCAGTTAAGCGGGCGGGTCCAGGCCGGGATCGACTTGCGGGATTGGGGTGAACTGGCCGCCGACATGGAACGGGCCTATCTGGCATCGCTGGCCTGACGGTTGGGGCGGTTCCTGCGAAAACACATCAGCCGCGGCAGTGTCTCCCTTGGATGGGGGCATGCATGCATTTTTCGACTCGAGTTATCTGCTGCGATCATAACGAAGCTGGCTGATTTGCTCGGAAACCAGACCAATCATAAAAATTATGATTGAGGTGGTGAACAGCAGGACCGACATATTTGAGAAGCGATGCGAAGTTATGAAGGTGTAAAGGTAATAGCCGATGCCGGTAAGAAAAAGCATGGCGCTCACCGGCAAGAAGACCCGAAGGGGCGAAAACAAGGTGGCGATTTTGATGATGATAAGGAGGAAGCGGCTCCCGTCCTGGAGTAGTTTGATTTTGCTTTTTCCTTGTCTGGCCTTGGTCTGGATCGGAACGTATTTCACACTCAGTCCGCTTCTCAGGTAGGCCATGGTCAGGGTGGTCGGGTACGAGAAGGTGTTGGGCAGGAGATAGATAAATGACTCGATGGTCTCCTTTTTCACCAGCCGGAAGCCACTGGTCAGATCCTCAACCTTGAACTTGGTGATATAAGAGGCCAGCCAGTTATAAATCCGATTGGCCACACCCCGGTACACCGAGGCTTGCCCCTTGCTGTTCCTGGCGCCGACCACCATGTCGAAGCGGTCCCTGTATTCCAGCAGCTTTCCGATGTCGGCCGGATCGTGCTGTCCGTCGGCATCCAGCATGATGATCCAGGTCCCGGAGGCGCTCCGGAGTCCGGTCTTGATGGCGGCGCCGTTGCCGATATTGTAAGGGTGGGGCCAGACATTGGCGCCGGCGTCCATGGCAATTTTGATTGTATTGTCGGTTGATCCGTCATCAACGACCAGTACTTCATAATCCGGATAAAGTTGTTTTATCGAGGCTATGGTCTGCCCGATCGATTGTTCTTCATTATAGGCCGGAAGAAGCACCGTGACTTCGGGAGTCGGCTGGTCTGTTTTGGTCATTTTCCATCACCATGCATTGAACTTTCTTTTTGCTGCCGAATATAATGCTGCCAGTATTGCCAATTGGGGGTGCCGGGATAAACCTGCAGCAATTTATCGGCCGAGCTCAGGGCGGCATCCTTTCTGTTCAGGGCGATAAGTTGTCTGGTTTCGATTTCCAGTAAAGGGGCGAAGCAGGGATTGGCCGCGATATTTTTTCTCAGACTGACAAGATCATAAGTGCGAGGTTTTCGCGCCGATTGCAACCTGATTATGGCCCCTGCGACAAACGGATCATCGGGATTCCGTTCCCTGAGGTCGCTCAGCATCAAGTCGGCAAGGAAGTACAGTGGCGGGTAATGGTTGGTGATCAGCCGGGAAAACTTGAGGAAGATGAGGTTTTTGCGGTTGCCGCTGAAAAAGTCGTCCCGGGAAATATCGGTTGCCTCCGCCACGCAACGATTGCGTTCCTGCTCGTCGGCCAACCGCTTTTTTAATTCCACCAAGGGGGCCATTTCCGGTGTGGAGGAATTGGGATCGATTTCGGAGAGGAGCTGTGCCGCTGACCGGTAATCCCGGGAATCCAGGAGCATCTTCGCCAGGGTGAAGGTGGTGGCGGTGGCCGGGTCGCTGAATCCTGCCAGGCCGATGGCACCCCCGTCTCCTGTAACATTGTAAACTTCCCTGATCAGGGCCGCGATGTCCATCAACATATAGCCGTTGTTGGCCTGATCGTCACTCTCCAATGACTCCCGAAATTTCTCCAGTGCCATCCGGTAGTTGCCGAGTTGCCAATATATTTTTCCCTGGTTGGAAAGAAAGTCCGGCAGTGCGATCTGGTTGACCTGGGGGGGGATGTGCCGCATCAGTTCCTCCATCCTGGCGGCGGCCTCAGCGGAACCGGCGGTTTTCTGCACGCAGATGGTCAGGTTGTTGGCCGAGGTCAGATAGGTTTCGTCATATCTGGTGCCAAGGCTGATGGCCTTTTCCAGCAAGGGGATGGCTTCCCGGCAGCGGCCCGCCTTGCCCAGGGCCAGACCTAGATTGGCGTAAGCCCGGGGTTTTCCCGGAGATTTGCTGATGACGTCGCCGTACAGGCTCATGGCGTCCCGCCAGTCATTATTGCGCAGGGAAGTGAGGAGAGATGAAGCGGCGAGTATAATTATCAAGCCCAACCAGATTGGTCTGGAATCTTGCAGAGCCCCGCCCGTCCTGCCCTTGAATCTGCGCAGAGTCAGGTCGATTATTCCCGCCAGGGCCATGAAGAAACCCACCGAGGGCAGGTAGAGCCGGTGCTCGAAAACCAGTTCCAAGGGCACGATGGTGGATTCGATGAGCAGGTTCAGAAAAAAGAAGAAGACGCCGAAAGTGACCAGCGGCGAATGGTGACGAAATTTAAAGGTGGTCGCGATGAGCAGCCCCAGAAAGATCAGGCTGAGGATGGTGGTGGGCGGGGAAAACAGCGAGGTGGAGATCACGGTCTCATGATCGAAGTTCATCCGCGACGGCAGGGGGAGGGCCAGCAGGCTCAGGTACCAGACTACTACCCGGGACTCGGTCAGCAATCTTTCCAAACAATTAAAGGGTCGGTGGGAGTAACCGTTGATCGTATCCGACAGAAACCTGAGGGGTAGCGGCAAGACGAGCAACAAGATCAGCCCGATAGCAAGCCAATGGCGCGGCCTGAGGCTGGCCAGCAAGCGAGTGAAGCTGCCGGGACTGATAAAGGTGAATTCCAGCAGCAGTATAGCTAGAGGCAGGGTGGCGGAATTTTCCTTGGACATGAAAGCCAGGGCCGCGCTGACGGCGCAGAGAATCAGGAGAGTGAAGCGGCTGATCCCGGATTCGCTGGTGCGGCCGTACAGGTAAAAGGTCATGGCCAGCAGGTAGAACAGGGCCATCAGCGAGGCCATGCGCTGGACCAGATAGGTCACCACATTGGTCTGCACCGGCGAGAGGCCCCAGAGCCCGCAGATCCCGAGGACCATAAGGGTGCGGGGCAGAAACGACCGGCACTCCTTAAGGCTTGTACGTTTAAACAGACCCAGGAGAAAGAAGAAGAGGGTAGCCACCGCCAGCAGATGAATAAAGATGTTGGTCAAGTGGTAGTAAAGATAATTCCCGGGCGTAAGGTTGTTGTTGATGGCGAAGGTCAGCAGGGGGATGAAACGGGCGATCCCGAAAGTAGTGTTGGCAATTTTGCTTAAGGAATTCCAGGAAAAATCCGGCGGGTGCATCTGACCGATATCGATGAAAGAATGGTAGTCGTCGAGAACCGGTGGGGAAAAGACGCTGTTGCTGTAGGCAACAGCGATCAGCAGCAGCAGCAGGACCAGCTGGATGGCCGGTCTGGCGGCAAGTGATCCGGGAGCTTGCTGGCTAGTCATGGATATAACGTCTCGCGAGATTCAGGAGATCGGTCCGGCGGCAAAGCGGACCGTGACATGGTGGCATCGGCAAAACAAAACCGCTTCCCCCTTGGCAGGGGAAGCGGTCTTTAACTTAAACAACAATTGCTTTGGTGACTAGAGCAATTTTACTTGATGCCCAACTGGTTGCCCAGTGTACCGGTTACGATCCAATTGACAATCTTGCCGGTGGTGGCATCGGGCCTGAAATGCAGGACACCCGAACCGACACTATTCTGGCCGCCATGAGCGCTATCGGCGAGTTTAATCAGTTTATCGTTAGTAGCATCTGCGGTAAGGGTGATGTCAAGTGTTCCGGTAGTGGTGGTAAGATCGCCAACTGTGACATTAAAGTAAGTGGTGTCGGCATCACCCATGAAAGTTGCTGCGTCCTCGCCAGAGGTGGTGCCGTCAGGCATTCTATTCTGGGTGGCGTAGAAGAGGCCGATGTTGGTCTCGATCGAATGCAGTCCCGGGAAGACCAGGGCGGTCAGCCGCGACTTCTGGATGTAGGTCATGTAGGCCGGGATGGCGACGGCGGCCAGGATGCCGATGATGGCGACGACGATCATCAGTTCGATCAGGGTGAAGCCTCTTTCCTTATTCTCATTCCTCAGGTGCTTTAGCATAACTCTTTCCTCCGCTGTTTGGTTAACCTAATGCCGGCCAGGAAGCTGGTCTGCATGAATTCCTTAGACAAAAACAGGTATTTTTATAGCACACGTCCTGAAACTTTGAAACATTTATCTGTGATTGAATGCAAACATTATGCCAGATTGTTACGAAATTCGATATCTCTCTTGGAGATGCTTACGCGCCAATGATTTTTCTCTGGGTTAAACAAAATGGTTGTTGGGCGCCAATCGAGGAGGGAGGAGGATTGGGTGACCATAATTGTCAGGTTGCGGCAGAAACGGTGACAAAAATTGTCAGTCGAGAAAGTGAATGGCTGGGGGACAGGGATTCGAACCCCGATAGGCAGAGTCAGAGTCTGCTGTCTTGCCGTTAGACCATCCCCCAGTTCTTTTTGGGGTTTTTTAGAGGAATACCCGGTAGATGTCAAGAAGAATTAATTTTACAGCTGGACCAGATCATCACGTGATGATCAGTCCGGCGTAAGCCACAACCCTGGTGGTGTCGCCGCTGGTCGCACCTGAATCCGTATATTCGATCAGGCTGGCGTTGGTGGCTCCCAAATCCAGGGCGGCGGTCAGTACTACGGTGGTCGGGATGAAACCGCACATACTGATGCCGTGGTCGAGAACCGTTCGGTAAAGTCCTTCGGGGTTGAGTTGCCGAATCTGATCGAGGGCCAGGCGGTCCTGGCGGGCTGCGGATTCCCGGTCTTGGTAATGGGTCATATCGGTACTGGCCACCAGCAGCACCGGTTGGTCGAATTCTTCGATGGCGGCGGCCAGGGAGTGTCCGGCTTCCCGGGCTTGGTTCAGGGACAGCTGGCCAACGGCCAGGGGGGAAATGCTCAGGTGGGCTTGGGCTGCCTGCAGGAATGGAACCTGGACTTCAAGCGAGTGTTCGAAACGATGGGCTTCGGCGTCCTCGGTTACCGCCGGGTTCTTGGCTTTGATCAGCTCCGACAGGGTGGCGTTGAGCGGAACTTCAC
>Ga0210144_1001124_pt1 | contig 11650 bp, 14 predicted proteins | sample Muzzi_PWA_D2_FD_185532 | JGI IMG/M metagenome (GOLD analysis project Ga0210144, IMG submission 185532) | Wetland microbial communities from San Francisco Bay, California, USA, that impact long-term carbon sequestration - Muzzi_PWA_D2 (SPAdes) | ecosystem: Environmental > Aquatic > Marine >...
CGTAAATAATTCTGAATCTTTTGTTAACGCGACGTATGTCCAGTGCTTGAAGGTTGGTCCGTCCCCCGCCTGTGGCCGGGGGCGACGGTCGCCTGCCTCGGCGGCGGGCCGAGCCTCTCGGCGCGCGAGGTCGCGCGGCTGCGCGGCCGGGTGCGCGTCGTCGCGATCAACGATGCCTGGCGCCTGGCGCCCTGGGCCGAGGTGCTCTACGCCTGCGACGCGCGCTGGTGGCGGCGCGAGGGCGGCGTGCCGGGCTTCGCCGGGCTCAAGGTCACGCTGTCGAACAGCCGTGGCCAACTCGACGCCTACCCGGAGATCCGCATCGTCGAGAACACCGGCACGCTTGGCCTGGAGCGCGACCCGCGCGGCCTGCGCACCGGGCGGAGCGGCGGCTATCAGGCGATCAACCTGGCGGTCCACCTCGGCGCGCCGCGCGTGCTGCTGCTCGGCTACGACATGCGGGTCGCGCCCGACGGTCGCACCCACTGGTTCGGCGACCATCCCGAGTGGCCGACGCGGCCCTCGATCTACCGCGCGGTCATGCTGCCGCCCTTCGCCGGGCTGGCGCGCGCACTCGCGCAGATCGGCGTCGCCGTCGTCAACTGCACGCCCGAGAGCGCGCTCGACTGCTTCCCGAAGAGAAGCCTGGAGGACGCCCTTGCCGACGGCCTTTAGCCTGCTGCCCGACCGCTTCGCCGACGCCCGCCACGCCGCGATCGAAACGGGCCTGAAGAAAGCCGGCTGGCGCGTCGAGAAAGGCTTTGGGCTGCCGCGCGGCGGCGACGACCTGCTCGTCACCTGGACCCGGCACCGGGGCCACCGCGAGAGCTGCGCCACGGCCTTCGAGGCGGCCGGCGGGCGCGTCGCGGTCTGCGAGGAGGGCTATATCCGCGAGGTGCGCGGCCGGCGCCACTTCGCGCTCGCGCTCGACGACCACAACGGCGCCGGGCGCTGGCGCGTCGGCGACGCGCGGCGCTGGGAGTCCTTCGGCATCGCGCCCGCGCCCTGGCGCCGCGGCGGGCGCACCATCCTGCTGCGCGAACAGCGCGGCATCGGCTCGGCGCGCATGGCCAGCCCGCCGCTGTGGCACGACGACGCGGCGCGCCGGCTCGAGCGCCTGACGCAGCGCCCGGTGGTGTTCCGCCCGCACCCGCGCAGCCGGCTCTACGCCGCCGCGGCGAAGGCGCAGCCGCCGCTCGATGCGGCGCTCGCCGAGGCGCACGCGGTGGTCACCTGGGCCAGCAGCCTGGCGGTCCAGGCGCTGATCGCCGGCGTGCCGGTGTTCTACGAGGCGCCGCACATCGTCTGCGCGGGCGCTTGCACGCGCGGTCTCGAGGAGATCGACGACCCGCCGCGGCCCGACCGCCGCCCGGCCTTCGAGCGCCTCGCCTGGGCGCAGTGGTCGCTCGACGAGATCGCGAGCGGCGACGCCTTTCGGTTCCTGCTGGCGGAGTAGGCCGTGCTCACCTGCTATCCCAGCGCCGGCAAGCGCAAGGCGCGCAAGGTCTGCGACGCCTTCGCCGCCGGCTGCGGCGGCCGGGTGGCGCCGCCCGACTGCGCGACGCTGGCGCCGGGCGCGGCCTTCTTCTACGGCTGGACCGCGCACACCGCGCGTTTGATCGCAGAGTGCGAGGCGCAGCGGCGCGACTGGTTCTACGCCGACAACGCCTACTGGTTCGGGCGCGGCGACTACTTCCGCGTGACGCGCGGCGCGCTGATGCACGACGGCCGCGGCAGCGCGCCGGGCGAACGCTTCGCGCGCTTCGGCCTCGCGCCGCGACCGTGGCGCAAGCCCGGCCGGCATGTCGTCGTGGCGACGCAGAGCGAGCTCTTCTACCGCCTGCACCTCGGCATCGCGCGGGCGCAGTGGACCGAGCGCGTGGTCGCCGAGCTCGAGCCCCGAACGGCGCGGCCCGTCGCGGTCTGCGACAAGCCGGAGGCGAAGTACCTGGCGCGCGGCCAGGCGCACTCGCCGGCCCTCGCGCCGCTGCTCGCCGAGGCCTGGGCGGTGGTCGCCTATTCCTCCAGCGTGCTGGTGCAGGCGCTGCTCGCCGGCGTGCCGGTCTTTTCGCTGGGGCCGAGCATGGCGTCTTGCATGGGTCTCGGCGAGCTCGCGCGCATCGAGACGCCCGCCTATCCCGACGACCGGCTACGCTGGCTGCAAGTGCTCGCCGCCAACCAGTGGACCCGCGACGAGATGCGCGACGGCACGTGTTGGAACGCATTGACTTCGGGCGAGGTCGACGGACGTCGACTCGCACCGGCCCACTCCCCCTCCCGGCCACCCCGATGATACTGCCGATGGGTGGCCGGGAGGGGGAGCGGGCCGGGGCCGCGTGAACTGAACGCACACTGGTCCCGTGGGTCTTGGCGACGAGATCATGGCGGCCGGCGCGGCGCGGCGCCTGCAGGCGCGCGACCCGCGCCGGGTCGAGATCCTCGACCGTCGCGGCCGGCGGCGCTGGCATCCGCTCTGGGCCGGCAACCCGCGCATCGCGCGGCCCGGCGCGCGCGGCGACTTCCAGCCCCTGACCGACGGGCCCGGCTGCCGCCCCTACATCGACTACGCGACGATGCGCGCCGAGGCGGCGCGGCGCTGGCCGGGCGCGCCCTTCGACCTAAAGCGCCGGGAACAGCCCTGGCGCTTCCGCGCCGGCTGGCGAGCGACGCCGGGCGAGATCTTCTGCGTGCCGCGCAACGCAGCGGGCGGCTACGTGCTGGTCGAGCCGCGCGTCAAGCCGGGCGCCATGCCGGGCAAGGACTGGGGCCGGGCGCGCTGGCAGGCGCTGGTCGCGGCGCGGCCCGGGCTCGACTGGCTGCAGATCGGCCCCGCCGGCACGCGGCCGCTCGCCGGCGTGCGCTTCGTCGCGACGCCGACGGTCTTCGATGCCCTCAAGGTCGTCTCCGGCGCCCGCGCGGCGGTGCTGCCCGAGGGCGGGCTGCACCACGCCGCGGCGGCCTGGGGCGTGCCGGCGGTGGTGATCTTCGGCGGCTGCTGCGATCCGCGCGCCACCGGCTACGAGACGCACCGCAACCTGACCGGCGGCGGATACGAGAGCCCCTGCGGCATGCGCGTCGCCTGCGATCACTGCGCTGCGGCGCTGGCGGAGATCACCGTCGCCCGCGTCGCCCAAGAATTGTCGGAGATCCTGACGTGAGCGAAACCTGCACGAACGTGCCGCCGAACGCGAAGAAGGTCGGCGGCGTCTGGCTGCCGGCCAGCGAGACGCACTTCGAGGAGTGGATGACCCGCTCCAAGCGCGCGCGGCGCGTCGACGGCCGGCTGACCTACCAATACCACAAGCTGGAGGCGGCGCTGGCGCTGCAGCCGCGCGGCCGGCGCAGCGTCGCGCTCGACATCGGCGCGCACGTCGGGCTCTGGGCCATGTGGCTGACGCGCGCCTTCGACCACGTCCACGCCTTCGAGCCGGCGCCGCCGCACGCCGCGATCCTGCCGTTCAACATGACGCGGCCGAACTGGACGCTGCACCGCTGCGCGCTCGGCGAGCGCGCCGGCCGCATCGACCTCACCGTGCCCTGCGCGCAGACCGGCGGCGCCTACGTCGAGGCGGGGCGCGTCGGAGCCGCAGGCGCGAAGTACGATGCGGCCGGCAGCCGCGACACCTGGCACGGCCTGCCGCTCCGCACGCTCGATTCCTTCGGCTTCGAGACGGTCGACTTCATCAAGATCGACGTCGAGGGCGTCGAGCGCGCGGTGCTCGCCGGCGGGCGCGAGACCATCCGGCGCTGCCGCCCCAACGTCGTCGTCGAGCAGAAGGGCAACGACGCGCACTACGGCGAGCCGCGCGACGCGGCCCTCGCGCTGCTGCGCTCCTGGGGCATGAAGCCGCTGAAAGTGCTCTCGGGCGACTGGATCCTGGGCTGGTGATGCGCTGGTACGTCGGCTGGGACGCGCGCGACGCGGCGGCCTTCGAGGTCGCGGCCTGGAGCCTGAAGCGGCGCGCCTCGATTCCCATCGAGGTGGTCGCGCTGAAGGACTGGGAGCTCCGCGCGCGCGGGCTCTACTGGCGCGACTACTACGTCGACCCGCGCGGGCGCATGTGGGACGGGCGCGACGGCGCGCCGTTCTCGACCGCGTTCTCCTACGCGCGCTTCTGCGTGCCGCTCCTCGAGGACTACGGGCCCGCCCCGGTCGGTTTCTGCGACGCCGACGTGCTGTGGCGCGCCGACGCGGCCCATCTGCTCGACCTGCTGGGCGACGCGGCGCTCGCCTGCGTCAAGCACGACCACCGCCCGCGCGAGACCGTCAAGATGACCGGCGACGTGCAGCGCCGCTACGCGCGCAAGAACTGGTCGAGCGTCATGGTGCTGAGGCCGGCGCGCTGCCGGGCGCTGACGCCCTACGCGGTCAACAACCGGCACCGCGACTGGCTGCACGGCCTGCGCTGGCTCGACGACGCGGAGATCGCCGGCCTGCCCGAGGCGTGGAACTGGCTCGAGGGCCACAGCGACCCGGCGATCGAGCCCAAGGTCGTGCACTTCACGCGCGGCACGCCGGACATGCCGGGCTACGAGTCGGTCGCCTACGCGGCGGACTGGCGCGCGGCGCGTGACGCGGCGCTCAGCGCGGCGCGACGGTGAAGAGCTCGCGGCGCAGCAGGCCTTCGCCGATCGCATCGCGCTTGCTGCGCCAGCCGGCGACGCGCTCGGCGTATTCGGCAGGCCCGACCAGCGCGCGCAGATCGTCGGCGTGCGCCAGATCGGCCTCGAGCTGCCGGCCGCAGGACACGGCGTAGTCCGCCGTGATGTCACGGCGCTCCACGACGCGCCAGCCGGTCTCGTCCAGCAGCGTCGGATAGTCGCGGTCGCTGTCGATGAATTCCGGTCCGTTCTCGACGCCGCGTTGGCGGTCCTCCGGCGCGAGGCCGGGCGGCACCAGGATGACCGAGAAGACCATCGTCCCGCCGGGACGCAGCACGCGCCGGCAGGCGGCGAGCGCGCCGGCCTTGTCCTCGAGGCAGCACAGCAGGTCGCTGTGGCTGACGGCGTCGAAGCTGGCGTCGCGGAACGGCAGGGCGGCCGCGTCGGCGACCGCGCAGCGGCAGGTTGTGGCGAGGCCGTCGTCGGCGGCGCGCGCCGCGGCGATGCGCAGGCCGCCCAGCGGCAGGTCCACCAGGGTCGCGTCGCAGCCGGTCGTCCCGACGATATAGAGCGCCGGCCAGCCGGCGCCCGCACCGACGTCGAGCAGCCGCACGCCGGGGCGCAGGCCCAGGCGCGCGGCGATGCGCTCGGCCTCGGCCCGCGTGGTCCAGCTCGATCCGCCGTAGGCGCAGCCGCAGACGCGGCGCTCGATCGCCTGCATGACCGGCGCGCCGGCCCGCGCGTAGAGCGCGTCGAAGCGGTCGCGCTGCGCCAGCATCTGGGGCGTGCAGGGCATCGGGCCGTCTCCCGCCGTCCGAGCGAGACAGCCTAGCGCGGCGCGCCGGCACGGTCTCCCGTTTTTCGCGCCGCGGCGCAGAGCACGGCAATCCGCCAGGAGGGCACCCATGGCCAAGGAGCAAGGCACCAACGTTCTGCTGCAGGTGAGCGACGGCGGCAGCCCAACCGGCTTCGTCACCGTCGCCGGGCAGCAGTCGACCGAGTGGGTCGGCGACACCGAGACCGACGACATCACCGACAAGGCCAACCAGGGCTGGGGCGCGACGATCTCGACCCTGGTGCGCGGCACGGTCAACTGCCAGGGCAAGGCCGACTGGCCCGACACCGCCGGACTCGAGGCGCTGCGCGCCCAGTGGCAGGCGCGCGCCCGCATCGAGGCCAAGCTGATCCTCAACGCCGCCGGCGCGCACTACCGCGGCTTCTTCTACATCACCGCGTTCAACGTCTCCGGCACGCACCTCAACGCGACCGAGTACAGCTTCACCCTGCAGAGCGCCGGGCCGCTCGCCTACGGCGCGTCGTGAGCGGGGGCGTCGTGAGCGGGCGCGTCGCGAGTTGGCGGAGAACGGCGTGAGCGAGGCACTGCCCAACCGGGCACGCGGCGAGGTGGCGATCCGCCTGGCCGGGCGCGACTACGTCCTGCGCGACTACGTCCTGCGCCCGACCTTCCAGGCGCTCTGCGAGATCGAGACGCGGACCGGCCAGGGGATCGTCGCGCTGGCGCGGCGCACCGCCGCCGGCGACGTCGGAGTCACGGAGACCGCCGCCATCGTCACCGCCGGCCTCAGGGCGGCGGGCGAGCCGGCCACGTTCGACACCGTCGGGCGCCTGATCCTGGAGACCGGCCTCGCGTCTTGCGTGCCGGCGGTGACCGCGTTCCTGACCGCGGCGCTCGGCGGGGACGCGGGGCAGGGCGGCACGGGGCAGGGCGGCACGGGGGACGGCGCGTGAGCGACACGCTTTCGCGCTGCCTCGGCCTCGCCTGCGGACCGCTCGGCTGGGCGCCGTCCGCCTTCTGGTCGGCGACGCCGCAGGAGCTCTCCGCCGCCGTCGCCGCGCTCGAGCGCGCACGCGGCCGCGTGCCGCCGGACGACCGGCGCCGCGCCTTCGCCGCCTTCCGCGACGCCGTGGAAGCGGGGCTCCGGGCCCGCTCTTCCACCAAGCCGCCCCGATGATACGGCCGATGGGCGGCCGGGCGGGCCGTCTTGGGGTTGCCGTGGCCGGCCAAGACCAACCCCACGCCGGGGCTGGGCCGGCACCTAGAACGGGACAATAGATAGATGCCCGAGCTCGACCGCCTCGTCGTGCGCATCGAGGCCGACACCGGCGGCCTCCGGCGCAGCCTCGCTCGCGCGGCGCAGGACGCGGCGCAGGGCGGCCGCGCGATCCAGACCGCGCTGGCCGGTCTCGAAGACGGCGCGGGCGGCGGCGCCGCCGCGCTCGACGGGCTGGAGGCGCGGCTCGACGACCTGGCCGCCGCCGAGGCCCGCGCCGGGCCGGCGCTCGCCGGGCTGGGCCGGGCGCTGGCCGGCGCCTTCGAGGACGCGGTCGTGCAGGGCGAGGACCTGGGCGACGTGCTCGACGGCCTGCTGCGCGACCTCAGCCGCATCGGGCTGCGCAGCTTCGTCACCGCGCCGCTCGCCGCCGCGACCGGGGACCTGGCGACCGGCTCGCTGAGCGGCTTCGGCGATCTCCTGTCCCTGGGCGGCGTGTTCGGCGATCTGCTCGGCTTTGCGCAAGGAGGCACGGTCGGGCGTGGCGCGGGCGGCGCGACAAGCGGCGGCACGGTTCGCGCCGCGGCGGGGGGCGAGCTCTTGGGCCGCGTCTCCGGGCCGGGCACCGGCACGAGCGATTCGATTCCGGCGCTGCTCTCGGCCGGCGAGTTCGTGGTCAGCGCGGCGGCCGCGCGCGATCACCGCGCGCTCCTCGAGGCGATCAACGCCGGCGCGCTGCCGCGCCTCGCCACGGGCGGGATCGCCGCGCCGCCTGTGGCCGCGCCCGCGCCCTTACAGAGAAGCCCCACGCCGGCGCCGGCCAATGTCTCGATCGTCGTCAACGTGCCGCCGGGCACGCCGCGCCCCGACCGCTTCGGCCGCTCGGCCGGCCGCGCCGCGGCCGACGCCTTCGCCGCCGCGCTCGACGCCCACCGGCGGTTCAACTGAGGCGGCCGCGCCGACGAAGGAACTCGGGCAGCGCCCCTCGTCCTTCGACGGGCTCAGGACGAGGGATGCGGGATGCAGGGCTCAGGACGAGGGGGTGAGCTGAATCCCTCCTGCCGAGCCCGTCGAAGCATGAGAGCCGTGCCGCCTCACCCCTCCCCGTCGCTTGCGCGACGACCCTCCCCGTCGAGGGGAGGGTAAAGATGGGCCGGCCATACATTGCCGGCGATCCGCCCCGTCGAGGGGAGGGTGAGAATCTGTCGACCGCGCGCTCCCGACTCCCCTCCCCCTGGCGGGGAGGGGCCGGGGGAGGGGGGCAGGCCGAGGCGAGGCGGCGATGACAGGCAAGACGATCCGACGGCAAACGGGAGCCCCATGGCGCATTACGACGACGTGATCCTGCCGGCCACGGTGCGCTTCGGCAGCGCCACCGTGCCGCTCACCTCGACGCAGCAGGTGTTCACCGGCTCCGGCGCGCGCAAGGTCAACCGCCTGTGGTCGCAGAAGCTCAGGCGCCTGCGCCTCGCCTACGTCGACGCGGTCGCCGGCATCTACGACCTGCTCAACACCTGGGAGGCGGTCGAGGGCCCGGCGCATTCCTTCCTGGCGCGCGACTGGCACGACTGGAACACCACCGCCGGCGCGATGCGCCCGGGCGACGAGGCGAAAGTCACCGCCTTCGACCAGCCGCTGATGAACACGAGCGACGGCTCCTTCGCCGGCGACGGCGCGACCACGGTGTTCCAGTGCGTCAAGCGCTACGCCGCCGGGGCGAGCGCCGCGCACACGCGGGTGATCGCCAAGCCCGAGACGCCGATCCTGGTCGCGGTCGACGGCGCGCCGCAGAGCGCGGGCGCCGACTACACGCTCGACCCGGCGACCGGGCGCGTCACCTTCGCGAGCCCGCCGGGCGCCGGCGTCTCGCCCGCGGGCGTCGCGGTCACCTGGGGTGGCGCCTTCCGCCTGCCGGTCGCCTTCGCCGACGACGACAGCTTCGTCGAGGAGCTGCGCAGCGGCGCGACCTCCGGCCTCTCGGTCGAGCTCCTCGAGGTGCGGCCGTGAAGACGGCGAGCTCCGCCTTCGCCCAGCACCTGGCCGCGCCCGACACGCGGCTCGCGACCTGCTGGAAGATCGCGCGGCGCGACGGCCGGGTGCTCGGCTTCACCGAGCACGACCGCGACCTCGTCATCGACCTCGGCGACGGCGACGGCGCGGTCGCCTACGCCGCGGCGACCGGCCTGGGCCGGCGCTCGCTGCGCGCCTCGCTCGACTTCGCGGCCGACGACCTCGAGGTGCAGGGCGTGCTCGACTCCGCGGCGCTCGCGGCCGCCGACATCCGCGCCGGGCGCTACGACGCGGCCGAGGTCAAGATCTTCCTGGCCGTGTGGGACGACCTCGCGGCCGGGCCGCTCAAGCTCTTGCGCGGGCGGCTCGGCAGGATCGTCGCGACCGAGGCGGGCTTCACCGCCGAGCTGCTCGGCCTCTCCGACCGCTACGCGACGCAGGAGGTGGTCGAGCTCGCCGCGCCGACCTGCCGCGCCGACCTGTTCGACGCGCGCTGCCGGGTGCAGCTCGCGGGCGCCTGGCAGCCGCTGACCGCCTACGCCGCGGCGCGGGCGCGCGACGCCGGGGTCGGCGCTTATGTGAAGCCCAGCGCGTTCAACGACCGTTGGTTCCGCTGCGTGACGCCGGGCGTGAGCGGCGCGGCCGAGCCGGCCTGGAACACGGCGCTGGGCGGCACGACCGACGACGGCACGGTGCAGTGGCAGGCGATCCGCGCGCGCGAGATCGAGGCCGTGGTCGCCGCCGTAACCGACGCGCGGGAATTCGCGCTCGACTACGCGGGCGACGCGCCGGACGCCTTCCTGACCGGCGGGCTGCTGACGGTCACGGGCGCCGGCTCGCCGCCGCCGGTCAACGCCGGGATCGGCCGCGAGGCGACCGGGTGGGACCTCGCGAGCAAGACCGTGACGCTCGCCCTGCCGCTGCCCATCGCGCCGCAGCCGGGCGACGCGGTCGCGCTCAGGGCCGGCTGCGACAAGATCCACGACGGCGACTGCGCCCAGACCTTCGACAACATCGAGAACTTCCGCGGCGAGCCCTTCGTGCCCGGCAACGACCTCTTGTTCAAGACGCCGGGGGGAGGGTGAGGGGAATTTTATCGAAAGCGAGTTATTCGGCGCTGCAAGGAATTTGGAGCCTATCCGCACCGCATACGCTATTTGACCTAATCATATTATTAGCTTAGCCTTCCTTGAAAGTGGGAGGGCAGGAATGCAGCACACCAGAGTCGAGTTTGGGATTTTGAATGTTGTCGCACAACCGCACACATCGGGGATTTATCGTGAAGTCCTTCAGCGGGCCTCGAATCAGGAGGTCAACTTCTGGGGCGATATGAATGCTGCCGTCCGCGAGCCTCGCGAAGTTGAGGATGGGATATTTCAGTCCGAGATCGTGATCGGTACGAAGATTGATCTCAACGAGCCGCTAATCAACCGCCGTTCTCTTGAGGAGGAATCGCCGTCCGAAGCCGATGTACGCATTTCGGACATGCACCTTTATAACGGGCGTGTATTTCTATATACGTTCATTGAACAAACTCATTTACTGTTTTTCGAATCTCGTAATGAGTTCGGGAAAACATTATCGCCCAATCGTGCATACCGAATCTTTTCTAGACTCTTTTCCCTTGACGTATTAGGCCGTGGTGCGCCCCACGTGGAAGTGACGGTGGTGCCAGAAGATGACACGCTAGAGCGGTTGCTCGGCCTTGAACGATTGGATCGGGTAGACATCCATCTTCGCAAGCCGAATCCGGCCGACGTAAACAACGCTGAAGTACAACAGATACTGGCGGAACTGGTAGAACAAGGAGCAAAGAGCCAGGACATTTCGTTAGCACGCGCGCCAGGTGTTCCGCGCGTTCTCCTAAATGCTCAGAATATGCTCCGCGCGAAGGTGGCCCAATTCAATGGGTATGTCGACGCTGCGGGAATCAGCAATGGTGAACGATATGCCGGCTCAACAAGAAAGTATCCCAAAGTCATCAGGGTCTTCATCGACTCAACATTGTCAGCAACCGCGATCGCACGCAATGTCGCCAAACGAACCCGGATCGGACGGCAAGCCCCGCCAGACAGCAATTAATGCCTATTGGGCGATTTACGGCGGTTGGGCGGGGCTCGCCAAGTCCCCATTCCTTTGGCTTGCAATCATTCTAACGATTGTTTGCTATCCTTTTTGGTCGGCGACTGAAAACGGAACGCGCTTATGGACGCAATCTGCAATCGCTGTCGTCCCTGGACTTCTCGGGTTTTCACTGGGTGGGATGGCAATTCTACTCGCATTATCGAGCGCACGACTGTTGAAGGCAATCCGCAGCGGAGGAAAGCCAGACTCGTTGTTTATGAAGACAGTTGCCTCATTTTTTCATTTTATTCTTCTACAAACATCGGCAATCTGCGCAGCTTTCATATCTAAGGCGTTTTCAAGTGACCTGATCTCGTTTTGCGGTTTCTTCTTGATGGCATATGGAACGCTTGTCGCTATCGCGGTCGCGTGGAACCTATTCGATATCGCACGAATATTCAATGCAACGGCTAATCTCGAAGAACCTGACGAACAGGACAATGACGCTTCAGAGAATCCGCAAGGAGGGAGAACTTGAGGAGAATTTATCGAGGGCCATGAGAATGAAGAGCCGGTGATCTTAGGTAAGCTCCATGAGGTTCTCGAGCAACAAGGGGGCTCGGCTTTCATGGGACACCATTTAGCTTTCGCAGTCGGCGCTCAGCCGCAGTTGTGCGAGCCGGCGCCGGTGGTGGTGAAGGCGGAGCCTTCGGGTCCGAAGCCGCTGTGGCGGCCGCAGACGCCCTTGATCTCGCACTCCGCGGTGCAGGCGGTGCCGATCGAGGGGCCGGGCAGCGTGACCGTCACGAAAATGCTCCAGAACTTGTGCTTGACCGACTCGCAGTTCCGGCAGCTTCGCGACTGCGTGAAGCCGACCAGGCCGGCGAGGCCCTGGACGAAGTAGGTGGCATCGACGAAAAGCTCGTTCGAGCCGACCTTGCGCGAGCACGACCAGGGGATGA
>Ga0210144_1001125_pt1 | contig 11622 bp, 11 predicted proteins | sample Muzzi_PWA_D2_FD_185532 | JGI IMG/M metagenome (GOLD analysis project Ga0210144, IMG submission 185532) | Wetland microbial communities from San Francisco Bay, California, USA, that impact long-term carbon sequestration - Muzzi_PWA_D2 (SPAdes) | ecosystem: Environmental > Aquatic > Marine >...
CGCAGGCGCAGCCGCCCGGCATCGGCGAGGCGCTGGTCCGCCGGCTTGCCGAGCATTCCAAGGCGCGCGGCGCGACCTGCCTCGACCTCTCCGTCCTCCACGACAACGATCAGGCCATCGCCCTTTACGAGAAGCTCGGCTTCGTGCGCGTGCCGTTCTTCACCCTCAAGCGCCGCAACCCGATCAACGAGCGCCTGTTCGCCGGCCCGGCCGTCGCCGAGAAGCTCAATCCCTACGCCACCATCATCATCAACGAAGCGCGACGCCGCGGCATCGCGGTCGAGGTCACCGACGCCGAAGGCGGCTTCTTCCGCCTCACCTACGGCGGCCGCACCGTCCATTGCCGCGAAAGCCTGTCCGAGTTCACCTCTGCCGTCGCCATGTCGATCTGCGACGACAAGGCAGTGACCCGCCGGCTGGTCAAGGCAGCCGGCGTCGTGGTTCCCGAGCAGATCGAGGCCGATGGCGGCAGCGTGGAGGCATTCATAAGGAAGCACGGCTCGGTGGTGGTAAAGCCGGCGCGTGGCGAGCAGGGCCGCGGCGTCGCCGTCGGCGTCGAAACGCTCGACGCCGTCGAGGCGGCAATCGCCGAGGCGCGGAAGATCTCCAGCCGGGTCTTAATCGAGCAACAAGTCAAGGGCGAGGACCTCCGCCTGGTGGTCATCGACAAGCGGGTTGTCGCCGCGGCGATCCGGCGGCCGGCCCAGGTCACCGGCGACGGCACCTCGACCATCCGCAAGCTCATCGAGAAGCAGAGCCGGCGGCGCGCCCGTGCCACCGACGGCGAGTCGCGCATCCCCCTCGACGCCGAAACGGCGCGCTGCGTACAGTCAGCCGGCTTCGAGCTCGATTCGATGCTTCCCGAGGGCAAGACCATCGCCGTCCGCAAGGCCGCCAACCTCCACACCGGCGGCACGATTCACGACGTCACCGGCGAGGTGCATGGCCGGCTGGTCGAGGCGGCGATCGCCGCGGCGCGGGCGATCGACATCCCGGTGGTCGGCATCGACCTTGTCGTGCCCTCGCCCCGCTCGCCGAAATACGCCTTCATCGAGGCCAACGAGCGCCCAGGCCTCGCCAATCACGATCCGCAGCCGACGGCGGAGCGTTTCGTCGATTTCCTTTTTCCGCTATCCATTCCGACGGCGGTGCGCAGTGCCGTCGCCTGAACGGAAACGACAATGCCGCGACTCGCCATCGACTCGGACTACCTCGCCAACCGCCTGTCGCAGCTTCTCGATATCCCGAGCCCGACCGGCTACACGGACACCATCGTCCGCGAGTGCTGCGAGGAGCTCCGGCGGCTGGGCGTCACCTTCGAGGTAACCCGGCGTGGCGGCATCCGCGCCTTCCTGCCCGGCAAGACCAGCAAGCCGGCCCGCGCCATTGTCTCGCACCTCGATACGCTCGGCGCCCAGGTGAAGCTGGTCAAGGACAACGGCCGGCTCGAGCTGGTGCCGATCGGCATCTGGTCGGCGCGTTTCGCCGAGGGCGCGCGGGCGACGATCTTTTCCGAGAAAGGGGCTTTCCGCGGGTCGATCCTGCCGCTGAAAGCCTCCGGCCACGCCTTCAACGACGAAGTGGACACCCAACCCACCGGCTGGCCCTACGTCGAGGTGCGGATCGATGCCATGACCCGCTCCGCTGCCGACGTCCGCCATCTCGGCATCGACGTCGGCGACATCGTCGCGGTCGATCCTGCGCCCGAGTTCCTCGACAACGGCTTCATCGTCTCCCGCCATCTCGACAACAAGGCCGGCGCGGCAGTGGTGTTTGCGGTCCTCGATGCGATCGTCTCGCAGAAGGTGGAGATGACGGTGGATACCTTCTTCGTCTTCACCATCGCCGAAGAGGTGGGAAATGGCGCCGCCGCGATCCTCACGCCGGACGTCGCCTCGATGATCACCGTCGACAACGGCACCACCGCGCCGGGACAGAACTCCGACGAATTCGGCGTCACCATCTGCATGGCGGACGAGACGGGCCCGTTCGACTATCACCTGACCCGGAAGCTGGTCGATCTCTGCCGCGACAACGACATCCGCTTCCAGAAGGACGTCTTTCGCCACTACCGCTCCGACTCGGCCTCGGCGATCAGCGCCGGCGCCGACATCCGCACCGCGCTGATCACCTTCGGCATCGACGCCTCGCACGGCTACGAGCGCATCCATCTCCATGCACTGCGCTCGCTGGCGGAGCTGGTCACCGCCTATGTCACCAGCCCGGTGGCGATCACCCGCGATGCGGCCGAGATGTCCGGCAGCCTCCGCGGCTTCCCCCGCCAGCCGATGGACGAGGCGGAGGAGCAGCACTCTGAATCGGAGGTCGAGGAGCATCTCCGCGAGCCTGAGGGAGACGAGCCGAGGCCGCGTCGCCGGAAACGGCTGCCGGCGAAGTAAGAACAGAGCGAAGCCGCCGATGACCGGCGCGCTCCCCGACCTGTAGCCTGTGAGCAGCACAGCGTCGGCGATCCTGCCGGTTGCGTGGAATGGGGCACACCATGCTGATCCGGTTCGGCTATGACATCACCATCACCTGCACGGAACCGACGCCGATTTTGTGCTTCCTCACCGTGCACGACGAACGGACATCCGACATGCGCTCGTCGGAGGTTATGATCACAACGCCCGAGGTGGCGATGCGCCGCTACCGGGATTCGTTCGGCAATGTCGGGCATCGCTTCGTCGCGCCGGCCGGCGATTTCTCGATCCGCGGCGATGGAACCATCGAGGACGACGGCAGTCCCGATCCGATCGACCGCGACGCTACCGAGGTTCCCGTTGCCGCCTTGCCCGACGACTGCCTCGTCTATCTCAACGGCAGTCGCTACTGCGAGACGGACAGGCTGAACGAGATCGCCTGGGGCCTGTTCGAACACGTCGACCCCGGATGGGGTCGCGTCCAGGCCATCTGCGATTTCGTCCACCGCCACATCGCCTTCGACTACCTGAAGGCCGACGCCACCCGCACCGCCTTCGAGGCCTATCGCGACCGCATCGGCGTCTGCCGCGACTACGCGCACCTCGCCATCACTCTCCTGCGCTGCATGAATATCCCGGCGCGCTACGTCACCGGCTATCTCGGCGATATCGGGGTCCCCATCGTCGACCCGATGGACTACAGCGCCTGGATGGAGGTGTACCTCGGCGGCCGGTGGATGACCTTCGACCCGCGCAACAACACGCCGCGCATCGGGCGAATCGTCGTGGCGCGGGGGCGCGACGCGGTGGATGTCCCGCTGCTCAATTCGTTCGGCCCGCACGTCCTCAAATCGTTCCGCGTCTGGACCTACGATATCGCCAACCCTCCCCCGGCCTTTGTCGAAGCGTGAGACGATCGCATCCGCCGAAACAATCTTTCCATTTAGCCGAACTTGAGAAAAAGCTTGACGTACGGACCCTTGAGGCCGTTGACCGCCTGCTTGGCCGCTGCCGCATCGCCGGCACCCGCCGCGGCCTGCAGGGCCGCAACGCTCGACTGGAAAGCCTGCAGTGCGGCAGCAAACTCCTGGCTTTCGGCAGCGTTCGCCGGAGGATGCGCGGCGACTTCCAGATCACGACGCTGAAGCGGTGAGAGGCCGGCGCTTGAAGCTGCTCGTGCCGCGGCGATCTTGATTTGCGTCATTGACGGCATCTCAGGCAAGCGGTTGGCTTTTTCCGGGTGCTGGACAAAACGATGCAGGACTGACACGCGTCGTGGATCGCAAGGGAGGAAACTGATGAAGTACGGTGCTCTGGCCGCGGCTGTCGCATTCCTGGCCTCCACCAGCGTCGTTCTTGCCGGAGAGAAGGCGGGACGAGCCGAATACGTTGCCTCCTGCGCTGGCTGCCATGGTGAAACTGCCCAGGGAGACGGGCCGTTGGCGTCAATGCTCAAGGTCGCGCCGCCAGATCTGACCCAACTCGCAGCGCGGAATAACGGTGTCTTTCCGTTCTTGAACACGCTGATGATTGTCGACGGTCGTGAAGGCATGCGCGCGCATGGAAGCCCGATGCCGGTCTGGGGGGACCGCTTCACCGAGAGTGCGCTGATCAGCCAGGACCCGGCGGTCGCCGAAATCATTGCACGCGGTCGGGTTCTGTCCCTGGTCGAATACATTGAGTCGATCCAGCAATAATGTGAGCCCGGCTGACCTGAAGGTTTCCGCAGCGAGCTCTGGAGGCGCAAGGCGGCGCAGCATCCGCTTCCGTGCCTCTTCTTGGGCCGGCGTCGGAGGCAATCTTCACCGGTGGGTTCCTCCGCCTCGACCGCAAGCCGCGCGAACGCTGACGAAGCAGCGTCCCGAAAAATCGCAATCGGCCTCCGGCTATCCGCCGACCATCAGGCGGACGATCTCGTCGCTCGTCGTCTCGTCGGCCCGGCGTTCCCCCGCCTTGACGCCGCGATGGAGGACGATGATGCGGTCAGCGACCGCGAAGATATCGCCGAGATTATGCGAAATGAAGATGATAGCCTTGCCCTGCTCCTTGAGCGAGCGGACGAGAGCGAGCACCTTGCGCTGCTCGGGCACGCCGAGCGCGGCGGTCGGCTCGTCCATGATCAGCATCTTGGCATTCCAGTAGATGGCACGGCCGATGGCGACCGCCTGCCTCTGCCCGCCGGAGAAAGCGGCGACGGGCGCATCGAGCCGATCGACGTGGAAATCGAGCAGGCCCATGGTTTCCTTGGCCGCTACCGCCATCCGTTTTCGGTCAAGGATGGGCAGGATCCCTGCCAGCTTCGTCAGCGGCTCTCGACCGAGGAAGATGTTGGCGCCGATCGACAGATTGTCGGCCAGCGAGAGGTCCTGGTAGATCGTCTCGATGCCGCGGTCGCGGGCCTGCTGCGGATTATCGAAGGAGATCTCACCACCGTCGAAAAAGATCTGTCCGGCGTCCTGGCGGTGAACGCCGGAGATCGTCTTGATCAGAACCGACTTGCCGGCGCCGTTGTCGCCGGCAAGCGCGACAACCTCGCCGGCATCAAGATCCATCGAGACGCCGCGAAGCGCCTGGACGGCGCCGAAGTGCTTTTCGACGTTGCGCACCGAGAGGAGTGGCTGGGCGTCACTCATCGCGCTGGCCTCCCAGCAGCCTTCTCTGGCTTTGGTCGACCAGCACCGAGATGATGATGACGAAGCCGACCGCAATGAACTGCCAGAACGGCTCGACATTGATGAAGACGAGACCGTATTCGATCACCGCGATCACCAGCGCTCCGGCGACCGTCCCGGCGATCGTGCCCGAGCCGCCGAACAGGCTGGCCCCGCCAATCACCACGGCGGCGATCGAACTGAGCAGGAGCGGCTCGCCGGCTTGCGCCGCTCCGGCCGCGAAACGGCCGGAATAGAGCGCTCCGGCGAGGCCGGCGCAGACCGCCGCCAGCAGGTAGATTCGCATCGTCAGGCGCTTGACGTTGATGCCGGAACGAAGCGCCGCGGCCCGGCTAGCGCCGAACGCGTAGGTGTGTTGGCCGAAGCGGGTCTCCGACAACAGGTAGTGCATGCCGAGCACGACGACGGCCGTGATAATCACCAGGATCGGGATGCCGGCAACCCTGCCGTTGCCGATCCAGGCAAACCAGGAATTGGACACCGGCACAGTCATGCCGCCGGCGATCAGAAACGCCGCGCCTCGGGCGATACCGTACATGCCGAGGGTGCCGATGAAAGGTGGCACACGAAGTTGCGCAATCAGCCATCCGTTCACTAGGCCCGGCACGAAGGCAACGGCGACGCCGGAAAGCAGGCCGAGCAGCATCGCCAGGAACGGGTGCAGTCCGAGCAGGCTGACACCGAGATTGGCGACGTGGGCGGAAACGACGGCCGCCAAGCCCATGGTGAAGCCGACGGACAGGTCGATGCCGGCCGAGATGATGACGAATGTCTGGCCGACGGCGAGGAGCAGCGGCGCCGTGGCGAAGATGCTGATCGACTGAAGATTGTAGGTGTTGCCGACGAAGGTGACGCCGTACCTGGTCTGTGCCCAGACTTCGAAGAACACGAGAAGCAGGGCGAGAAACAGCCAGGCACGGAGGTCGGCAATCCGGGAGAGGATGCTGCGTCCGGGAGAGATGACTTCAGTGGGTACGGCGGTCATCGACAATCCGCATTCAAGCAAGAATCAGCCGGACCGTCGGCCCCCCTCGGGGGCCGGCGGTCCGTCTTCTCAGGGCCTGGTCCCCAGACTAGCCGGTGTAGAGGAACTTGGCGACGTTCGGATCGTCGATGTTATCCTTGGTCATCACCGTGAAGCCGGTTCCGATCAGGGTCGGCACGGAGTTGCCGGTGAGATGGGCATAGGCGCACACGACGCCGAAATATCCGATCTCGGCCGGATGCTGGGCGATGGCGATCTCGTAGGTGCCATCCTTCAGCTCCTGCACCACCGACTGCGGCGCGTCGAAGGCGGCGATCTTCACGACGCCCTGCTTGCCGGCCTGCTTGACGCCGTTGGCCGTGCCGGAGGCCGAGAACAGGTTGGCGCCAAACACGCCGGCGAGATCCGGAGCGCGACCGAGCACGGCCTGCACCTGGGCTGCCGCCTTGTTGGCGTCATCGTCATTGAACTGGGTCTCGAGCACCTTGATGTTGGGATGGTTGGCCATCTCCTTCTTGAAGCCTTCCTCGCGCTGGTCGGTGGTCGACACGCCCGGCTTGACGTTGGAGACGTATACCGAACCCTCGTCGCCGATGGATTTGGCCAGCGCCCGAGCCGCGATAACGCCGCCGAGGACGTTGTCGGAGGCGACGTAGGAGATCGGGAAATCGGCGTCGCCGGACCCGGTCTGGAACTCTCCGGTCCCGATGAAGGTGTCGACGCAAACTACCGGGATGCCGGCGTCGTTGGCTTTCTTCAGCGGCTCCACCAGCTGCACCTTGTCGGTCGGTGCGATCAGGATCGCGTCCGGCTTCCTGGCGATCACCGCGTCGAGCACGGGCACCTGCAGGGTGACGTTCCACTCGGAAGCGCCCTGGAAGATCAGATCCTGACCGAGCGCCTGGGCTGCCGCATCGGCGCCGCGATGCATGGTGATGTAGAAGGCGTCAGTGGTGAGGCCAGGGACAAGCGCGATGGTGAACTTCTTGTCCTGCGCCATCACCGGCCTGACCAGCGCTCCCGTACCCGCCGCAGCGGCGGTAGCGCCCATCAAGCCGAGAAAAGACCTGCGTTCAATCATGTCAAAACCTCCCGTTGCAATGCACAATAGGACTCGGCGCTTGGGCGCCGGCTTCAACCCGCCTCCGGTCCGGTGAACGCGGCGAGGCTGCTGTTGATGGCGCGCACTCTAGCATGGATGCCCTCGAATACCATTGTCCGGAGCGCATCATAGCGCGCGACCGTTTCGTTCGGTTCGACGAGGAATTCCTTCCGTTCAAGGCCGGGAAGCGCCGCTTCCAGCGACGGGAAGAGCCCGCCTGCGGCACCGCCGAACAGGGCCGCGCCAAGTGCGGTCGCCTCGGGCTCGTCGACGACGGTGATCGGACGCGCCAGCGCATTCGCCTTGATCGACAGGAAGAGCCGATTGCGCGAGACGCCGCCGATGACCCGGATCTCCCGCGGCGGCGGCGCCCCGGACAGCGTCGCCATCCCGTCGAGCATCAGTCGTGACTGTATGGCCAGTCCTTCCAGCACGGCCCGATAAAGCCGCGCCGGCGTCGTCTGAGGGGTGAGCCCGAAGAAGGCACCATGGGCATTGGGATCCGGCTCGGGAGGCGACCCACCGCCCAGCTGTGGCAGGAACACGACGCCGTGGCTCCCCGCCGGAACTTCCGCCGCCCTGGCAATGAGCGTCTCCTGGGAGGATTCGCCGACCACCGAGCGCAGCCACTCCATCGCTCCGCCGGCATTGAACAGGCCCGCATGGAGGTAGGATATCTTGCGCTCGCTCTCCATGGCGCCTTGCACATAGCCGCGCCGCATCGTCTCAGGGTCCGTCAACGGCTCTGCAGTCGCCAGGAGAACCGCCTCGGCCGTGCCAATGCTGTTGATCACGGTGCCCGGTTCCCTGAGCCCCACGGCAAAGGCACCAATCACGTGGTCGTGGCCGCCGACGGCAACCATCGGCGAACCGGCAAGGCCGGTGGCGCGGACGACGTCGCGACGGAGCGGTCCGAGCAGTGTTCCGTTTGCAGCAATCCGGGCGGGGAAGCCGGTGTCGAAGCCGGCGAGGGCCAGCATCTCTCCCGACCATTCCCGGCGGCTGATATCGAAATAAAGCGTGCGAGAGGCCAGCGAGGGATCGGTCGCCATCTCCCCTGACAGGCGAAAGGCGATCCAGTCGGCCATCATCAGCACATGTCGCGCCTGCGCGACCGGTTCCGGCCAGTGTTCGCGCATCCACATCAACTTGGGCAGCGTGAAGAAGTGCTCGACGTCGACGCCGGCAATCGCAAAGACGCGCTCCCGGCCCACCCGCTTGACAATCATGTCGGCCTGCGGCTCGGTCCTGCGGTCGAACCAGGCGATCGATGGTGCCAGCGCCCTGCCGTCGTCGCCGACCAGTACGGCAGCCTCGCCGACGCTCGCCACCGCCATCCCGGCCACCGGCCGGCCGGCAACCGCCGCGCCGACCTCGGCCAGAGCCTCTACGACCCTTTCCCAGATCGCGTCGGGATCGTATTCGCCGCCGGTCTCGACGGCATGGATCGGCGTCGGCCGTGCACCGACGGCTACCTTCCGCCCACGCTGATCGAAGGCGATGGCGCGCACCGAACCGGTGCCGACATCAACGCCGACCATCAGCGGATCTTCCGCCCGCTCGCTCGTTCCTGCCGCCACGCTCACGCTTAAGACACCCCGGTCACCCAAACGATCAGGGTGTTTCATCCGAATCGGAGCCGGCGCGCAATGCCTCGATCGCTGCCATGCGTTCCCGGCTCTCGCCCCAGCGTCGCTGCATCACGTCGGCGATCAGCACTTCGATGACGGCGAGCAGCGCCGCGTTCGAGTCCCAAGCGGAGGGAACCGAGACCCGGGCCGGCAGAACGTGGCGGGCTGAACGCGCCGCCGGCGAAAGCCACTGATCGGTGAGGACGATGGTCGTGACGCGGCGTTTGGTCGCCGCCTCGGCAAGTCGTTTGAGATCGCTCTGGTAGCGCCGAATGTCGATCAGGAACAGGACATCCCGACCATTCATGTCGATCAGCTGGTCGCGCCAGTTGTCAGGCTGGCCCTCCAGGTGGCTGACATTCGGACGAAGGATTCTCAAATGCGCCGTCATGTAACGGGCAAGCGGATCGGTGAAGCGGCCGCCGAGAATGTGGAGCGGTCGCCGCGGCTCGGCGAGGGTCGCGCCGACCGCCTCCATTTCCGCCGCCGGAAGGTAGCGGAAGGTGCCGAGCACGTTGTCGGCCACTGCTTTGGCGAACGCGTCGTGCGGTCGCTGCTTGCGATCGGCCCGCGCCGGCACCGCCTCGGTCTTTGCCAGCGGCGACTGAAGCTGCGCCTCGACCTCCTCCTTCAGCCGCCGCTGAAAATCGGCGTAGGAGCCGAAACCGATGCGGCCGACGAAACGAAGGATCGAGGGGGTGCTGACGCCGGCCTGTTCGGCAAATTGCGCCGCGGTCTCAAGGCCCTGCAGCGGATAGTTGGCAAGCAGGGTCTGAGCCGCCCGGCGTTCAGACCGGGTCAACTCCGACAGACTGTCGCGGATCAGCTCGGCGAGTGATTCGACCCTGGTCATTGCGCCTCCCTCGGAAGTGACACCGCTTCTTGCAGGCGATTGACAATCCGTCGCGTAGCGTATGAGATGTTACAGAAGTAGCCTGAAAAGCCACTTTGTAACAATCCGTTCACACGCGGGGTGGTGCGGATTCTTGGGGGCGACATATGGCCGAAAGGGACGAAGGTCCCCTGGTGGCGGAGAATCCGGGCGGCGCCGGCTCGTTTGTCATCGTCTGCGATCATGCGTCGAACCGGGTGCCCGAGCGTTATGGGTCCCTTGGCCTTCCTGCCGCCGCTCTCGAGACTCACATCGCCTGGGACCCTGGCGCCCTCGCGGTGGCCCGCGGCCTTTCGGACCGGCTCGACGCGCCGCTCTTGTGGCCGAGCGTCTCGCGCCTAGTGATCGACTGTAATCGCGATCCCGCGGCGCCGGACCTGATCATCACCGAAGGTGAAGGTCGACCCGTTCCCGGTAACCGCGATCTGGATCCCGGGGAACGGGCGCATCGCCTGGGGACCATCCACGCGCCCTACCATGCCGGCATCGACGCCTGCCTCGCGGAGCGGCTGGCCGAAGGTGTGCCTACCGCGCTCGTCGCCATCCATTCGTTCACGCCGGTGTGGGGCGGCGAGACCCGCCCGTGGCAGATCGGCGTGGTGTTCGACGAGGACCGGCGGCTCGCCGATGAGGTGATTGAGGCGCTGAAGTCCGATCCGGCTGTCACCGTCGGCGTCAACCAGCCGTATTCGCCGGCCGACCGCGTCTATTACACCCTCGCCCGCCATGGCAGCGGGCAGGGTCTGCCCGCGGTGATGATCGAGATCCGCAACGACGAGATCAGCGATGTTGCGGGTCTGCAGAAGTGGGCGGCGAAGCTTGCCGACTTGTTCGAGGCAGTCGCTCCGTCCGTGTCGGACGCGGGGCATGCGGCAGCGTGAACGATTCTTGCAAGGAGACAAACGGCAGACGACCCGCGTGAATCGGAGGCGCTTCAAGCGAGTGCAGGATGTGAACTTCGAGAGGAAACAAACGATCCATAGCAAGTCGGGGGCGGGACCATGCCGAGGCCGATAAGGGCCTACGTCCGCTTTGTCGAGGCGGTGAACTACCGCGTCGGCCGGATCGCTATGTACCTCCTCTACGTGATGATGGGGGTCCTGATCTGGTCCACCGTGTCGAAGGTCACGCCCTGGCCCTCGATCTGGACGCTGGAGATGGCCCAGTTCGCGATGGTCGCCTATTACATGCTGGGTGGGCCCTATTCGCTGCAGCTCGATTCGAATGTGCGGATGGACCTCTTGTACCACCGCTGGTCGCCTCGGACCCGCGCCTGGGTCGATGCCTTCTCAGTGTTCGCGCTGCTGTTCTACCTCGTCGTGCTGCTATGGGGTGCGGTCGAATCGACCGCTTATTCGCTCGAATATGCCGAGCGCAGCGCGACCGCCTGGCGGCCCTATCTCGCGCCGATCAAGATCATAATGTGCGTTGCCGTGTTCCTGATGCTGCTACAGGCCATCGCCTTCTTCTTCCGCGACGTGGCGAAGATCCGCGGGGAGGAGATCTGATGTCCTACGACATGATCGCCATCCTGATGTTCACGACCATGATGGTGATGATGGCGACCGGCCAGCGCGTCTTCGGCGCCATCGGCTTCGTCGCAGTGGCGGCGGCGCTGCCTCTGTGGGGCGTGGGCGGGTCGGACCTGGGCTTCGCCGCGGCGATGAAGCTGATGAAGTGGTATCCGCTGCTGACGCTGCCGATGTTCATCTTCATGGGCTACGTGCTGAGCGAAAGCCGGCTCGCGGACGACCTCTACCGGATGTTCCACGTCTGGTTCGGGCCGGTGCCGGGCGGGTTGGCCATCGGCACGATCTTCCTGATGGTCATCATCTCGGCGATGAACGGGCTGTCGGTGGCGGGCATGGCCATCGGCGCCACCATCGCGCTCCCCGAGCTTCTGAAGCGCCGCTACGACAA
>Ga0210144_1001128_pt1 | contig 11608 bp, 10 predicted proteins | sample Muzzi_PWA_D2_FD_185532 | JGI IMG/M metagenome (GOLD analysis project Ga0210144, IMG submission 185532) | Wetland microbial communities from San Francisco Bay, California, USA, that impact long-term carbon sequestration - Muzzi_PWA_D2 (SPAdes) | ecosystem: Environmental > Aquatic > Marine >...
AGCCCCCGGCGCACCTCCGCTACCCGGAGCGACTCGGTCGCTGGCCGGCCGCGATCGGGCTGATCGCCGTCGTCTGGCTGGAGGTCGTCTACGGGGCCAGCGGCGGCGTCGCGGTCGGCCTCTCCCCTCACACGGCCGCCGTCGCCGCGCTCGCCTACAGCGCCTACACGCTGACGATGATGGCCCTGTTCGGGACCGAGCGGTGGTGCCGGACCGGCGAGGTGTTCTCCGTCTACTTCGGCATGTTCGGCCGGCTCGGCTGCTTCGGCGTGAAGGACGGCCGGCTCGGGGTGCGTCGCCCCTTCTCGGCGGCGACCCGCTGGGCCACCGTGCCCGGCTCGGCCGCCGTGGTGATCGCCTCGATCGCCACCACCAGCTTCGACGGCGCCCAGGAGGGCGCGTTCAAGGGCGCCATCGAAAGCAGCTTCGACCGCCTCGTCGACTGGGGCGTCGGCCTGACCGCGGCGCTGCGTCTCGCCGACACGTTGTTCATCGCGCTGATCTTCGCCGGCGTCGCCCTCGTCTACCTGATCGGGGTGCGGGGGATGTCCACCGTGCCGGGCGCGCCGTCGCTGAGGCGACTGCGCGAGGGCTTCGCTCACACGCTGATCCCGATCGCCTTCGCCTACCTGGTCGCCCACTACTTCAGCCTCTTCGTCTTCCAGGAGCAGGCGCAGTTCACGTACCTGCTCTCCGATCCGCTCGGCACCGGCACCACCGACCTGTTCGGCACGGCCTCCGGGGGGATCGACTTCCAGCTGCTCAGCGCCAACGCGATCTGGTACGTGCAGGTCGGCGCCCTGGTGATCGGCCACGTGACTGCGCTGACCCTCGCCCACGACCGGGCGACCGCCTACTGGGGCGACTACCGGCAGGCCGCCCGCTCCCAGTACTGGATGCTGGCGGTGATGGTCGCCTTCACCTGCTTCGGCCTCTACCTGCTCTCGGTGGCCAACTCGTAATGCCGACGGGCCGATTTGTCTGCCCGGGGCAGACAAATCGGCCCGTCGAGCTAGAGGATCTCGGCGAGGCGGGCGGCCAGGGCGGCCGAGACCTCTTCGCGGACCGGTCCCTCGGCGAGGCGCTCGACCAGCGACTCGAGGAAGCCCTCGACGATCAGCTGCTTCGCCGTCGCCGGGTCGAGGCCGCGCGAGGTCAGGTAGAAGAGCTGCTCGCGGTCGATCTGGGCGATCGCCGCGGCGTGGGTGCAGCGGACGTCGTCGGCCTCGATCTCCAGGCCGGGGATCGCGTCCGCGTGGGCCTCGGGGGAGAGCAGCAGGTTGCGGCTCTCCTGGAAGGCGTCGGTCTGCTGGGCGCCGGGGTCGACCCGGATCATCCCCCGCCAGACGGCGGTGGCGCCGGCCGCCAGCACGCCGCGGAAGGCGAGGTCGGAGAAGGTGCTCGGCGCCGCGTGCTCCTGGGTGGTGTCGTAGTCGAGGTGCTGGCCGGGGCCGCCGGCGTAGCCGCCGGTCACCCGCGCCTCGGAGCCCGCTCCGGCCAGCCTGGTCTCCATTCGCACCTTGCCGCGGCCCGAGCCGAAGCCGAGCGCCGTCCAGTCGAGCCGGCCGTCGCGCTCGACCTCGGCACGCTGGCTGGAGAAGACCCAGGCCCGCTTGGAGACGTCCTGGGTGGCGACGTAGCGCAGCGCCGCCGCCTGGCCGACGTGCAGCTCGACGACCGTGTTCAGCAGGGCGTCGGTCTCGTCGCCCGGCGAGGACCAGTGCTCCCAGACCTCCGCCTCGGCGCCCTCCTCGAGCACGACGACGGTTCGCCAGGCGAGCGCCGCGCCGTCCTCGGCCAGCGGCAGCTCGACCCGGACCGGCCGCTCCAGCCTGACCCCGGCCGGCACGTGGATCAGCACGCCGTCGCGCCAGCCCGCCTCGTTGCGGGCGACGAACGGGTCCTCGATCGGGACCAGTGAGCCGAGTCGCCCCTGCAGCAGGGCCTCGTGCGAGTCCAGCGCCGCGGCGAGCGGCAGCGCCGTCGCCCCCTCGGCACCCTCGATCGAGGCCGCCGGCGCCGCCTCCGCGTAGGCGTCGATCTCCAGCCCGGCAAGGTCGGTGAACTCCCAGCCCTTCGCCTTGGAGTCGGGCAGGGGGAGGCTCTGCGCGAGAGAGGCGCCCCGCCGGCGCCTCTCGGTCAGCCAGATTGGCTCGCTGGTCGTTTGCGTTGGGGTCATCTGAGACGAGCGGGTGAAATGACGAGGTCGGGGGCTGTGCTGGCAAGGACGCAGTGGTGGGGGACAGTGCTCCGCACGGCCCCCACCCGAGGACGCCGCCAGCGCGGTCCCCGGGTCGTCATTTCACCCGATCGAGCCCTCCATCTGCAGCTCGATCAGCCGGTTCAGCTCGACCGCGTACTCCATCGGCAGCTCCTTGGTGACCGGCTCGATGAAGCCGTTGACGATCATCTTCGAGGCCTCCTCCTCGTCGAGCCCGTGGCTCTGCAGGTAGAAGACCTGCTCGTCGCCGATCTTCGAGACGGTCGCCTCGTGGCCGACGTCGGCGTCGTTCTCGCCGATCCGGATCGTCGGGTAGGTGTCCGAGCGCGAGTCCTCGTCGAGCAGCAGCGCGTCGCAGACCACCTTGGAGCGCGACTCGCTCGCTCCGTCGGCGACCTCGAGCAGGCCGCGGTAGGTGCTGCGGCCGCCGTCCTTGGAGATCGACTTGGAGAAGATCGAGGACGAGGTCTGCGGTGCGGCGTGGATGATCTTGCCGCCGGCGTCCTGGTGCTGCCCCTCGCCGGCGAAGGCGATCGAGAGGATCTCGCCGTGCGCCTTCGGGCCGAGCAGGTAGATCGACGGGTACTTCATCGTCAGCTTCGAGCCGAGGTTGCAGTCGACCCACTCCATCGTCGCTCCCTCCTGGGCGACGGCGCGCTTGGTGACCAGGTTGTAGACGTTCTGCGACCAGTTCTGGACGGTCGTGTAGCGGACGCGCGAGCTGGGCTTGCAGACGATCTCCACCACCGCGGAGTGCAGCGAGTCGGTCGAGTAGACCGGCGCCGTGCAGCCCTCGATGTAGTGGACGTCGGAGCCCTCCTCGGCGATGATCAGGGTGCGCTCGAACTGGCCCATGTTCTCGGTGTTGATCCGGAAGTAGGCCTGCAGGGGCATCGCGACCTTGACCCCGGCCGGCACGTAGACGAAGGAGCCGCCCGACCAGACGGCCGAGTTGAGCGCCGCCAGTTTGTTGTCGTTGGGCGGGATGATCGTCGCCCAGTGCTCGCGCACCAGATCCTCGTGCTCGCGCAGCGCGGTGTCCATGTCGGTGAAGATCACGCCCTGCGCCTCGAGCTGCTCATTGACCTGGTGGTAGACGACCTCGGACTCGTATTGGGCGCCGACGCCGGAGAGGAATTTGCGCTCGGCCTCGGGGATGCCGAGCCGGTCGAAGGTGTTTTTGATGTCGTCCGGGACCTCGTTCCAGTCGCGGCTGTTCTTTTCCGAGGCGCGGACGAAGTAATGGATGTCGTCGAAGTCGATCTGGCCGAGGTTGCCGCCCCAGGCCGGGGTGGGGCGCGCTTCGAAGTGCTCCAGCGCCTTCAACCGGAAGTCGCGCATCCACTGCGGCTCGTCCTTGTAGTCGGAGATCGATTCGACCACCTCGCGGGAGAGGCCCTTCGGGGCCTTGTAGGCGTAGCCGCTCTCGGGATCGTGGAAGCCGAACTTCTCCTTGTAGTCGGCGTTGATCCCAGCCAGCTCTCGTTTCTCTGCGACTGCCTCGGGCGTAGCCATGTTCAGACCTCCAGGACGATGGTGTCGTCCGCGACGGCCGTCGCGAACGTCCGCACGGGAGCATAGGCGGGCAAGGTCTTCGGCCTGCCGCTGGTCAGGTCGAAGAGCGAGCCGTGACGGGGGCACTCGACCGTGCAGGTGGCGACGTCGAACTCGCCCTCGGCGAGCGGACCGTCGTCGTGCGAGCAGCGGTCCTCGATCGCGTGCAGCGTCCCGTCGCAGTTGAACACCCCGATCTTCGTCCCCTCGTGCTCGACCAAGCGCATCGAGCCGGGCGGCAGCTCGGCGGCGGGGCAGACGGGAACGGTGGTGCCGGTGGTGTCGGTCAAAGGGCTCGCCTTCTCCGCAGCTCGTGCGGGTTGAGACTTAATCCTACTTCCACGGTCGGATTTTAGCGGCAAGGCCGGATCGGCCGCCGTTCGTAACGAGTCCTTGACGCGGCGGCCCGTCCGGGTGAGAAGATCGCGAACCACGATCCCCGTTCATGGGGAGGAACTTCAGAAGAAAGAGAAGCGCAGATGAGCGAGAGAACGAGCTACGCGCCGGGAACCCCGAGCTGGGTCGACCTCAGCACTCCCGACCAGGAGGCCGCGGCGGCCTTCTACGGGCCGCTGTTCGGCTGGACCTTCGACCCCGGCGAGAACCCAGAGGAGACCGGCGGCTACCTCTCGGCGATGCTGCGCGAGCAGCCAGTCGGTGGCGTGATGAGAATCATGCAGGAGGGTCAGCCGCCTGCCTGGTCGACCTACGTCTCGGTCGAGGACGCCGACGCCACCATGGAGGCGGTCAAGGCCAATGGCGGCACCGTCGCGATCGAGCCGATGGACGTGCTGGATATCGGCCGCATGGGCTTCTTCATCGATCCCACCGGTGCCTTCTGCGGGATCTGGCAGCCGAAGACGTTCAAGGGGGCGGGCCTGGTCAACGAGCCCGGCGCCTTTTCCTGGAACGAGCTCGAGACGCGTGACACCGAGGCGGCGAAGGCCTTCTACGGCGCCGTCTTCGGCTGGAGCTTCGAGGACCATGAGATGCCGGGGATGGGCACCTACACCGAGTGGAAGCGGGGCGAGAGCTCGATCGGCGGAATGGCTGACATCGGCGGCCGGGTGCCGGACGAGGTGCCGGCGCACTGGATGGTCTACTTCGCGGTCGACGACACCGACGCTGCCGTCGAGCAGGTCAAGGGGGGTGGCGGCGAGGTCCGCTTCGGCCCGGTCGACATCCCGGCCGGTCGCTTCGCGATGGTCGCCGACCCGTTCGGCGCCGCCTTCGCCGTGATCGCCCTCAGCGACCAGTCGCTGGAAGCGAGCGCTCAAGGCTAGCCCGCACACCGGACCGCGGCGGAGCTCACCGCCGAGCCAATGCGCCTTTGGTCCAGCGCAGCGGCTTGGTGATCCGCCACGACAGCGAGCGTTCGACATCGGCCAGCAGAGCCGCGCGTCGCTGAAGCTCCTCCTCCAGCGCATCGAGCCTGGCGCGGAGGATCGTCTGCTCCATGGTCTCCCCGCCGCGTCGCAGATACTCGACTTCGCGCCCCAAGCGCTCGACGTTGTTGGCCAGCGCGCGTGTCTCGCGCGGGTCGTCCAGGTCGAGGCTGAGCAGGGCATCCCGATCCGGTCGCCGCGCGGTGCGCCTGCCCAGCGCGATGCCGTGCCCCTGCTGCATGCCCTCTTGCCTGGCCATGGCGTTGTCGGTGACCTCGAGGAGAGCGAACGCCGGCGCCCAGTGAGTTTCGATCCACCACTTCGAGTGGAAAACCGTCGGGCCGCCCTCGTCCCAGGAGGCGCCCGGCTTCAGGATCAGCATCCCGACCTCGTCCTCGTCGTAGGGGTCCCCGAGCAGTTTCTCGAACATCGACTGGCCGAGGAAGGTCGCGATGAGGATTCCGTTTGGCCGCATGATCCGGTGCATCTCGATCAGCCAATCTGCCCAATCGAGAGTGATGTGAGTGAACACCGACATCGCGTAGACGAGGTCGAAGTGCTGATCCGGCACGTCGAGGGGGGGTCTTTCATCGTTCGCGAAGAAGGTGGCGTCGGGCAGGTTTCGGTTCGCCCAGAAAACGCTGGCCTCGTCCACGTCGCAGCCCCAAAACTCCGCTCCCGCTTCCGCCTCCGGGCGGAACTGCCGAAGCACGCGACCCGCGCCCGCCCCGAAGTCGAGAACTCGACGGCCCGGTCTGAACCATCCCTCGGGCAATCTGTTGAGGACAGCGCGGCGACAACGCTCTCCCGCCGCTCTGTACGACTCCTCGAGCTGCTCCGCCGTCGTCTCCCCGTGCCCGACCCGCTGCATCAGATAAGGCGGAGGGAGCGGCGGTTCGGCGCGTGCTCCCTGCCGGGCCATCGCGCCCAACACTACCAATCACGCGAGCGGCCGCCTGTACTTGTAGAGGCCCCCGTCCCGGTCAGCTGAGGCCGGGGACTGAGGTCGGATCGGGCTCCGTGCGAGCGGCTTCCATGCCATAGGGTTCAGCGCCGTGAGCCGTACAACCCAGCGTCTTGCAGGGGCGGTTGTGGGCCCGCGCGGACGCTGGGTGGCGATCGGGGCCTGGGTGCTGCTCGGGTTCGGGGGGTTTATCGCACACGCCCACCTCGGGAGCGTCACCACCGCCGGGCAGAGCAGCTTTCTGCCGTCGCACTCCGGCTCGACCCGGGTCGCCGACACGCTGCAGCGCAGCTACAAAGGCGGCGACGACATCCCGGTTCTGGTCATCTTCAACCGCGAAGGCGGTCTCACCGGAGGCGACCTGGACGCGATCGGCAGATTCGGCAGAGGCCTCGAAAGGCTCGGCCTGACCGGTGCGACGCCGGTCTTCTCGCCCTACTCGGGCGACACGGACGGGACCCTCGGCAGGTTGGCGACGATCGCCAAGGGGGTCGGCCCGATCTCGCGCGACCGGGAAGCGGCGCTGCTGGCGCTGGCGATCGACGCAAGCAAGCACGGCGGCCTCGGGGGCGTCGGCAAGATCCGCAGGTACCTCAGGGCTCATCACCGGCCCGGCCTGCACTCCTACGTCACCGGCCCGGGGGCGATCGCGGCGGACCTGGAGCGGGTCGCCGACGACGCCCGCGAGACGCTGCTGCTCGCCGCCCTCGGCCTGGTCCTGCTCCTCCTCCTGCTGATCTACCGAGCGCCGATCCTCGCCGTGCTCCCCCTGCTCGTCGTCGGCGCCGCCTATCTGGTCGCGACCGGCGTCGTCTACCTGCTGATCAAGGCGGGCCTGATCACGGTCAACGTCGAGGGCACCTTGCTGCTGCTCGTGCTGATCTTCGGCGCCGGCACCGACTACTCGATGCTGCTGGTGCACCGCTACCGCGAGGAGCTGGGCAGGGGGCAGGAGCCGGCCGCCGGCCTTTCCGCGGCCGTGACCAAGAGCGGGCCGGCGCTCGCCGCCTCCGCGGGAACGGTGATCGCGGCGATGCTGGTGCTGCTGGTGGCCGAACTGCAGTCGACCCACTGGCTGGGCCCGGTCTTGGGCATCGGCATCGCCGTGATGCTGGTCGCCGCGTTCACGCTGTTACCGGCGCTGCTCGCGGTGCTCGGCGAGCGGGTCTTCTGGCCGACCCGGCCCGGTGGGGCGAGCGGGCCGGACCCTCGCTGGGTGAGGGTCGCGGAGCTGGTCCGGCGCCGGCCCCGGTCAATCGTCGCGATCGTGCTCGCCGGGCTGGCGCTGCTGTCGCTCGGCAACCTGGTCGACCACGGCACGATCGGCTTCGGGCAGGGCGAGACCCGCTCGACCGAATCGAGCCGCGGCACCACGGTCCTCGACGAGCACTTCCCTCCCGGCATCGGCTCGCCGTTGACGGCCGTGGTCGACGTGGGGGAAGCGGCGGCCGCGTACAACGGGCTGGCAGGCCTCCCGGCGGTCAAGCTGGCGCTGCCCGTCGCGCCGAGCGCTGGGAAGGCGGTGCTGGCGATCGTCCTGCGGGGCAATCCCTACTCGAGCCGAGCGGCTGCGGAGGTCGAGGACATCCGGGACAGGCTGGAGGAAGTCGCGCCGAGCGCCCTGGTCGGCGGGATCCCCGCCGAGAACCTCGACATCGAGCGGACCAACGCGCGCGACACCAGGCTGATCGTCCCGCTCGCCCTGCTGGTCGTCGGGACGATCCTCGCCCTGGTGCTGTGGGCGCTGGCCGCGCCGGCCTACCTGATCGCCACCGTCGTCGCCTCCTTCGCGGCGACCCTCGGCCTCGTCACCTTCGCCTTCGCGGAGCTGCTCGGATCGAGCGGGATCGCCTTCAACCTGGTCCTCACCGCCTTCATCTTCCTCGTCGCGCTGGGGGTGGACTACAACATCTTCCTGATGACGCGGGCCCGCGAGGAGGCGGCGAAGCGGGGAACGCGCGACGGCGTCCTGGTCGCCCTGGAGAACACCGGAGCCGTGGTCACCGGGGCGGGGGTGGTGCTCGCCGGGACCTTCGCGACGCTTACCCTGCTGCCGCTCGAGGGGCTGGTGCAGATCGGGGCGGCGGTCGCGATCGGGGTCCTGCTCGACACCCTCGTCGTCAGGGCGTTGCTGATCCCCTCGATTACCTACCTGCTCGGCGACCGCGCCTGGTGGCCCGCCTCGCTTCGTTGAAGGATTTGGGGATCCGTACTACCCCAAGAGCTTCAGCCGAGGTCGGCCGCAGCCTCGGTGGGGTCGCCCGCCTCGCCCTCGTCCTCCCATTCCGCCGGCTCGCCGAGGCTGGCGCTCTTCACCACCTTGAGGCCGAGCATCGCGCACTTCATCCGCGTCGCGGAGATCTCGATTCCGAGCAGGTCGAGGACGAACCGCTTCGGCAGTCGCAGCACCTCCTCGCGGCTCTTGCCGACCAGCTCGTCGGTGAGCAGCGAGGTGGCGGCGGTCGAGATCGCGCAGCCCTGGCCCTCGAAGGCGACCTCGCCGACCCGGTCGGAGTCGTCGAGGCGGATCGTCACGTGCTGCTCGTCGCCGCAGAACGGGTTGGTGTCCTCGAACTCGAGGTCGGGGTCCTCCAGCCGGCCGAAGTTGTGCGGCCGCTTGTAGTGCTCGAGGATCTGCTCGCGGTACAGCTCGTCCATCAGAGGCCGAACACCTTCCGGGCGTCGTGCAGGCCCTCGACCAGGCGGTCGATCTCCTCCTCGGTGGTGTAGACGCCGAAGCTGGCGCGGGCGGTGGCGGCGACGCCGAGCCGCTCCATCAGGGGCTGCGCGCAGTGGTGGCCGGCGCGGACCGCGACGCCGTGCCGGTCGAGGATCTCCGAGACGTCGTGGGCGTGGATCCCCTCCAGCTCGAAGGAGATCGGGCCGACCCGCTCGGGGCCGGACGGCGGCCCGAAGACGCGCAGGCCGGGAACCTCGGCGAGGCGCTCCAGCGCGTAGGCGGCGATCGCCCGCTCGTGGGCGAGCACCGCCTCCATCCCCAGCCCGTCGAGCCAGCGCAGCGCCGAGGCCATCCCGATCGCCTGCGCGATCGCCGGCGTCCCCGCCTCGAAGCGGGCGGGCGGATCGGCGTAGGTGGTGCGCGCCTTGGTCACCTTGCGGATCATCGAGCCGCCGCCGAGGAAGGGCGGGGTCTCGCGCAGCAGCTCGAGCCTCGCCCACAGCGCCCCGATCCCGGTCGGCGCGTAGAGCTTGTGCCCGGTCAGGGCGTAGAAGTCGGCGCCCAGCTCGACGACGTCGAGCGGCAGCTTCGGCGCCGCCTGGGCGCCGTCGACCAGCAGCAGGGCCCCGGCCCGGTGCGCGAGGCGGGCGATCTCGGCTATCGGGTTCTCGCTGCCGAGCACGTTGGAGACGTGGGCGACGGCGACCAGCTTCGGACCGCGCTCCAGCAGCGCCGTGAAGGCGTCCATGTCGAGCAGGCCGTCGTCGTCGATCGGCGCCCAGTCGACCGCGGCGCCGGCCCGCTCGGCGAGCTGCTGCCAGGGGACGATGTTGGAGTGGTGCTCCATCTCGGTGAGCAGCACCCGGTCGCCCGCGGTCAGGTTGGCGTCGCCCCAGGCACGCGCCACCAGGTTGATCGCCTCGGTCGCGTTGCGGACGAAGACGACCTCGCGGCGATCGGCGGCGCCGAGGTGGTCGGCAACGGTCGCCCGCGCCCCCTCGTAGGCCGCGGTGGCCTCGGCCGAGAGGGTGTGCGAGCCGCGGTGCACGTTGGAGTGGTGGGCCCGCTCGTAGCGGTCGACCGCCTGGATCGAGGCCAGCACCCGCTGCGCGCTGGCGCCGCTGTCGAGGTAGGCGACCGGGCGGCCGTGCACCTCGCGCGCCAGCGCCGGGAAGGCGGCGCGGACCCTTTCGATCGGGAACGGGGAGACCGGGGCCGCGGGCTTGGTCGTCGCCGGCTCCATCGTCGCGGTCAGGCGGAGCTTCCCGCCTGGACCTCCTCGCGAATCCAGCCGTAGCCCTTCTCCTCGAGCTGGGCGACCAGCTCGGGGCCGCCCTCCTTGACGATCCGCCCCTCGAACATCACGTGGACGGCGTCGGGCTCGACCATGTGAAGGATGCGCTGGTAGTGGGTGATGATCAGCACGCCCATCTCCGAGCCGGAGAACCTGTTGACGCCGTCGGCGACGGTGCGCAGCGCGTCGATGTCGAGGCCGGAGTCGGTCTCGTCGAGAATCGCCATCTCGGGCCGCAGCAGCGCCAGCTGGAGGATCTCCATCCGCTTCTTCTCGCCGCCGGAGAAGCCGTCGTTGAGGTAGCGGCTGGAGAAGTCCTTGGGGATGTCGGCGAGCCCCATCGCCTCCTGGGCGAGCTGGGCGAACTCCTTGATCTTGACCTCGCCTTCGCCGCGCGCCTCGCGGCGGGCGTTGAGGATCATCCGGAGGTACTTGCTGACCGAGACCCCGGGAATCGCCACCGGGTACTGGAAGGCCAGGAAGAGGCCGGCGCGGGAGCGCTCGTCGGGATCGGCCTCGGTCATATCCTCGCCCCTGAAGACGATCGAGCCCTCGGTCACCTCCAGCGAGGGGTGGCCCATGATCGCGTTGGCCAGGGTCGACTTGCCCGAGCCGTTCGGACCCATCAGCGCGTGGACCCTTCCCTTCTCGACGTCCAGGTCGAGGCCACGGAGGATCTCCTTGCCCTCGGCGCTGACGTGCAGGTTGCGAATCTCCAGCTCAGCCATCGGTCTCCAGTCTTGTCTGTGGGTTAAGCGGCGCTGCCGAGTGGCGCGGCGGTCTCGCCGGCGTCCTGCTGGCCGCCGGCGAACTCGACCAGCTCGGCCAGGGTCGTGCCGGCCAGCGCCTTGGTGACGCCGCCCTGCACGCGCGTCCAGAGCAGCTTCGTCGCGCAGGCCCGGTCGCCGTCGCTTTCGTGTGAGCAGAGCACCTTGCCCTCCGGGTCCTCGTAGAAGCACTCCATCGGCGCGAGCTGGCCTTCCAGCGCCTCGACCACCGCGTCGAGGGTGATCTGCTCGGCCGGCTTGGCGAGGCGGTAGCCGCCGTGGGCGCCGCGGGTCGAGCTGACCAATCCCGCTTTTCGCAGCCTGGCGACCAGGTGCTCGAGATAGGAGAGCGGCAGCCGCTCCGCTTCGGCGACGGCATTCAGCGAGATCGGCGCTGCCCCGGGCTGACGACCCAGCTCGACCATCAGGCGCACTCCGTACTCAGCCTTCGTTGAGAACAGCATGCTTAAATCCTACCGAGACAGTCGGTTATGGCGCTTCGTCATAATCCGGGCACACGTCTACCTAGGAGCTGAGCGGCAATGAGCACCACCAAGCAGTCGACCTTCGGGGCAACGCTACGGACCACGATCCTGCTGGCGACCCTGTCCGGGCTCCTGGTCGTGATCGGCGCCCTGATCGGCGGTCCCAGCACGGCGGCGATCTTCCTCGGCATCGCCCTGCTGATCAACCTGGGCTCCTACTTCTTCAGCGACAAGATGGCGCTGGCGATGAGTCGCGCC
>Ga0210144_1001129_pt1 | contig 11602 bp, 14 predicted proteins | sample Muzzi_PWA_D2_FD_185532 | JGI IMG/M metagenome (GOLD analysis project Ga0210144, IMG submission 185532) | Wetland microbial communities from San Francisco Bay, California, USA, that impact long-term carbon sequestration - Muzzi_PWA_D2 (SPAdes) | ecosystem: Environmental > Aquatic > Marine >...
CTCGGCGCCGACGTTCCCGTCTGTCTCCTCTCCCGGCCAGCCCGCGTCCAGGGCATCGGCGAGATCGTCACCCCGATGGCCGGAATGCCCGCCATGACCGTCGTCCTGGTCAATCCTCGCGTTGCCGTCTCCACCCCCGCGGTCTTCCGGCGCCTGCAACAGACCGAACGGTTGCCGCTGCCGCCGATTCCGAAGTCCGCCGGCTCCCTCATGGAGTTCATCTTCTGGCTGAGGAAGACGCGCAACGACCTGTTCACGCCGGCCTGCATCGAGGCGCCGCTGATCGAGAAGGCCGTGCGGGCCGTTGCCGCCGACCCGGACTGCGTCTTCGCTCGCATGTCCGGCTCGGGCGCCACCGTATTTGGCATCTTCATGTCGAACGAAGCGGCCAACCGGGCTGCGGCACGGTTGCACGCGGCCGAGCCGCATTGGTGGGTTGCCGTGACCACGACCGAAGGCTCCTAGAAATCCGCGGAGGACCGTGATGGCCGACAACACCGAACCCGTCTTCGTCCCCGTCCGCTTCGCGGTCCTGACCGTATCCGACTCCCGGTCGCTGGCGGAGGACCGCTCGGGGGCAACCCTTGCCGAGCGCATCGAAAAGGCAGGACACGTTCTCGCCGCCCGCGATCTCGTGCGCGACGAGATCCCTGAAATCCAGGCGGTCGTCCGGAAGTGGACCGCCGACCCCGCAATCGACGCCGTCATCACCACCGGCGGAACCGGGCTGACCGGCCGCGACGTGACCATCGAGGCGATCGAGCCGCTCCTAGACAAGCGGATGGACGGCTTCTCGACCGTCTTCCACATCATCAGCTACGGGACCATCGGCACCTCGACCATCCAGTCGCGGGCGACGGCGGGAATCGCCAAGGAAACCTTCGTCTTCTGCCTGCCGGGATCGCCCGGCGCCTGTCGCGACGCCTGGGACGGGATCTTCGCGCAGCAATTCGACTATCGCCACCCGCCCTGCAACTTCGTCGAGATCATGCCGCGGCTGGACGAGCACCTGAAGCGGGCGAAGCTCCAGGAGAGCGGGAGCCGCTCAGCGTAGCAATCGCTCGTCGAAGGTAACCAGCCTGTCCGATGTGATCGTCACGCGGGACGCATCGCGATGGGCCGGGTTGAGCAGGAAGTTCGAAGCCTCGGGAACCAGTACGGACGGCACGCGGAGCAGGGCACGCTCGTTGCTCGCAAAGAACCTCTCGGCCAGGGAGCGCGTGGTCGTCGGTTCGTTCCGCCATCCTGGGAACGACACATCAAGATCGGCCTCCGACCACCCTTCGAATCCGATATCGTCCGGGACGTTTACGGAGAGCAGTCGAAAGGTTCTCGGCATGTCCTCGGGGTCGATCTCGAGGTGGACGAGCGTCTCTAGGAGCGCCAGCGCCGGGTGCTCGGCAAGATAGACCACCGGCCGGCCGAGGCTATGCCAGCGGCCTTGGGCTACCAATCCGCCCTCACCCGACAGATCGGCGTAGTTGGAGATGCGCCAGAGGCGCAGCGCCATCAAGCGAACATGCCATATTCGATCCGGTGCAGCATCTGCTCCACCGTACGGGCGCCAACCTCGCTAGCGAGGAACGCGAGCGGCGTGGCGCCGTTCAGTTCACGCTTTGGCTTGCGCAGCCAGCGATGTGCTTTGGCTTCGTCGCCGAACACGCGCCGAGCAAGATCGGCAATGCGGCCGAGGCGAAGCGCCTTGTCGGTCTCCTCGACGGTAAGAGGCTCTTTCCGCGCCTGTCTTCGCGCAAGGGTCCGCTTCGGCACGACCAGCTCGAAGATCTCGGCTTCCGAATAGCCGCCGCTGGCGAGCGAGCCAAGGACCTCAGGCGCGGCCCGCGGTGCCGGATCGCGTATTTTTATATCGCCGAAGATGGCACGCACCAGCTTGTCCTCCTGGCTCACCTTACGTGCCCCAGCGGCTGGGTGAGAGCGCTTCACCATGACGTCAGCTTGCCTTGTGCCATTTGCCAAGAAATGCATGCAAAATGGCATATGGGCTCACTTATGTCGAGCGCAAGCCTTAGGCGGCCAACCGCCCGATCAGCGCCGGCGGCACGCGGAGCACGAACAGCGCGAGGCAGGCGGCGTTACGAAGGCTGCGGCCAAAGCCACCGCTTCGATCCGCAACGCCGCGGACCGTGGCGCGCGACCGCAACAGCGTCAGCCGACGGCGGCCGATGCGCCGGGCGAGATCGACGTCGGCCATCGCCGGCAGTGCCCGATGGCCGCCGATCGCGCGGTAGAGCGAGCGTGGAATCAGCAGGCCCTGCTCCTCATAGGGAGCTGCGAAGACGCGCGAGCGGAACGCGGCCGTCCATTCGGCGAAGCGCGCCCTGAAACCCGGCTCGGCGCGCCCAAGCCGGAAGGCCGCCGCCGCCTGGCGTCCCTTGCCGGACAGGATCGCGCGATCGATGAACGACATGACCTCACCGTGCCAGCCCGGGTCAAGCACCGACAATGGCGACAGGAACAAAATCCAGTCCGACTTCGCAACCTCGGCGGCCTCGATCAATGCCTCTCGGCCGGCCCCTCTGATGATCTTGCATCCGGCCGCGTCAGCGACGGCGAGCGTCGCGTCGCGGGAGCCGTCATCGACGACGATCACCTCTCGGAGAACGCCCTCCACCGCCGCGGAGACCAGCGGTGCCAGAGCGAAGGCGAGATCGATCTCATTGTTGCGGGTCACCAGAATCGCCGAAATCATTTTCGCTTCATATCCCCGGTTCCCCGCGATTTCGACCCTTCGGGCCCATGATTTCGGTCGTGCCGCATTTTTGTTCTTGATTTGTTCGCGAGAGGCGGTAGGAATCTTTTCATGTCCTCGCTACGCCACCGATTCGCCGCCAGCCGCATCGCCCCCGCGCAGACGGTCGAGGACTTTGTTGGCGTCCAGATCGACCCCGAGCGGCGACGGGGTCGAGGCGCCGGCATCAACCCTTCCGGCCGCTACGAGCCCCACGAACGGCAGACCTTCGACGACGGCTGGGGCTCTTCCGACGACCTGCCGCCGCTGAAGACGGAGGTGCGGGAGGAGCGGCCGCGCCGGATCATCACCACCAACACGTCGCCCGACATCTCGTTCGACCGTTCGATCAACCCCTATCGTGGTTGCGAGCACGGCTGCGCCTACTGCTTCGCGCGGCCGACGCACGCCTACATGGGCCTCTCGCCCGGCCTCGACTTCGAGACCCGGCTCTTCGCCAAGCCGAACGCCGCCAAGCTCCTCGAACGCGAGCTGGCGCGGCCCGGCTACGAGCCACGCACGATGGCGATCGGCACCAATACCGATCCCTACCAGCCGATCGAGACGCGCTACCGGATCATGCGCGAGATCCTCGAGGTGCTCGAGGCGGCGCGCCACCCGGTCGGCATCGTCACCAAATCGGCGCTGGTGCTGCGCGACATCGACATCCTGTCACGGATGGCCGAGCGGAACCTCTGCAAGGTGGCGCTGTCGGTAACGACGCTCGATCGCAAGCTCGCCCGCGCCATGGAGCCGCGCGCCGCGACGCCCGAACGGCGCCTCGCGGCCTTGCGCCTCCTCTCCGAAGCCGGCATCCCGACAACTGTGATGGTGGCACCGATCATCCCGGCGCTCAACGAGCCGGAGATCGAGCGCATTCTAGATGCCGCCGCGGCGGCCGGAGTCGGCGAGGCCGGCTACGTTCTCCTGCGCCTGCCGCTCGAGGTCCGCGACGTGTTTAAGGATTTCCTCGAGCGGGCTTACCCAGACCGGGCCAACCACGTTCTCTCTGTCATCCGCTCGATGCGCGGCGGCAAGGACTACGATTCGACCTGGGGCAAGCGCATGCGGGGCGATGGTCCCTACGCCTGGCAGATCGGCCGCCGCTTCGAGCTCGCCGCGCGCCGGCTCGGCCTCAACCGCGAACGCCGGCAGCTCACCACCGACCTGTTCCGGCCGCAGGTCGGCGAAGGGGCGCAGCTGAGCCTGCTGTAGGCCGGGCGGCAAGGCCGCCCGCCCGTCCCCGATACCCCCGTCATTGCCTCGCGAGAGGCGGCCGCTCGCTCTGTGACCGGCGTCACAGACACGCGGCCGGAAATCGATAGGTTCCCGCGCCACCAAGCCCGGAGACTCCGTGGTCTTGGGGGACAACAATCCAAGAACAATGGTGCGATAATGCTGCTTTACGACGTTTTCCTGTTCGTTCACATCACCGCGGCCGTCATCTGGGTCGGCTCCGGTTTCCTTCTCAACCTCCTCGCCTTCCGCGCCGAACGGGCCAACGACGCGGCCGGCCTGATGAAGGTGCTTCACGACATGGGCGCGCTCGGCAACACGCTGTTCGTCCCTGCCTCGCTCACGGCGCTCGTCTTCGGCGTGTTGATGGTAATCGAAGGCCCGTGGTCCTTCAGCGACCTGTGGATCAGCCTTGGCCTCGCCGGATTTGCCACAACCTTCGCGATTGGCTTCTTCGTTCTGAAGCCGCGCGGCGAAAAGATCGGGGCGATCATCCAGCGTGACGGCGGCATCAGCGCCGAGGCGGTGGCCAGGGGCCGCCAGCTCGCCATCATCGGACGCATCGACGCTGTCATCCTGTTCCTGGTGGTGGCGGTGATGGCCCTCAAGCCAACGCCCGACGACATCGGCATCCTGGCTGCGATGGCTGCCGTTCTGGTGGTATGCACCGGCCTGATCGTGGCGCAGGCGCGGGCAGCGACCGCTTCCCCGAGAACCGCCTGAAGACGGCACATCAACCGGGCCGCCGCGGTGTGATATCGCCGCGGCTGCCTTTTTGCGATTGATGGACGAGGCTGCCGACGCCACGATGGCGTATGGTGCGCGCCCGTCCCGAATCGCCTCCGCTGATCGACCTGCCGTCACCGCCGACCGACCGCTTCGAGAAGCGGGCGCGGCGGCGGGGCGCCCGGCTGATCGCCGGGGTCGACGAAGCCGGGCGCGGGCCGCTTGCCGGGCCGGTGGTCGTCGCGGCGGTGCTCTTCGAGGGCCGGGTGCCGAAGGGCCTGGACGACTCCAAGAAACTCACCGCCGCCCAGCGCGAGGTGCTCTACGACCTCATCCTCGACCGGGCCGCGGTGTCGGTGGTCGTCGCCAGCCGGGCGCGGGTCGACCGCATGAACATCCTGCGTGCATCGCTGTGGGGGATGAGCCGCGCGGTGGCGGGTCTGTCGCGCCAGCCGGACTATGTGCTCGTCGACGGCAACATGCTGCCGCCCGGCCTGCCTTGCCCGGCCGAGGCGGTGATCGGCGGCGACGGGCTGTCCGTCTCGATCGCCGCCGCCTCGATCGTCGCCAAGGTCACCCGCGACCGGCTGATGGAGACGGTCGGACGCGCCTTTCCTGACTACGGTTTCGGCGACCACAAGGGCTATTCGACGCCGGCCCATTTCGAAGCCATCGAGCGGCACGGCCCCTGCGTCCATCACCGCCAGAGCTTCGCCCCGGTGCGGATCGCGCTGGGGCTCGAGCCGACGCAGGCCGATCTGTTCGGCACCGATGAGGCAAGGCCGCCGTCTCGCGATACGGTGGCGCCGGCTGCCGGAGGCGACGCCCGGTCCGAGTGAGACCGGATGCGAGCGCCCTTCCGCAGACACATGGGCTCCGCCAAGCGGCAGTGCCACGCCGGCTGCGAGGCCAGTCAGGCCTCCGGCTTCAGGATCGTCGGTGATTGAGCGACGGGCCGGGCCGGCGGCTCTCCCCGGGTCAGCAGGCCCGGGGGGTGACTTCAGTGAAGCTTGGCCTTGACGTCGTCGATGGCGGCGACAACCAGATTGTCGGCGGCTTTCCCCTTCGCCTTGGCAGCGAGCAGCTTCTCGGCGGCAGCGATGGCGATGTCGGCCGACAGGGCTCTAACCTCCTGCACGGCCTGAACCTCCGCCTGGGCGATCTTGTCTTCCGCGATCCGCGTCCGGCTGGTGACGTAGTCGTCCATCCGCTTGCGCGCCTCGGCGCCCAAGGCCTCGGCCTCGCGTTTCGCCTGGTCGATGATTTCCTCGGCTTCGGACTCGGCTTCGCGCGCCTTGCGCTGATACTCGGCAAGCAGCGCCTGCGCCTCTTCCCGCAGCTTGCGGGCCTGTTCGAGCTCGGTAGTGATCGTCTCAGCGCGCTGGTCGAGCTGGCCGGTGACCATCGCCGGCACCTTCAGATAAATCATCAGGCCGATGAAGATGACGAGGCCCATGAACGCCCAGAAGGCGGATTCTTCAAACATTGGCGTTCCTCGCCGCAAGCGCCTCGCTGACGGCGGCCTTCACTTCGGCGGCGGTCAACCTCGCCTCGATCAGTCTGTCCACCACAGCCTCGGCCGCTTCGCCGGCGATCGTGCCGACTTCCGTCACCGCCTGGTTCTTGATCTCGGCGATGCGGGATTCGGCTGAGCCGAGCTTGCGGGCGAGGTCCTCCTCGACCTCGGCGCGCTGGGCGTCGGCCTTCTTCTTCGCCGCCTCCCGCGCACCGTCGGCAATGGCCGAGGCTCGCGCGCGGGCATCGCCAAGCGCCTTCTCATAGGCCGCCGCGGCATCTTCCGATTCGCCCTTCAGCCTTTCGGCCTGGTCGAGGTCGGCGGCGATACGGTCGCGGCGCCCTTCGAGAATGCCGGCGATCCGCGGCAGCGCCACCCGTGCCATCAGGTAGTAGAAGACGACAAAGGTAATGACCAACCACAGGACCTGCGACGCGAACGTCGTCGCGTCGAAGGGCGGGAACGCCCCATGCTCCTGCGGTGTCTCCTGAACGACGCCCTCCTGAGTGGGCGTCGGTGCGGACTCAACCGGCGTTGAGACGGCCATCAGGCTCTCCGACTTGCTGGCTTCCTCGCGGAGCTCAGCCGAACAGCAGGATCAGGGCGATCAGCAGCGAGAAGATGCCGAGCGCCTCGGTGATGGCGAAGCCGAAGATCAGGCGGCCGAACTGACCATCGGCGGCCGCCGGATTGCGGATCGCACCGGCAAGGTAGTTGCCGAAGATGTGGCCGAGGCCGATGCCCGCGCAGCCCATGCCGATACAGGCGATGCCGGCGCCGATGAATTTCGCTGCTTCTGGATCCATGACTTCCGTTGCTCCTTTGAGAGGTTCGTTGGTTGATCGGGGGTTGCTTCCGCGCCTCGCATCCCGTCAGTGACTGGGATGGATGGCGTCGTTGAGATAGAGGCAGGTCAGGATCGCAAAGACGTAGGCCTGCAGCGCCGCCACCAGGACCTCAAGCGCGGTGAGCGCGACGGTCGCGGCCAGCGGGATGATCGCGCCGACGACGCCGACAATGCCGGCCGAGCCCAGCGCCACCACGAAACCGGCGAAAACTTCGAGCGTGATGTGGCCGGCGAGCATGTTGGCGAAAAGACGGATGGACAGGCTGAGCGGCCTGGACAGGAAGGAGATGACCTCGATGACGACAATGAAGGGCAGGATCGCCGCCGGCACGCCCTTCGGGACGAACAGCTTGAAGAACCCCAACTTGTGCCGCTTCAGACCGTAGAAGATGACCATCAGGATCACGGTCAGCGCCATCACCCCCGTGATGATGATGTGCGCGGTGACCGTGAAGAAGTAGGGCACCAGGCCCCACAGATTGGCCAACAGGATGAACATGAACAGCGTGAAGACGAAGGGGAAGAAACGCATCCCCTCGCTTCCGGCCGATTCTCGTAATGTCTGGGCTACGAACTCGTACGTCATCTCCGCCGCCGACTGCCAGCGGCCCGGAACAAGCCCGCGCCCGCGGGTCGAGAAGATCAGGAAGGCGGAGGCGACGACGATGGTCAGCACCATAAACAGCGACGAATTGGTGAACGAGAAATCCACGCCCCCGACCTCGATCGGAATCAGCTTGGTGATGTGGAACTGGTGAATCGGATCGGTTGCCACCTTTTCCCTCGTCACTTGAACCGGCGGGCCGCCGGATCGTCATCAATCCCGGGCCGTTTGGCAATCAGGCCGGCCGACCGCATCACGTTCAGCACCCCGGCCGCGAACCCCAGCAGGAGGAACACGGCCAAACCCCAAGGCGACGTTCCGACCAGGCGATCGAAACCCCATCCGATCGCCGCGCCGACCAGGACGCCTGCGACGAAGTCGCCGCCGAGCCGCAACGCCATTCCGAAGCCGGGGCGTTGTGGCGCCTCCTGCTCCACCGACTCTCGCCGCTCCGGCCGGCTGGCATCGATGCGCCGGTCGAGATCACGCAGCTTTCGGGAAAGCTCGGCGTCCGGTTTGCGCCGCGAACGGTCCGGTTTCGGGCCTTCCGGGCCTTCCGCTTCGCTCATCCAGCCGTCCTGTCGGCGCCAAACAGGCGCGTTGGAACTCCCGCACCGCCCCGAAAAACCGGGCGCACAATAGGTTTCGGACCCTATGGTGTCAAGAAGACGAACAAAGGCCTCAAGCCATTGGATTTATTATGTATTCTGCGACTTACACGGATTGGCGATGGTGCGCCGCAGCGGAATGGCGGCGATTCCTTCGGTCGTGAGGGCTGGCCTTCCGCCCTTTCGGGGAAACGCCGCCTGTGCAACAAGGAGACATGTCCGGCAGTACCGCTACCCCCCGCAGGGGGCCCATCGCAATCGGTCAACTGGTCGGCGAGGCGATCGCCCCGGTCACCGCGCGCCGTGGCTTCGCGACGGCCGACCTGGTCGCGGCCTGGCCGGAGGTTGCCGGGCCTCTCTATGCCCCCTGCACGGCGCCGGATAAGATTGCATGGCCGCGCCATCACACAGAGGAAGAACCACCGGCCGGCGTGCTCTTTCTCAAGGTCGACGGCCCCCGCGCCGTGCTGGTGCAGCATGACCTCCCGCAGATCATCGAGCGGGTCAACGCCTTTTTCGGCTATCGGGCCATCGGGCAGGTGCGGATCGTCCAGGGGCCGGTGACGGCGCCATCGACGCCGAAGACCGTGAGGGAGCAACAGAGACTCGATGCCGAGGCCGAGCATCAGCTTGCAGAGGAACTGGCGGGCATCGACGACGAGCGGCTACGCGCTGCCCTCGAACGCCTCGGGCGCGGCGTGCGCGGATCCCGTCGCGAATAGTTGAGTTGTCGGGCTGGGAGAAAGGCCACATTTGGTTTATCGAGTGCGGGGCCTTTTGCGATCGGCTGGCTGCAGCCGGCTGTCAGAAATGGAAGTGATGAAGGTGATGAAAGCAAAGAAGACCCTGATGATCGCTGCGGCCGTTGCGGTCGTCGCCGTGTTGGGCGCATTCGAGCTCACCGGACAGACAAATCCGTCGGCCTTGGTGAACGCCACGCTGCTCGCCTCTCCCGCTCAGGCGGCGACCAGCGACGAGCTTTTGGTGGCCGGGCCGCTCGGCGAGAAGACGATGGGCGATCCCAACGCCCCGAACACCGTCATCGAATACGCCTCGCTGACCTGCCCCCATTGCCAGCGTTTCCGTGAGAATACCTTCGACGCCTTCAAGGAGAAGTACATCGACACCGGCAAGGTCCATTTCATCTTCCGCGAGTTCCCGCTGAACCCGCTCGACACCGCGGCGATCATGCTGACGAACTGCGTCCCGGAGGACCGCTTCTTCCCGCTGGTCGACCTGCTCTTCGAGCAGCAGGCGAACTGGGCGTATGTCGACAAGCCGGCGGAGGCGCTTTTGAACATCGTCCGCCAGGCCGGCTTCACCCAGGACTCGTTCACCGCCTGCCTCAAGGATCAGAAGGTGCTCGACGGCGTCGACTGGGTGCGCAGCCGGGCCTCCGACAATTTCGGCGTTGATTCCACCCCGACCTTCTTCTTCAACGGCGAGAAGATGTCGGGTGAGATCACCCTCGATCAGATCGACGAAATCCTTGCAAAATAGGGCCGAATCGCCCTAGGCGGAACTTGGTCGACGCCGGTCCCCGGCGTCGGCGGGGGCGCATGGTGAGGGCCTAGGTGAAGTTCACGCGGCTGCGGGTTCTCGGCTTCAAGTCTTTCGTCGAGCCGATCGACTTCCTGATCGAACCTGGCCTGACCGGCGTCGTCGGCCCCAACGGTTGCGGCAAATCCAATTTGGTCGAGGCGCTTCGCTGGGTGATGGGTGAAGCCTCCTACAAGAACATGCGCGCGTCCGGCATGGACGACGTGATCTTCTCCGGCAGCCTCAATCGCCCCGCCAGGAACACTGCCGAAGTCGCTCTGATCGTCGACAATGCTGACCGCTCGGCGCCGGCGACCCTCAACGATTCCGACCTGCTCGAGGTCAGCCGGCGGATCGAGCGCGAGGCAGGGTCCGTTTACCGCATCAACGGCCGCGATGTGCGGGCCCGCGACGTGCAGCTGCTCTTCGCGGACGCCTCCAGCGGCGCCCATTCGCCAGCGATGGTCGGCCAGGGCAAGATCGGTGAACTGATCGCCGCCAAGCCCAAGGATCGCCGCGCGCTGCTCGAAGAGGCGGCCGGCATCTCCGGTCTCCACAACCGGCGTCACGAGGCGGAGCTCAGGCTCTCCGGCGCCGAGCAGAACCTCGCGCGCCTCGACGACGTCATTGCCGAGATCGACGCCCAGCTCGATGCCCTGAAGCGCCAGGCCCGGCAGGCGGTGCGCTACCGCAACCTCTCCGGCGAGATTCGCAAGGCGGAGGCGACCGTCCTCCATCTGCGCTGGCTGGCTGCTACCGGCGGATTGCAGGAGGCCGAAGCCGCCCTGCAGGAAGCGACCCGTCTCACCAACGCCAGGGCCGAGACCCAGGCGCAGGCGGCGCGGGCACAGGCGGAAGCCGGCGCCGCCCTTCCCGAGCTTCGCGACGCCGCGGCGCGCGCCGGGGCGGCGCTGCAGCGCATCATTGTGGCGCGCGACCAGCTCGACAGTGAGGAGGCGCGCATCAACGAGCGCCTGGCCGACCTTGCGAGCCGCCTCGCCCAGCTTGGCGACGACATCGCCCGCGAGAAGCGGATGATCGCCGACAACAGGGCGATCCTCCTCCGTCTCGACGACGAGGAACGGGAGCTGGAGGCGGCCAACGCCGCCATGGCCGAGCGGCAGGCGACGGCTCAGGCGCGGCGTCGGACGAGCGAGGCGACGCTCGCCGAGAGCGAGCAGCGGCTTGCCGCCCTCACCGACAAGATCGCCGACATCACCGCGCGGCGCGGCCAGTACGAACGGTCGGTGATCGACGCCGAGCGTCGCCTTGACAGCCAGCGCCGCGAGCTTGCCAGCGTTTCCGCCGAACTCGACCAACTCGGCGACAGCAGCACGGTCGAGTCCGCCCTGAGGGAACGGCGCGAGGCGGTCGAACATGCCGAAGCGGCGGCCGCCACAGCCGAGGAGCAGGCCATCGACTCCGAGCGGCGCTCCGGAAGGGCACGCGACCGCGTCGCGGCGGCGCGCGGGCCGCTGGCCGAGGCGGAGCGCGCACTCGGCCGCATCGAGACCGAAGCAGCCACTCTGGTTTCGCTGCTGAAGTCCGTCTCGTCCGAAGCCGGTACGCCGCTGATCGATGTCGTCAGGGTGGCGCCGGGCTACGAGGCGGCACTTGGCGCTGCCTTCGGCGACGACCTCGACTCCCCTGCCGACGTCGAGGCTGCAGCCTACTGGCGGACAGTCGAAAGGTGGGGCGAGGACCCGGTCTTACCCGATGGCGTTTTGCCGCTCGCCGCGCATGTGGAAGCGCCGGCGGTTCTCGCCCGCCGGCTGGC